>Ga0129336_10002397_pt1 | contig 11601 bp, 10 predicted proteins | sample CPB6_02_DNA_FD_96878 | JGI IMG/M metagenome (GOLD analysis project Ga0129336, IMG submission 96878) | Freshwater to marine salinity gradient microbial communities from Chesapeake Bay, USA - CPBay_Sum_0.6_0.2_DNA | ecosystem: Environmental > Aquatic > Marine > Coastal | place: USA: Chesapeake...
CCGCCCGAAGGCGGCCCACTCGAATCGGCCCGCACGCGCTTGCGCACGCACGATGCAGCCACTGGCCCTCCCGGGCGCCATGACTGGCAGCACGCCTCAGGAGGCGCGCTGTCCGGCAAGAAGCCCGGTCTCGCGCTCGAGCTGCGCTGCGACCTTGGGCTCAAACCCCTTGAGATGGCGAATGATCTTCACCGCCTCGTCGGGGTCATGACGATCGACATGAACCCGTGCCAGCTGGTACCAGCCGTACGGACTCATGGGCTGCAATTCGGTGTTGCGCTTGAGCGCCTCGACCGCTTCGTCGAAGCGGCGCATCTGGATGAGCACCAGCCCCAGGCCGTACCAGGCCCGGTCGAGCTGGGGACTGAGTTCGGTGGCGCGGCGCAGGGCAGCTTCGGCTCGGTCGAAGTCGCTCTCCTGCTCGAGCATGAAGCCGAGGTTGAACCAGCTGTGTGCGTCGCTGTCGTCCTTGGCGGTCAGCGCGCCCAGCAGCTCGATGGCTTCGCGGCGGCGACCGGCCTGCGACAGCAGGTGCGCGAGGCTGGCCATGGCGTAGGTGTCGAGCGGAAACTCAACCAGCATCTGCTCGAACACCCGCGCGGCCGCGTCGTTCAGGCCCAGCGCGAGGCTGGCCATTGCGCGCCACTTCAGGCCGAGGTAGCGCATGCGCTGGCCAAAAGTGCGCCGGCTCATTTGCACAGCTCCACACCCATCTCGATGCAGATGCGCAGCTTGGCAGCGAGCGCGAAAAACCAGACAAAGCCCAGCAGCAGGAACGCAACCAGCGGTACGTGGCGGTCGAGCACCACGCGCGGCGAGAGGAAGCGGGCGGCGCGCACGAATGGCTTCGTGAGGATACCGAGCACCTGATAGAACAGGTTCTGCTCACGCTTGGCGCCGGCCAACAAGCCCAGCAGCCACTGCCCGGCGAGCGCCAGCAGCGCGATCTCTGCAATGAGCTTGATGGAGGTCACAAGGGTGAGCATGCGGAAGCGGCGTTGAAGACCGGACGGAGTGTCTTTGCCAAGCGCTTACGAACCCCTTACACCGCCAGCGCACCCTGCAGTTAACCCCATGAGGGTTTTCCCTCGCCATCCGGCACGCCGACGCGGCGGCGGCGTCGATGTCAAATCAATGTGACTTGGTGCGAGTCAATCGGGCAATGACAGTGCGTGTCAGCCAGGGCAGCACGCGCGGCATCAGGCTGACGACGACGATGGCTGCACTGCCCGCCGCCACGCCGAACAGGCCGGCAGAGATCGGCTGGATGCCAAACCACAGTGCCGCCTCGGTGGAGGCTCCCGTCAGGCTGCGCAGCGTCTGCGAATTTGCAACCACGTAGTACAGCGTGATCGCCAGGCCCGCCAGCATGCCGGCCACCGCACCCGCTCGCGTGGCCCGGGGCCAGAAGATGCCCAGCACCATCGCCGGCACGAAGGCCGCCGCCGCAATCGAGAACGATGCGGCCACCACCGGCAGGATGGCTGCCGGGCGCGATGCTGCCACCGCCGCGGCCAGCACCGCCACCGCCAGCAGCACGAACTTCGATGCGATCACGCGCTGCGCAGCAGCGCGTCCGACCATCGGCGGCGAGGCCTGCGTGTCGCGCACGATGGCGCTTGTCAGCGCCAGCAGCAGCGCGTCTGCGGTAGACAGCGCCGCCGCCAGGCCACCCGCGGCCACCAGGCCGGAGATCACGTAAGGCAGACCCGCGATCTCGGGCATCGCCAGCATCACTGCGTCGGCCCCGAGGTTCAGTTCACCGAACTGCAGGACGCCGTCGCCGTTGATGTCTTCCACCGACAGCAGCGCCGGGTCCACCTTGGCCCACTGCCCGATCCACGCCGGCAGGCTTTCAAAGCTGGACCCCACCACCTGCTGCATCACTTCGTACTTGACCATCACCGCCAGCGCGGGCGCGGCGATGTACAGCAGCGCAATGAAGAACAGCGACCAGGCCACCGACGAGCGCGCCGCCGCCACCGAAGGCACGCTGTAAAAGCGCGTGAGCAGATGCGGCATGCCCAGCGTGCCCAGCATCAGGCACAGCACCAGCGCCAGGAAGTTACGCCGCGCCAGCGGGTCGGCCTCGTGCCGCCCGTCGCTGGCCAGCGGGCTCAGCAGATCGGGGTACGGCTCGGCATGCGGCGGCAGCCCGCCCAGCGGCTGCGAACGCTCGCGGCTTTCCTGCGCCGCGCGCAGCCAGAACTCGCGCGCGGCGGCGCCGTCGGTGGGCAGCGCCGAAAGCTCGCGCGAGGCAGCGGCGATCAGCGCGGTATCGGCGTCGCTGGCCTTGAGATCGCGGATGCGCTCGCGCAGCTCGGTGCGTTCCTGGATCAGCGCAGAGCGCGGGTCTTGCAGACGCAGCTGATGCTCTGCGGCGCGGCGCGCGTGCTCGTCGCGCACCATCTGCTCGGCGGGGGACTGCTGCAGCTTGCGCTCGAGCGCCGCGATCTTCCCCATCTGCTGGCCGTACACCAGGGGCGCCAGCGGGTTGCCCATCTGCTTGTAAGCGAGCCACGACACCGGCACCAGGAAGGCCAGCACCAGGATCACGTACTGCGAGACCTGCGTCCAGGTGATGGCGCGCATGCCCCCCAGGAACGAGCACAGCAGCACGCCGCCCAGGCCGAACAGCACCGCCACCTCGAACTGCACGCCGGTCAGGCGCGAGCCGATCAGCCCCACGCCATAGATCTGCGCCACCAGATAGGTGAACGAGCACAGCACCACCGCCAGCGCCGCAATCAGGCGTGGCCAGCGTCCGCCATAGCGCAGCGCAAAGTAGTCGGGCAGCGTGTACAGGCGATGCAGCCGCAGGTACGGCGCCACCAGCAGCGCCACCAGCACAAAGCCGCCGGTCCAGCCCATCACATAGGCCAGCCCGCCGGGCTGGGTGCCGGTGCCGCCATAGCCGTGCAGGTACAGGCCGCCGGACAGGCTGATGAACGAAGCGGCGCTCATCCAGTCGGCCGCGGTTGCCATGCCGTTGTACATCGGCGGCACGCGCCGGCCGGCGACGTAGTATTCCTCGGGGTCGGTGGTGCGGCAGTAGATGCCGATGCAGGCGTAGGCCAGCACCGATGCAAGCAGGAAGGCCGGGCCCACCCAGCGGCGCGACAGGCCGGCCTGTTCGGCCCACGCCATCAGCGCGACAAAGCCCGCGACGGCGGCAACATACAGCGCCAGCCACAGGTGCAGGCGACGCTGGTACAGGGCGTAGGGATCGGCCGGGCTCGTCATCCGCCCTGGGCCAGCCGCTTCCAGGTGTCAATCACGCTGTCGGGGTTGAGCGAGATCGACGCGATGCCCTGCTCCATCAGCCAGTGCGCGAAGTCGGCGTGATCGCTCGGGCCCTGGCCGCAGATGCCAACGTACTTGCCCTGCGCCTTGCAGGCCTCGATGGCACGCGACAGCATCGCCTTCACCGCCGGGTCGCGCTCGTCGAAGTCAGCCGCCAGCAGCTCCATGCCCGAGTCGCGGTCCAGCCCCAGGGTGAGCTGCGTGAGGTCGTTCGAGCCGATCGAGAAGCCGTCGAAGTACTGCAGGAACTCGGTGGCCAGGATGGCGTTGCTTGGCACCTCGCACATCATCACGAGCTTGAGGTCGCGCTCGCCGCGCTTGAGGCCATGGCGCGCCAGCAGCGCGGTCACCCGCTCGGCCTGCGCCAGCGTGCGCACGAAGGGCACCATCACCTGCACATTGACGAGGCCCATGTCTTCACGCACCCGGCGCAGCGCCTCGCACTCCATCGCAAAGGCCTCGCCGCAATCGGCGCTCAGGTAGCGCGCGGCGCCGCGAAAACCCAGCATCGGGTTCTCTTCCTCGGGCTCGTAGCGGCTGCCGCCAATCAGCTTGCGGTACTCGTTGCTCTTGAAGTCGCTCAGCCGCACGATCACCGGCTTGGGCCAGAAGGCCGCCGCAATCGTGGCCACGCCCTCGGCCACCTTGTCCACATAGAACGCCCGCGGCGAGGCATGGCCGCGTGCCACCGACTCCACCGCCTTCTTCAGGTCGGCATCCACGTTCGGATAGTCGAGGATGGCCTTGGGGTGCACGCCGATGTTGTTGTTGATGATGAACTCGAGCCGCGCCAGGCCCACGCCGTCGTTGGGCAGCTGCGCGAAGTCAAAGGCCAGCTGCGGGTTGCCCACGTTCATCATGATCTTGATGGCGACCTTCGGCATCTCGCCGCGCGCGACCTCGGTGACTTCGGTCTCCAGCAGGCCGTCGTAGATGAAGCCGGTGTCGCCCTCGGCGCACGACACGGTGATCAGCGTGCCGTCTTTCAGCCGCTCGGTGGCGTCACCACAGCCCACCACCGCCGGGATGCCCAGCTCACGCGCGATGATCGCCGCATGGCAGGTGCGCCCGCCGCGGTTGGTGACAATGGCGCTGGCGCGCTTCATCACCGGCTCCCAGTTCGGGTCGGTCATGTCGGTCACCAGGATGTCGCCGGCCTGCACCCGATCCATCTCGGCGATGCCCGACACCAGCCGCACCGGGCCGGTGCCGATCTTCTGGCCGATCGCACGGCCCTCGGCCAGCACCGCACCGCGCCCTTTGAGCTTGTAGCGCAGTTCGGCCTTCCCCTGCTGCTGGCTCTTCACCGTCTCGGGGCGCGCCTGCAGGATGTAGAGCTGGCCGTCGCTGCCGTCCTTGCCCCACTCGATGTCCATCGGCCGGCCGTAGTGCTGCTCGATCACCAGCGCGTAGTGCGCCAGCTGCTCCACGTCGGCGTCGGTGAGCGAATAGCGGTTACGCTGCTCGGTGCTCACATCCACCGTCTTGACCAGCTTGCCGCTGGCGGCTTTCTCGGCGTCGCTGGCAAACACCATCTGGATCAGCTTGGAGCCCAGCGTGCGGCGGATCACCGCCTTGCGGCCCGCGCGCAGCATCGGCTTGTGGACATAGAACTCGTCCGGGTTCACCGCGCCCTGCACCACCGTCTCGCCCAGGCCATAGCTTGAGGTGATGAACACCACCTCTTCGAAGCCCGACTCGGTGTCGATGGTGAACATCACGCCGGCGGCGCCCAGGTCGGAGCGCACCATGCGCTGGATGCCTGCGGACAGCGCCACGTCGGCATGCGCAAAGCCCTTGTGCACCCGGTAGCTGATCGCGCGGTCGTTGTAGAGGCTGGCAAACACCTCCTTGACCTTGTGCAGCACCGACTCGATGCCCACCACGTTGAGGAAGGTCTCCTGCTGGCCGGCAAACGATGCATCCGGCAGGTCTTCTGCGGTGGCGGATGAGCGCACCGCAAAGGACGCGGCGGCGTTACCCGCACTCAGTGTGGCAAAAGCGTCGCGGATGGCTTGCTCGAGGTCGGCGGGAAAGGGCTGGGCCTCGAGCCAGCCGCGGATCTCGGCACCGGCCGCAGCCAGTGCACGCACGTCCTCGGTGTCCAGCGACTGCAGCCGCGCAGCGATGCGGGCATCGAGCGCGTTGTGCTTGAGGAACTGGCGGAAGGCGTGCGCCGTGGTCGCAAAGCCGGTGGGCACGCGAACGCCCTGCGGCAATTGCGAGATCATTTCGCCGAGGCTGGCGTTCTTGCCGCCGACCGCCTCGACGTCGGTCATCCTCAGGTTTTCAAACGGTACGACCAGGGCGGTCGGGCTGAACAGGGAAGACATGGGAGAGCTCCGGAAGTTGAAACCGGTGGGCCGCTGCGGCGGCGCCCGCTGCACCCGACAGGTGCGACGCGGCTGCGATGTCGTTGTTGGAAGGGGCAGCGCGGCATGGGTCAGCGAGGGGGAATGTCCCTGCCATTGTAGGGGTCGATGGCATCATGGCGGCTGGCCCTGTCACACGCCGCGCCCCCAATCCGCCATGACCCCACGCACCGTGTTCTTCATCTCCGACGGCACCGGCATCACCGCAGAGACCTTCGGCAACGCCATCCTGGCGCAGTTCGAGATGACGCTGCGCCATGTGCGCCTGCCCTTCATCGACAGCGTGGACAAGGCCCACCAGGTGGTGCGGCAGATCAACCTGGCCGCCGAGACCGAGGGCGCCCGCCCGATCGTCTTCACCACGCTGGTCAACGGCGAGGTGCTGGAGGTCATCCGCAGCGGCTGCCGTGGCATGTTGATGGACATGTTCGCCACCTTCGTCAATCCGCTGGAGGTGGAGCTCGGCGTCAAGTCCAACCACCGCATCGGACGCTTCTCCGACGTAAGCAAGAGCAAGGAATACCACGACCGCATCGAGGCGATCAACTTCAGCCTGGCGCACGACGACGGCCAGAGCAACCGCGACCTCGAAGAAGCCGATGTGATCCTGGTGGGGGTGAGCCGCAGCGGCAAGACGCCGACCTCGCTGTACCTGGCGATGCAGCACGGCCTGAAGGCGGCCAACTACCCGCTGATTCCGGAAGACTTCGAGCGCCAGCAACTGCCGCCCGCGCTGGTGCCGCACCGCAAGAAGATCTTCGGGCTGACGATCCAGCCCGAGCGGCTGAGCGAGATCCGCAACGAGCGGCGGCCCAACTCGCGCTACGCGAGCCTGGACAACTGCCGCATGGAGGTGCGCGAGGCCGAGGCGATGATGCGGCGGTCCGGCATCCGGTGGCTGTCGACCACCACCAAGAGCATCGAGGAAATCGCCACCACCATCCTGCAGGAGATCCGCCCGGAGCGGCTGGTGTACTGATACCGGGCACGCGGGGCGCCGCGCCAAGCGCTGCCGCGCGCACCGCGGCGTGTGCGCTTACAGCCCGATCGCAGCGATGCCGGCTTTCGCAATCTGTGCGTCTTCGGTCGACTTCACGCCGCTCACGCCCACGGCACCGATCACCTGCCCGTCCTTGACGATGGGCACGCCGCCTTCGAGAAGGCCACGCACCTCCGGTGCGCTCAGGAACGAGTAGCGGCCACCGTTGATCATGTCTTCGTAGAGCTTGCTCTCGCGGCGGCCCATCGCGCTGGTGTGGGCCTTGGCCGGGGCGATGTGGGCCGACAGCGGCGCAGCACCATCCAGGCGCAGCAGCCCGAGCAGATGGCCGCCGTCATCGACGACGGCAATGCTCACTGCCCACTGGTTGCGCTGGGCCTCGGCCTCGGCGGCGGCAAGGATGGCTTTCACGTCGGCGGCTTCGAGCATGGACTTGTTCTTCATGGCGGGGTTTCCTGGCAATGGTTTGGTGGGTGATGTGGCTTGGAACGTGTTTTTTGGCGCTGGCGGCGTCGCGCCGCCGCCGGATGGCCAAAGCCGCGCAGCATACCGCCCCCGGCGCGTCGCCCCGACCCACCCGGCAGCCGGCGGCCCGCTGGCAAACCCACACGAAAAGTAGGATGTGCGTCGCTCTTGTGACAGGGCCGGCATCGCTTCTAGAATTCGCCCTGCCGCAGCAGTCGCGGCCACTCGAAGGAGTCACCACATGAGCGAGCAGATGCAGACACTGGACTACGGCTACGCCGCGTCGGCGCAGCAGCGCAACCGCGTGCTGCGCAACACCTACTGGCTTCTGGCCCTGAGCATGCTGCCCACGGTGCTGGGCGCCTGGCTCGGTGTGGCCACCGGCATCACCCGCGGCCTGAGCGGCGGGGTCGGCCTCATCGTCTTCCTGGCCGGCGCGTTCGGCTTCATGTACGCCATCGAGAAGACCAAGCACTCGGCCGCAGGCGTGGGCGTGCTGCTGGGCTTCACCTTCTTCATGGGCCTGATGCTCTCGCGCCTGATCGCGGTGGTGCTGGGCATGAAGGACGGCACCAGCCTGATCATGACCGCCTTTGGCGGCACCGCCGGCGTGTTCCTGGTGATGGCCAGCCTGGCCACGGTCATCAAGCGTGACCTGTCGGGCATGGGCAAGTGGCTGTTCGTCGGCGCGATGGTGCTGATGGTCGGCGCCATCATCAACGTGTTCGTCGGCTCGACCGCCGGCATGATGGCGATCAGCATGCTGGCCATCGGCATCTTCAGCGCCTACATGCTGTACGACGTCAAGCAGATCATCGACGGTGGCGAGACCAACTACATCAGCGCCACGCTGGCCCTGTACATGAACATCTTCAACGTGTTCCAGAGCCTGCTGGCGCTGCTGGGCCTGAGCAGCAGCAACGACTGACGCTGGACCGCGCACCTGACGCAGCCGCACCGCGGCGCGATGAAAAAGGGCTCTTCGGAGCCCTTTTTCCATGGATCACCCGCCCGCCGGTGTGGCAGGGCCTGGCGGCAGTGTGCCGTGCGGGCGCTGGACGCCTCAAGACCCGCTGCGGCCTGCCGACAACCGGACATGCACCCGACCGTCCGCATTGCGCTCGCCCTGCCGCTGCTCGCGCTGCTGGCCGGCTGCGAGATTCCGGGCCTGAGCGGCGACCAGATGAACGAGGCCGATGCCAAGGCCACAGGCAGCGCCTGCCGGCATGCGCTGCGCGGCATCGAGGACTGCTACCTGCTCAACCCCAAGGCGCCGCGCGCGGCGGTCTATGCGGGCTGGAAAGAGATGGATGGCTACATGCGCGAGAACAAGCTCGAGGGCATGGTGCCGGCGGCCATCAAGCCGGCGACGGCCAAGGGCGAAGAGATCGTCGAGGACGACGAGCCGCCCAAGAAGGCGAAGAAGAAGTCAGCCAGCTGAGGCGAGGTCGAATACCGCCATGCTCTCCACATGCGCGGTGTGCGCAAACATGTTCACCGCCCCGGCTGCCGTGCAGCGGTAGCCCGCCTGGTGCACCAGCAGCCCGGCGTCGCGCGCCAGCGTGGCCGGGTTGCAGCTCACATAGACGATGCGCCGCGGCGGCGTCCACTCCCTGCGCAGCTCGGCGTTCTGGTGCAGGTCGGCCAGGCTTTTGGCCAGCGCGAACGCGCCTTCACGCGGTGGGTCGATCAGCCAGCGGTCGGCCACGCCATCGCGCAGCAGCAGCTCGGGCGTCATTTCGAACAGGTTGCGCGCGGCAAAAGCGGTGGGACACAGCGCCGCACGGCCTTCGCGCGCAGGCTGGTTGCGCGCCAGGTTCTCGCGGGAACGTGCCACCAGGGCCTCGCTGCCTTCGATGCCCAGCACCTCGCGGGCACGGGTGGCCAGCGGCAGGGTGAAGTTGCCCAGGCCGCAGAACCAGTCGATGACACGGTCGGTGGGTTGCGCATCGAGCAGCCGCACCGCACGCGAGACCAGCACGCGGTTGATGTGCGGATTGACCTGGGTGAAGTCGGTCGGCCGAAACGGCATCTCGATGCCGAACTCGGGCAGCGCGTAGGCAAGTGACGGCCCGCCCTCGTCGAGCCGGTGCACCGTGTCCGGCCCCTTGGGCTGCAGCCACCATTGCACGCCTGGGTGCGCAGCGGCAAAGACGCGCAGGCGGGCCTGATCGCCCGCCGACAGCGGCTCAAGGTGGCGCAGCACCAGCGCGGTGACCTCATCGCCGCAGGCCAGCTCGATCTGCGGGCAGGTTTCGATTGCGTCCATGCTGCCGATCAGCCCGCGCAGCGGCAGCAGCAGCTCGCTCACATGTGCCGGCAGCACCGGGCATTGGCTCATGTCGGCCACGTAGCGGCTCTTGCGCTCGTGAAAGCCGATCAGCACCGCGCCCTTCTTGCGCACATGGCGCACCGACAGGCGGGCGCGCCAGCGGTAGCCCCACGCCGGGCCCTCGATCGGGCGCAACATGCGCTCGGGCCGCACCTTGGCCAGATGCCACAGGCTGTCTTCCAGCACCCGCTGCTTGATCGCCACCTGCGCCGAGGGCTCCAGATGCTGCATCTTGCAGCCACCGCAGGCACCCGCATGCAACCCGAAGTGCGGACAGCGCGGCGTCACGCGCTGCGACGACGCATGCGCGATCTCGGTCAGGGTGCCCTGCTCCCAGTTGTTCTTGCGCCGGTGGATCTGCGCCTTGACGCGCTCGAAGGGCAGCGCGCCTTCGATGAACACCACCTTGCCATCTTCGCGCCGCGCCACGCCCTGCGCCTCGAGGTCGAGCGCGTCGACCTGCAGCCAATCGTCTTTCATGTGCCCGATTGTCTCAGCGCCAGCCGGCTCGCCCGGTGCGACGGGTCAAGGCCGTGCGCGCGGCGTCAGGGCCGCTGTGTCAGGCCCAGGCGGCCAGGTATTCAGCCCAGTGCGCTTCGTGCTGCGACAGGTCGTGCAGGGTGGCGCGCACCTGATCGACCTCTTGCGTGTACTCGGCCTCAGTCAGGCCGCCGCGCATCTTCTGGAAGCGGCAGTACAGCAAGTAGGTGTTCATCACGTCGGTTTCGCAGTAGCGGCGGATGTCTTCCAGCCCGCCGGCGAGATAGGTGGAATACACCTGCGAGCCGTCCATGCCCAGCTTGCCCGGAAAGCCGCTGAGCTTGGCCATCGCGTCCAGCGGAGCGCTGGCGCGCGGCTGATACATCGCCAGCAGGTCCATCAGGTCGAGGTGGCGCATGTGGTAGCGGCTGATGTAGTTGTTCCACTTGAACTCGCGGTCCGAGCCGTTGCCGCCCTCGCCCATGTCCCAGTAGCGGTCGGCCACCACGCCGTGCTGCAGGCCGCGCAGGTTGAGCACCGGCAGATCGAAGCCGCCGCCATTCCAGCTGACCAGCTGCGGCACATGTTTTTCGATCGTGTTGAAGAAGCCCTGGATGATCTTGCCTTCGCTGGCGCCGTCGCGGTCAACGAACGAGTGCACCCGCACACCCTCGGCATTGCGGAACACGCAGCTGATCACCAGCACCCGCTGCAGGTGCAGCGGCGCGAAATCGCCCTGCCCCTTCTCCTTGCGCTCGACCAGCCAGGCTTCGTAGACCTGCGCGTCGGTGTGTCCGGCGGGCGCGCCGCGCAGCGCGCGCAGGCCCGCCACGTCGGGGATGGACTCGATGTCGAAGACGAGAACGGGCCAGATCATGCGCGCACTGTAGCGTGCGCGAGGCTCAGGCCGCGAGCCTGCAGTGCGTCAGCGTGCGGGCAGGTAGCGCGCCGGGTCCACCGGCTTGCCCTGGCGGCGGATCTCGAAGTGCAGCTTGACCCGGTCGCTGTCGGTGCTGCCCATCTCGGCAATCTTCTGGCCGCGCCGCACGGTCTGGTCTTCGCGTACCAGCAGGGTCTGGTTGTGCGCGTAGGCGGTCAGGAAGGTGTTGTTGTGCTTGACGATGATCAGGTTGCCGTAGCCGCGCAGGCCCGAGCCGGCGTACACCACGCGCCCGTCGGCTGCGGCCAGCACCGGGTCGCCGGCGTTGCCCGCAAGGCCCAGGCCCTTGTTGCGCTGCTCGTCAAAGCCGGCAATCACCTGGCCGCTGGCAGGCCAGGCCCACGGCAGGTCGTCCTCGCCGTCGCCCGCGGGCTTGGCCGTTGCAGGGCGAGCAGGGGCAGGTGCGGATGCGGCGGGACCGGGGGGCGAGGGGGCGCCCGGCGAGGTGACTGGCCGCACCTCGACGCCCGCACCCGCCGGCGCGTTGGGCGTGGCAGCCGGTGCCGTCATCGCCACTGCCGAAGCATCCGGGGGCGCGACCCGCAGCACCTGGCCGACTTCGATCAGGTTCGGGTTGTCGAGCCGGTTCCAGCGCGCGACATCGCGCCAGTTCTGCCCGTTGTCCAGGGCGATGCGCACCAGGGTGTCACCCGGGCGCACGGTGTAGAAGCCCGGCTTGCCGGCGTTTTCTGCGCCCGGCAACGCAGGC
>Ga0129336_10002398_pt1 | contig 11601 bp, 1 predicted proteins | sample CPB6_02_DNA_FD_96878 | JGI IMG/M metagenome (GOLD analysis project Ga0129336, IMG submission 96878) | Freshwater to marine salinity gradient microbial communities from Chesapeake Bay, USA - CPBay_Sum_0.6_0.2_DNA | ecosystem: Environmental > Aquatic > Marine > Coastal | place: USA: Chesapeake Bay...
ACAAAGTTTTACTGATGCATTAGGAAATATAACATCTCCAGGAACAGGATTTAATTCTGCCGATAATGGATATAATTTCTTTAAAGTTACAAATTATGTAAATTCAAATCCAGCAATTTTAGAGTATTATATTGGTGAATTTACATCTAATGCGGGAACACCCGTAACAAATCAAACTGATTTTACATCTATTGTTAAATCTCAAAATTATCCAACGTTCAATGTAACAAAATCTCCAAGTTTATTTTATCTAAGTGAAAAATTATTTGTAAATAATGTTATAACCGATTTAGAAGTCGTTTTCTCTGATAGAAAATTCATTAAAGTTGTCGGTGATTATGAGATAAAAATTGGAGACATACTTAAAGGATCTAAATCTGGAAATTTTGCAACCATAAATGATGTTTTAATATCTAAAAATAGATTTACTACAAATTATGCCAATAAAAAATCATTAGGGTGGGATAATCAAATAGGACAATTAAATTATGATTTACAAGTATTGCCAGATAATAATTATTATCAAAATCTTTCGTATACATTAAAAAGTCCTATAACATTTGAAAAGTTTATAGATCCTGTCAATAAATTAGTTCACCCCTCTGGAATGAAAAATTTTGGTGATGTTGATATTCAACAAAATGCGATTGTTTCAGTAGGAGCAACACAATCTTTAGTCCCCATTTTAGATTTTATTTCTGAAAATAGAGTTGATACAATTAATAATTTTGATTTAGTTTTGGATTATGATCCTACTTCATCTTATTCTAGAAATATACTTTTTAAAACCAAAAGATTGGCGGATTTTGTTGAGTGTAGGACGAATAGAGTTCTTCAAATAGATGACATTAGTGGCAAGTTTTCCAGTTCAGAATTTAATAGATTAACCTTTGAAGATACAATAGAATATCCAGTTACTGATTTTTATTCCAGGGTTTTAGTTCAAGTTACAGATGAGGATAAGCAAAGCACACAACTTAGTGAAATAATTACCCTCAATAATTATTCAAATACATATAACTTAAATAAGGTTGATTTATTTACAGAAACAAAACTAGGAGATTTTTCTGGAGATTTTGCAACTACCGGCGATGTTGTTCTTAGATTTACTCCTATCGATCCCAATACGAAAAATTATAACTTAAAAATTTACAGACAAAAATTTGATAGTGATCCATATACCGTTGGTATCGCACACACTGATATTGGATTTACTCGTTTATCATCTAGAACTGAAAATGTCGGTCCAGCATCAGGAACAGGATTACTTGGGGTCAGCACAACTGTATTTGAATCTCAGGTCAATCAGTATGATACATTATATGCATATGCTCATATTACTGATACACAAACTAACGAGCAAAACTATTTTGAAATAGCAGCATACTATGATGGAATTGATACTCATATTTCAGAGTATTATTTTGACACTAAGAATTTCTCTAGTGGACTTTCTGCTGGTTTTATCGGTACGTTTGGATTAAACGTATCGAATAATATTTTGAATTTAACATACAAAAATGTAAATAGTGATAATAATATCAGAGTAAAAGTAAAAACAGTAGGAATTGGATCAACGGCAATTGGCATTGGAACCTATAGATATTTGGTGGCAAATCAGATTCAAGGAACAGAAAGAACTGCTAAACTTGAATCGGATTATATTATTACATCTGGTATCACTACGACCATTAAATCATATAATTCTATCTTGGGAGCTTCTTCTAAGTTATTAGTTAAAGTTGGTATAGGATCCACCGTTGCTATTCACAATTTATATGTCGTTGCTGATCAAAGTAGAGTTAATATACAACAATCTCCATTTTTAAATGTAAGAAATGGTGCAGGAATTGGGACATTTTCTGCAGAATTTAGTGGATCAAATATTAATGTTAAGTTCCATCCAGATTCTCAATATTCTGGCAGTAATATAGTTATTCAATCATACACCGAATTCATATATTTTGATACAGATGAGTTTAATGTTCCTGGTAGTTACGATTATGGATCTTCAAGTGAATCTTTATCGAATTCTTTCTATGGATCATTGAATGAATTTGGAAAAGATAGATTAGATTTTGATTTAACGTATAAAGGCATTCCTATTTTTGAAAAAACTTTTAGTCCTGCAGATTCAACAAAATTAAATCTATCTACTGGAGTTTTCACAATCAATGATCATTTCTTTGAAACAGGAGAGAAACTATTATACACACCAGCATCAACGTTGACCGGAATACCTGCGACTTCGGTAGGAATAGGAACAACTATTGTAAGCGGAATATCTTTTACTGGCGATATAATAGTTGGATTCTCATCAATTACTGGTATAGCTGCTTCTACAGGAATAAGTGCTGGACATCAAGTTATAGGTAAGTTTGTACCAGATTCCACAACAATTACTGGAATTGTGACAAATTATACTTTCTTTGTTGGTGATGTTGTTTCTGGTGGATCTAGTATAATTACAGGCGTCGCAAATACATCAGTTATGAGAGTTGGATCTGGAATTTATTCTGGAAATAACACTTCTCTTGGAACAATTTATTCTATAGGAATAAACTCCATAACTGCTTCACAAACTATATCTGCAGGCGCTGCAAGAACATATTATTCTACGGATTCGAATTGGACCATAAATTTATCAAATGTTTCTACTGGAACTACATTTAGGCAAATTTACTCCACAGGAATATCGACAGATATATGCCCATCCGATGTTTATGCGATTAGATTATCAAAAGACAGTTTCAAAATTACTGGAACTGCTGGAAATAATGGAGTTGGATTTACATTCACAAGTGTAGGATCTGGAAATCTACATAAACTTTCTATGTCTAAGAGACTTGAAAAATCTCTTATTACAGTGGATGGTGTTAATCAATACCCAATTATGTTTACTCCACTAAATTATACCCTTCAAAATAACGGAGGAAATATTGGTGTTGGTGCAACCTTTATGTCTCTTTCTGGTATTTCATCCATAAAACCAAGAGATATTTTAAAAATTAGAGATGAATTTTTAAATATAAGAAATGTTGGATTTGGAACAACTTCTTTAGGTCCAATTACTGGAATAGGATCAGTTGCCATAGTTGAGGTTTCAAGAGGATTTGTTGGTTCTTCGGCTACAGTTTTGAGTGATGGTGATTTAGTTCGTCTTTACAGAGGAGCGTATAACATTGTCGGAAATAAAATCTATTTTACCGAAGCTCCAGATGGTAGAGGAAATAATAATAGATTAAACTCTAGTGCTTTGGGTCTACCAAAATCTTCTTTTAATGGTAGAGTTTATTTGAGACAAGACTACACTTTAAATAAAATATATGATGATATTTCGGATAGTTTCACTGGATTAGGTAGAACTTTTACTGTATATAAAGATGGGCAAAATATAACTGGACTAGAAGCTGGTAGTAATTTAGTTTTTATTAATGACGTTTTCCAAACCCCAGATACGTCAAATAACGCAGGAAATAATTATACATTTTTAGAAAATACTACAGTTGGTATTTCTAGCATTTCATTTACGGGAATAAACAGACCTACACCGCCATTTGATAAACTTATTGTTGATTCGGATATTAATCAAAATCAACTTCCTAGAGGTGGTGTTGTCATCGCTGTTGCCGCAACTGGTGGACTTGGATATGCTCCATTAGTTGGAGCATCTGTAACTGCTACATTGAATGGTAGTGGAACTATTGTATCTGTAGGAATAGGAACTTCTGGAACATTTGGATCTGGATATAATGGAAACGTTTCTGTTGGTGTAACAGATTCTACAGGAAACGGTGCAAACATTCAAGCAATAGTTGGAGCTGGAGGGACATTATCCTTTAATATCATTTCTGGTGGATCTGGATATACAAATCCAGTTTTTGAAATTAATGATCCAGTATATCAAGACCTTCCAGTTATTGGAGTTTCTAGACTTGGTGTTGGAAACACTACTATAGTTGGTGTTGGTATTTCTATGACATTTGAAACAGCACCATCTTTGGGAGTTGGTATAGGATCTACGCTCTTTAGAATTTCATCTTATGAATTTTCAAAGAGAGGATATGCTTATCAAATTGGAGATGTATTTAAACCAGTTGGATTAATTACTGCATTTGGACTAACTTCTCCATTAGAAGAATTAATATTTACAGTCACTGAAGTTTTTAATGATTCTTTTGCTTCTTGGCAATTGGGAGAATTTGATTATATTGATAGTATAAAAGAATTGCAAAATGGTTCTAGAACTAGATTCCCACTTTATAAAAATGGTTCATTGCTAAGTTTCCAAAAAAATCTTGGAAGTGTTGAATCTTTATTAATTGATTTTGATTCGATTCTTTTAATCTATGTCAATGGTGTTATGCAAGAACCAGGTATTTCATATATTTTCAATGGTGGAACAACATTCTCATTTACACAAGCACCAAGATATGAAGATAAAGTTGATATATTCTTCTATAGAGGAACTAGAAATGTTGATAGTTTAGAAATTGATGTAAATGAAAACATTAAACCTGGAGATACATTAAAAATCAATAAAAATGATCAAACTCCATCTACTGTTGGTCAAACTGAAAGAATTGTTTCTGAAATTTTATCTGCTGATATTGTTGAAACTGGAATATATCTTGGTGATGGTATAGATTCAACGAACTATAAACCTGTTGATTGGTCAAAACAAAAGAGGGATATTATTATTGATAATAATCCAGAATATAAATTTAGAGATTCTATAGAGGGGATGGTTTTCCCGACTTCTAAGATTATTAAAAACTTTGGATCATCAGATACTGAAATATTTGTAGATGATGCTTTATTCTTCAATTATGAGGAAAATGAGTCTGCAATTGAAATATCTAAGTTTTCAGGAATTTTAATTCCTTCAGGTAATGATCCAGTTTCTGCAGCATTTACTGCTGTAGTTTCATCTTCTGGAACAATTTCCTCCGTTACAATATTAGATGGTGGATCTGGTTATACTCCCAATAGTACACTAGCATTGAAATTAACTCCACCTATAGGTGGAATTGGAACTGTATTTAAAGCGGAAGTTAAAAATAGACCAGGAATTTTAGGAGTTGGATCAGAACGTATTATTGGTATTAATACATCTTCTATAAAAGTAGGTCAAACTGTCAAGGCAATACAAGATGTTTTTGACACCACCTTTGCAGTTATTGGAATATCTTCTGGAAATGGAGGATCTGTAATTCTAAACAAATCCGCAGCAAATACTGCATCATTGACCAGAACATTTAATTTTGGTAAATATCAAGAACAATCTAGAGCGACGGCAACTGCAAGCGTTTCACCAACGGGAGTTGTAACTACAACTAATATAACTCTATCAGGGGCTGGATATACATCAACATCATCTCCACTAGTCATATCTTCACTTCCAGACATTTCATACGAATTAATAAAAGATATTCAGTTTGTTCAAGGATTTAGTGGTATTATAACTGGTATTTCAACCAATACTGGAACTAGTGGTAATCCTTTAGCACTAACTTTCTATTTTTCATATGATTCTGGAGTACAAATTACGGATTTAGAAGTTGGATATCCAATATACGTTTCTGGTACAACAGTTGGACATGGATTAACTTCTATCAATACCAGCAATACAGATGTTGTTGGGATTGGAACAACTTTTGTTGACAACATATATTATGTAAATTCGATTTCCATAGGAAGTCTTGTAGGTATTATAACCGCAAATATTTTATCAACAACAAATACTAGCGGAATACATACTATGCCAAATAGTTTTTGTGGAAGATTTAGTTGGGGAAAACTTAGCGGATTTACAAGATCTAATAGTCCAGTTTCAATTGCGGTTACAGGATTTACTGTTAATACGGGTTTGACAACTTTCCCAACCTTGCAGAGAAGAGAATATGGACTTAGAGAAAGTGGAGCTTTGAGGAAAGATCTTGGATAATAACTTATAAATATAGAAAAAAGCTAATAATATGGCGGCAATTGTAACCGATCAATTTAGAATATTAAACGCGAGCAACTTTATTGATTCTGTCAGTGATTCTAATAATTCGTATTATGTGTTTTTAAGTCTTCCCAATCCTTCTATTGTTGGTTTTGGTAGATCTGATAATTGGGATAATAATGTTCCTGCACCGATAGATAATTTAAATTATCTATCTCATGTCAAGGATACGATGATCTTTGGTAAAAAGATTACAAATAATGATGTTAGAAGATTGGTAAAAAGAGTTGATTGGAAGCAGGGAACAATTTATGAAATGTATAGACATGATTATAGTGTTTCTAATACATCTTCGCAAACAAATTCAACCCGCCTATATGATGCAAATTACTATGTTTTGAATAGTGATTTCAGAGTTTATATTTGTATTGATAATGGGTCTTCTGGAACAAACAGATTAGGAAATTTTTCTCAGGATGAACCTACTTTTGTAGATTTAGAACCATCCAGAGCTGGAGAAAGCGGAGATGGATATGTTTGGAAGTACTTATTTACAGTTTCTCCAAGCGATATAATTAAATTTGATTCTATTGAATATATACCAGTTCCAAACAATTGGATGACATCAACAGATGCTCAGATTCAAGCTATTAGAGAAAATGGAGATTCTCTAATTAATGAAAATCAAATTAAAAAAATATATGTAGAAAATACTGGTGCTGGATACAATACAACGGATGCGGAACTAGATATTATTGGTGACGGTGAAGGTGGAAAAGTCATTGTGAATGTTGTTGGTGGAAAGATTGAATCCGCAACAGTTTCTTCTGGAGGAAAAAATTATTCATATGGTAGGGTTGATCTTTCTTCAATTAATACCGGAGCGACACAGTTTGCAAATTTGATTCCTATTATTCCACCATCAAGAGGTCATGGTTATGATTTATATACAGAACTTGGAACTGATAAGGTTTTAGTTTACTCTAGATTTGATGATTCAACTAAAGATTTTCCGGTAGACACAAGATTTGCCCAAATAGGAATAATTAAAAATCCAACAAGAATTGGATCTGCATCATCAGTTTTTTATGAAAATCAATTTTCAAATTTAAATGCATTAAAATTGACATCCGTTTCAAATCCAGAAGATGCTATACCTGGGACTAAAATTTATCAGACTATAACTGGAGTTGGAACTGCAACTGGATATATTGCATCTTATGATACAGAGACAAAAGTTTTGAAATATTTTCAAGATAGATCTTTATATTACAATGCAACTTCTTATGATCAAAAAGATTCTAAAAATATTCTTTCGGAAGCGGCAAAGATTTCTTTTTCTGTTGATGGGGGAACAATAACAGCAACAAATAGTTTTAATGGGACAATAGATTCTTCTTTTACTGGTATTACAACAACAATATCTGCAACAAAAAGAGTCAACCTAGCAACTGAGTTTACAAATGGGGTTGCTGTTCCTGAGATAAATAAAGGATCAGGTGATATAATTTATCTTGACAACAGGCCCCGTGTCAGTAGAAATGTAAGACAAAAAGAGGATATTAAAATCATACTGGAATTCTAAAAATGTCACAAAAAACTAATCTAAACGTATTACCTTATTTTGATGATTTTGATCCCGATAAGAATTTTTATCGAGTTCTGTTTAAACCAGGATTTCCAGTTCAATCTAGAGAATTAACAACTCTACAGTCAATTCTCCAGAATCAAATAAAATCTTTTGGCAGTCATATATTTAAAGATGGATCTGTAGTTGTACCTGGCAATGTATCTTATAATCCAAATTATTATGCAGTTAAACTCAATCCCACACATTCTGGATTGAGTGTTGGTTTGTATCTTAAAGAATTAATTGGTAAAAAAATTAAAGGACAAACTTCCCAAATATCAGCTACAGTACAAAATGTAATAACAAATACTGAATCAGAAACTGAAAATTATACTTTATATGTAAAGTACACTAGTGCAGACTCTGGATTCAATATTACTCAGTTTAGAGACGGTGAAACTTTATTATTGGAGCAGTCATTAACATATGGAAATACAACTCTTCCATCTGGAAGTACATTTGCCACTACTATTGGTTTAAATGCATCTTTAATAGGATCTTCAGTTTCTATTTCAAAAGGAGTTTATTTTATCAGAGGTCATTTTGTTGATGTTCAAGATGACACTTTAATCTTAGATCAATATACAAATACACCATCGTATAGAGTCGGATTGCAAGTTACAGAATCTTTAGTTGATGCTAGAGAGGATAATACTCTGTATGATAATGCAGCTGGTTTTTCTAATTATGCAGCCCCTGGCGCAGATAGACTCAAAATTACAACAAAACTTGCTAAAAAAAGATTAACTGATACTGATGATAAAGATTTTGTAGAGATTCTAAGAGTAAGCAATGGTATTGTTAAAAAAATACAAGATTCCAATACTTATTCATTAGTAAAAGATTATTTCGCTAAAAGAACTTATGAAGAATCTGGAAATTACTCGGTAGATCCATTTAGTGTAGACATTACAGATTCTTTAAATGATAGAACAAACTCTGATGGTGTTTTTTATGCCAATCAAAAAACAGAAGAAGGAAATACACCATCAGAAAATCTTTTAGCTTTAAAAGTTTCACCAGGAAAAGCATACGTTAAAGGATTTGATGTAGAAAAGTCATCAACAACTATCATTGATGTAGAAAAACCAAGAGATACTACTTCGGTTTCTAATTCAGCCATCCCATTTGAGATGGGTAATTTATTAAAAGTTAATAATGTTAGTGGAACGCCAATCGTTGGATTAGATAATAATTTTTCTATATTTTTAAACTCAAGAAGAAAAAATAGCACTACAATAGGAGCAGGAATAACTATTGGATCTGCAAGAGTTTATTCTTTCGGAGTAAGCGACTCACCATATTCAAATTCAGCAACATCTTGGGATTTATATCTGTATGATATTCAAACATATACTTGCCTAAAACTAAATCAAAGCGTAAATTCACAAGATTTGCCAGAAACATCCTTTATTAAGGGGTTAAGTAGCGGAGCATCTGGTTATGTTGTTGGAGTTCCATTTGGAGACAGAATTAATGTTCAACAAACTTCAGGTGAATTTAGTGTTGGGGAACAAATTTCAATAAATGGTACAACTCCAATATCTAGAACAATATCTGAAGTAAAAGCATACGGAATTAAAGACATTAAGTCTGTATATCAAGATAGAGTTGCAACTGGATTATCAACCTCTTTTATTGCCGATACATTTTTACAGTCTTCATTGCCAAGTAATTTTAGCCTAACTGATACTATAACAATTAGTAACGGAATTGCAACTTGTGCGGGAAGAAATTTTGCAGGAATAAAGACAGATTCTGTCATCAGGTATCAAAAAATAGGATTTACCACAGAAACTTACAACAGAGTTTCTGCAGTTTCTACAGATGGATTAACACTGACTCTTGCGGCAGTTTCAGATGTTGTTGGCGTATGTGATGGACAATTACCAACTTCATCTTTTTCTGGAACATTTTCTTTTGGTGCTCCATCAATTCAAAATAATGACCAGGCATTTTTATATGCAAAATTAAATTCAAAAAATATATCTGATGTTGATCTTTCTGGATCGGATCTTATTGTTAGAAAACAAGTTACAAAGTCAACTAGTAATGTCGGTTCTGTTTCTATAACATTGGCAGATGCTGGTATTAGTAGTGCATACTTTTTACCATACGATGCTGAAAGATATTCGGCATTCTATGAAGATGGCACAGTTGATGCTTTAACTTCAGAAAAAGTAGGTCTTTCTGCAAATTCAACTGTTGTTGATATAAGTGGTTTGAGAACGAGTCAATCAAATGTAAGAATTAATGTAACTCTTAAAAAGAATGCGATTACCAATAAGGTAAAAAATTATAATAGAAGTCAAAAATTAGAAATTACTAAAACTTCGGCAGGAGTCTCAACAGTTACAAGTGGTCTTTCTACAAATACATTTTATGGATTAAGAGTAGAAGATGAAGAAATTTCTTTAAATGTTCCAGATGTTGTTAATGTTGTAGCAGTTTATGAATCTGTAAATAATGCATCAGTTCAATTAGATTCTCTAACTTTTGGATCTGGTTTAAATTTAGACACCTCTTCCATTTTAGGTGAAAAAATCATAGGTCAATCTAGTGGCGCAGTCGGTAAAGTTGTTACCAGAAACTCCTCAACACAAATTGAATTTGTTTATTTAAATTCTAATAAATTTAGTTTAAATGAATCTGTTATTTTTGAAGAATCTAATATTAGAGGATCAATAGTTACGATTACAAAAGGAAATTATATTGATAAAACTCAAGATTATACATTAGATAAAGCCCAAAAAGAACAATATTATGATTATTCTAGAATAATTAGGAAAAAAGGATCATCTATCCCCTCTAGGAAACTTTTAATCATTTTTGATTCTTATATAGTACCACAAAATGATCAAGGTGACTTATATACTGTTAAGAGTTATGGGTTAGATAGATATAAAAAAGATATTCCAATCTTAAGTGGAAATATTAGAGCTACAGACACCTTAGATTTTAGACCAAGAGTTTCAAATTACTCATCTACCACAGCATCACCATTTGCATTTAGTAGTAGAAATTTCCAATCTGCAGGATCAAATCCTACACTTGTAGTATCACCAAATGAAAGTTCTACTGTCACATATTCATACTATTTGCCAAGAATAGACAAATTAGTTCTCAATAAAAATGGAGAATTAAAAGTTATTAAGGGAGTTTCATCTCAAAATCCAACAGAACCAAGATCTGTAGAAGATGCAATGGATCTTGCAAGAATTGAACTTCCAGCATACTTATACGATACAAACGATATAAAAGTATATCTTAGTGATAATAAGAGATATACTATGAGAGATATTCGCTCGCTTGAAGATAGAATTGAAACAGTTGAAAAAGCAACATCATTATCTTTGTTGGAATTAAACACTAAATCATTACAAATAACAGATTCTGATGGTATTCCTAAATTTAAAACTGGATTTTTCGTCGATGATTTTAAAGGAACAAACTTTGTAGATCTATCAAATGTAGATGCAAATTGCTCCATTGATTTGGAAAATGATGAAATGATTTCTGATTTTTCTTCATATTCATTAAAAGCGCAAGTTGCACCAACTACAACTGAAAACACGGATAATTTGGATTTTTCTTCAAATTTCACATTATTAGATTCAAATGTCAAGAAAACTGGAGATTTATTAACTTTAAACTACACCGAAACTGCTTGGACTAATTTAACTCAATCTTTTGCTACAAAAGAGGAACAAGTCAATCCTTCAGGAATTTCAAATTATAATGGGCACGTTAAATTAACACCATCATCGGATACTTGGGTTAGAACAATTAATAGTGATGGTAATATTTTACAAAGAACTCAGAGTAATTGGGAAAAAACTTTTATTAGTAGCATATTACCAAGTTCCACTCAATATAACAAATTGAGATCCAGAAATATTGAATTCCGTGCAAGTGGTCTAAGTCCATCAACTAGTTACTATGCATTTTTTGGTGGAAGTTCTAATATAGACATTATTCCAAAACTTTTAAAAGTTACGATGACAAGCGGAGTGTTTTCTTC
>Ga0129336_10002400_pt1 | contig 11599 bp, 18 predicted proteins | sample CPB6_02_DNA_FD_96878 | JGI IMG/M metagenome (GOLD analysis project Ga0129336, IMG submission 96878) | Freshwater to marine salinity gradient microbial communities from Chesapeake Bay, USA - CPBay_Sum_0.6_0.2_DNA | ecosystem: Environmental > Aquatic > Marine > Coastal | place: USA: Chesapeake...
TGACTCAATTAATTCCTTTAATGCTGGAACTAACTCCTTGGCAAATGGAACAGAACGGCCTTGATGAGTCTTAGTTGGCCCAAGAATCTTCTCGCCATTTAGCCCATTTGAATAGGCTTTAGAGACATTAATACTGCGATTGAGCAGTGAAACATCTTTGCATTGAAGTGCTGCTAACTCACCCCATCTAAGCCCAGTTGTGCCTGCAAAAAGAACTAAGAGTTCATAATCTCCACATTCTTTTGCGAGCGCTTTTAGCTGGTCAATAGTTAGAGGTTGCTTCTCATTAGCTTTAACTCTAGGTAGTGGAACTCCAATTGCTGGATTTCTACTAACTCTTCCATCAAGAACTGCTGAGTTAAAAATCTGTTTCATTAAGCCAATAGCCTGCTTAATAACAGTTGCACCTGCTCCGTTTTCAACAGATACCGCAACCCATTTACCTATTTGGTTATTGGTGATTGCAGTCAGTTTGCTCTGCCCAAAGGCAGGCAATAGGTGTGCATTTATACGAGCTATATAACCCCTGCGAGTGCTGGCAGAGATGTTGGTCTTCGCTTGTAACCACATCTTTGTCCACTCGGCAAAAGAAATACTAGATAGTGATGGGTCAATCCATTCACCACGCTCTAGCGCTCGCTTTTGTTCATTTTTCCAACGAAGAGCCTCGTCTTGGGTGTAGAAAGTTTTTGAATACTCTCTGCCATCAAAGAAGACTCGGGCTTTCCATTTGTCACCCCGCTTAGCTACACCTGGATTTCTATGTACCCTTCTAGGCATTTATCTCTCCATTCCCAGGGCTTTAAGCCCTGCTTTTGTTAACACACCTCCCACGTTCCCGTGTCTTGGTTTTGTTAACAAACCTCTCCTTCTAGCCTCAACAACTCTGCTTGATGCAGTTTCTCTGTCACATTTCATAAGCTCACTTAAATAAGAAATCGGTTGGTCATTTCCAAGCATTATCTGTTCAGCATAAATATATGCAACCGAGGCATATTTAATATCCTCAAATCCAGCTGCTCCTGTGAGAGTCCAATCTTTGATTTCCTTAATAATTCTTTTCTCTTGTTCATTAGTAACTTCACTTACGAATTTAGCGACATCCACATAAATTTCTTTAGCCTCACTAAGCATTTCACCAATACCCAGTTTTTGTAGGAAGCGACTACTAATCGGTACGGCTGGTGCAGATTTTGAAGCTGTGTAATCAATCGTTAAACGGCAACAAACTAATCTGCCATCCTCATTACCTTGCAAAGTTATCTCTGCTTCATAGCCATCGCCAATATCTGCAGTAAGCGTTCCTCTATCACCATTAAAGAAAGAAGAACCTGTTGGCCCCCAGGAACGAACTTTAGCCATTACTCCTCATTTCTGTGGTAGCGATAACTTTACTTGTCGCTCCCATACTATATACAGCCTATGTGATACACTCTATCAGTTGCTTGCTTCAAGAGGCAAGAACATTTACTAGTTAGGAGCAATATGTCTTATCAAACAGAGGGGTGGGTTAACTTAAGTGACGCTGCCACCCATTTACAGGTTAGCAAGTCATTTCTCTACCAAAAGGGACAATCCTTAGGAATACCTAGAGTAAAACTTGGAAGCAAATACCGTTACAAGAAGTCAGACCTTGACGCCTGGCTGATGAATAAAAAGGGTGAGTAAGGCTCACCAACCCCCACACCGCAATTCAAGAACTCAGGAATTACTGCAGAATGATGAGCAGGTTTGTCCTGTCTGTTTTGAAAACTTTACAAGTACTCGTGCTGGGGATTTACACAGAGTTGGCGCGATTGGTACACCCGAAAGAGGGTGTGCCAACCCCAAAAGTGTAGGGCTAGTTGCAAAACAGAATGAATTTGGGACGTCAGTTTGGAGCATTAAAAAATGATTCCTCAATCATTCTGGATAGATGAATACGTTGAAACGGCAGATAATTGGGTAATTGACGGATTGATTTGTCCTTACATAAATACGCTATCGGGCCAACCAAAGGTTGGAAAATCTACCTTTGCAACACAAGTTGCGCTCGCTGTTATCAATCAAACTCCATTCCTGGGTAGGGAAATCCACACCAAATCAACAAAGGTAGCGTGGATGGGCTTTGATTCAGGTTGGGTTAGAGAACTAAAGAGCAGATGTGGAGATAATGCTAAAAATTCAATATTGATGCAGAAAGGAATGACTAACTTGAATCCATCCCATTGGGGTGAATTAGGTCAGTACCTTTCTGAAAAATATATTGGACTTCTAGTAATTGACCATCTTTATGGATTTGCTGGAGATTTAAACCTAAATGAATCTCAGGAGGCAAATAAGGTTATTAATTGTCTAAATGCAATTAATTCTCAATGGGGTATTCCGATTTTACTAATAGCTCAAGCAACTAAAAATAATCATAGCGGTGGAATGGCCCATTCAAATATCCTTAAAAGCTCTGCAAGAGTTCTTCTAGAGATGTCTGGGACTGCAAGAGGTGGGAAAAGAAGAATTACCATTAATGGAAATGAGGTGGCAGGTGAAAGTATTTCTATAAAGATTGACCCAACTCATATTGAACTACTTGAGTCAGCTGAATCTAAGGAATCTAAACAGGAGCGGGATTACGCCCGTAATTTGCGGAATACCCAAAGGTTTTTTGAAGATGCTCGGGATGGTGAACTCGCCAAAGTTGCTACCGCAACTTCAATACTAATTCGCCTGAAGATTAGTAGCTCTTATAGTGGAGCAAGCAAAATGCTTTATAGGTGGCAGAATGCAAAGCTAATAGAGGTAACAGATACTGGAATCATACGTGGTAAAAATTGCTTCACCTGACTACCTCCTTTGTACTAAGCAGAGTGAATCTGACATTGTGACACTCTGACATTGTGACTCCTTTACTCATTATTGCGAAGCAATAATTCGTTAACCTGTTTAGTAATTACTACTAGAGGCGAGCCTATGCTCGCCGATTTAGCACCGTAACGCCTACGTCTTACGACTTCGGCGTAGCGTAAGCGAAGCAGAAGTTAACTGATGTTAAACCGCATAGCAGAAGATAAATACTTCTGCTCCACTAATAAATAGTTTCTTCCCCACTATTTATTTAATGCTTATGGACTATTAACACGACCCCCTAAGGGGTCGTTTGTAGCGGTTTGTAACAGCTAATTTAACGGTTCCCATTAACGCTTATTTCTCTGAAACTGGAACATACCTTCCAACGTAGAAATCTTTATAGCAACCTCCACTACGGCAACCCATAAGCCCTGCATCTCTATATACAGTTTGCCTGAATTCCTCTTCTTGAAACTGACTTAAATATGCCTTTTGAGAATTAGAAAAACAACTAGGGTTGTTCACTCCTATTGTCCAAATGATTTCAAAGTTTTCAGGAATCGCTTGTCTGGCCGAATCAAGTACGGAACCATCGTTGACAGTAAATCTAGTTGACTCTCCAGTTACTGACAAGAAAAATTCAATATTGCTCTCTTCCGCTTGAATTTCAGAAAAAACTCTTCCACAATGGCTAATGCCAATAAAGGTTAGTTGCTTAATAGGGGCAAGTATGGCTACCAATAAAACCCCTACGGCAACAAGAGCCCAGGTTTTTAGATTTGACTGAGTAATTTTCATTTAGTGAATACCTCCCATTTCTCAAGGTACTTATCCATCCAACCATCTGGAGCTGACTTAATATCCAGAATAAATTTATTTTTTAACATTCTCATTTTATGTTCTGCTTTTTTAGTACCATCTTTTCGGGGCTTTGACATCCAAGCCTTATCCGCTTCAACTAGTACCTGGGAAACTTTTTTGCTTGGAACTACATAGACTTTTTCAGGCTCAGTGCTTAAATCAACAAAACAGTAATAGAAATTTTTATCGGAACTATTTGCATCTTCAGGCTTCATTTGCCAATTTGATTTGCCCTGACTAGTTGTCTTAACTTGTATTAATACAGGAGTCTGATTCCTTCTGGTATTTACTAATATGTCATAACGAGAGGCATTAAAGGGCGATTGGGAAGCAAGGACTCCTTTTCTTAATAATCTAGATAAAACTAGATGTTCTCCTGCTGCACCAATAAGGCTGGTTTGAATTTTCATACTTTTATGTTGACTCAGGTCTAACTTTGCCAATAATCATTGTTACAACCCAAGATACGACTCCAAAGCCCAACATAATTAATCCAAAGCCTATTCCAGAACTTATCCAGCCCAGTACAAAGGCGATGGGAGCCGTAAAAGTAAGCGGAGTAAACATCATTCCTACAGTTCTTGGAAAGAGGAAAACTCCTACTAATCCAATGCCAAAAATAATTAGTAATCCTGGAATGAAACCTCCATTAAACAAAGTATCGCCCTCTCCTGGACCAGTCCAAGCTGTACCAAGATAAGAAATAGATAACAATATTCCTAAGATTCCGCCAATCAATCTCTCACTCCCAACTTTTCAATAGAAAACTAAACTTGCAAAATTAATACGTATAAATTGATTTATATTCTTGATTGTAAATTAATACATTGACTAAACCTAAATTACATTGTTTTTCCTTTTCTTTATTTATAGTTAAGGATTGAAACAAATTCTTACAATCTTGAACATTATTGTATTTAGTCTGTCTTGTATAACTTATGTAATTACTCGCTGATTCAGTTTTCATTTCTTTAATTCGCAATTTTTGAGTATTCGTAAAACACTTTGGGTTATTAGTTCCAATCTTCCAAATCTTAAAAATATGATTTTCTGATTTAATTCTATCAACTACAGGAATACTCTCATCAAGCAAGATGAAAATTTCACTTCCACTGCTAAACATAGAAGGATTTTTATAATACTCTCCAAGTACTTTTTTGAAATTACTAAAGTACTTTTTCTCAATTGAATTAACTTCTTTCTTAACTTTTTCACATTTACTTAGTCCGAATACAGCGTTGGCAGGAGTTAAATTGAATACTGGTAAGAGCATACTGGCGGCAATAACTGTAGTAATTTTCATTAACATATGATTCATCTTTCGCAAGCAATTCCATCTTTGTCTCTATCGGACTTACTGTTTGCCTTATAGAGCGCAGCGTCAATTGTAGGTTCGTTTTTAGTTGCTCCACCTTTATTTACAGCACCAGGTTTGGCTACTCCTCCTGGATAGACCTTGTTTAATTCAGTGCAATTTTTAAATTTCTTAGCAGCCCCATAACTTATTTGGAACTGACTAATTGTTAAAGCAGCACTGCATACAAGGATTATAAGTTTTTTACTCCTCATTTTTGGCCCCTATTTTTTTCCGAATCAGCTTACGAATGAAATAGATTATTGGAATTACAGGAAACCAAGAAAGTAATACTCTGAAACCTGCATCAAAAATGCCAGAAATTATTCCTGCTGAGGAAGCGCTTATTCCTCCCGAAGAATTTACATTTGAAATTCCTCCGACAATATTCCCAAGCAAGAAAAAAAGAAATACATAAAACAACCAATCTTTGGTTACTGGAACATCAAAAAGAAATTTAGTCTTTCTCATTATTGCCTCCACCTATTTCTAGAGTCTGTTGGCGATGTTTTACAAGTGTAGGTTACTCCTGAAGTTGAATTTCCAATAGCACCTGCAGGTGAACAAAATGCACCCGGAGTCACTATTGATACAGGTGTTGGAGTAGGAGTTGGTGTGGGAGTAGGCGCTGGTGCAGTAGCTAATATTTCAAACTTGGCAGATTGCTTTAAATAATCCCCATTTAAATTTCCGTTAGCCCTAAATGTTATTGAAATGTTGAATGTCAAAGTTGGGGTAAGTAAGCAAGATACTAAATTTTGGTTAGCACCAGTAACTAAATAAAGTTCTGTATTCTTTCCAGATGGAACATATATACCGCTTGCAAATTTGTCATTCACTGTATTTTCATCATATGGACCTTTGAAGCACTTTATAATGATTCTTCCTGGTACAACTAAACTTGAATTAGAGGCAACAGAGATTCCTGACTGGTATTTGCGAGGGTTACTATTTTCAATTGGAGTAGGAGCCTGAATCTTTGCTAACACAAATGGCTCTCCAAAATAAGTTACGTTTGAATAAGTCACAATTGGATTAGGTGCTTCTGGTATAGACATTGGATTGTAACTAGTAGCATTACGACCACAACCATTAAGTACAGAAACTAACTTTGCGGCTTCTTTTTCATCATAGGTAAGAGAGTATTTATTCTTTACAGCTACCCAATTTTCAGTGTAAGCACATTCGTCTTTGCTTGGAATCCAAAGCGACGGGTCTTTATCCCCTTTACTTCTATTGGTTGTAAGGGTTACTGCAATTAAAATTTCTGAATTACCTAAATCATTTGCATATGCTTGTCGCTGTGCTGCCGTCCATTTCCAGGCACCACTTCGCCAAGCCTCAGCCAGAGGAACAAGGTGGTCCACATCTAATTGAGATGCATTAGTAATTGTTTTTCCATCATAGGAGCTAAACCATTTGCCACCAATTAGTTTGCATTTTGGACCAATCTTTGGCTTAACGACTGCTTCTTCTATCAGTACTTCCGCTCTAGTGTTACAGCCATCTTTGTCAGCATCTATCCAGTGTTTAAAAAGACTTCTGTTATAGCCAGTGGTTTTATCCTCGGCCACTACTAACTCAAGAGTGCTAGCACTCGCAGGGTATTCAAGCAGGCCAATTAAAAGCACCACAAGAAGGGTTACCACTCTTGCTTTAACGCACCTCATTGACTAAGGGTACTTCAATATAAGCAGTCTAAAAGCAAAAAATAACAAACCTTTTGATTTATTTTACATTTTAAACTTAAACTTTATTCTCTATGTGGTTCAGGATAATGAATCGGGTCATTTAGTAATTCAAAGTACTCTTTATAACTTTGTGAGTTTTTACCCCCACCTAATTGAGGAACTGGTATAGAACCATCTGGGAATTTTTGTTTAAGTGCCTCTTTGACGTGGTTTTTGTAATCCTCTAGGAAATCTTTGGCTACCCAAAATTCTTCTGAAGGAACAACGCCCACTCTCCAACCCCAAGCCAAATATCTAACATCGGCATTCAAGGCGTGAATCTGTTTACATCCAAACTTATCAAAATTTACTGGCCAAGGTTTGTTGTTCAAAGTCAGGGAGTCGCAGTAGATTCGCATCAAATTAAAATGAATTGCTGAAAATCTTGCACAAAGCGCGTGTAAATTCAGTTTAGTTGTGGCATCTCTATACTTTGCAGCAGACCCTAAATATTTTGTTAATTCATCTACAACTTCAGGCTTCAAAAAATCTTCACTCTTATAAGACTGTAATTTGAGGTAGCTAAGTTTCACCATATCAAGAGCAAGTGTGAATTCCTCAGAACGCTCCTGAGATTCAATACTGCGCTTAATATCTTTACTAATACGCCTAAACATCCCCATAACTCAACCCCCGTTCAAAGCCAAATTGTATTGGGCCTTACTAATCTTTGGTTTTCTTTAAGTTAAAGGAATTCAAATCATCCAACATCTCATCCCATAGCCAACTACCTGGCCTTAGGAGTCCGTACTTCTTCTCAATCTCATACTGCTCATTAAAAGCCTCGTCGTAAAACTCTTGGGTTATATCTCCTCTTTCTAGTTTACGACCTAACTCATCTATGTAATCTCGCCTACGGGTTAATTCTTCACCATTCATTTACTTGCAAGTCCTCACAGAATTGAATCAACAAGTTCTTCGGCTGATTTCTTGGCTATCCAGCCATTGTAAGCTTCGCCCTGCTCCAATTTACTTGTTGCTTCATCTATCAATTTGTCAATTTCTAGTGTTGATTTAAAACACTCTGGGTTTGCTTTAGTTAGGTCACGGGCTTCTTGAAACTTTGCCCTTAAATCTTGACCCAACTGTTGCACTTCTTCAAACCAATATGGCTCTAGCGTACCGTTCTTAACTAGTTTACTTACTGTTTTAATGACCTCTGGTTTTAATTCTATATTCCTAAGCAGTGCATCGCCAAAGGCATCTGTTTTTTCGGATACTATGATTTTTAAATCGTAACTTAAATACTCACTTAAAATCTTGTCTTCGTTACTAGACAAAATGTTCTCACTGATAATTTCATTTAGGCGTTCTCTTAGTAAAGTACGTTGTAGTTCTTTTGCTTCTTCCGCCATTTTTGAAGCAGTTTCCTCAAGAAAACGTTTTTCACTTATCAAGTTAATGCAGGAATTCTTATTTTCACTACTTTGTGAAATTTCTACCTGAGACTCTTCAGGTAATGTGGTGTCTGCCCACCTCCAAAACCCAACCCAACCTATAATTAAAATTGCGCCAATTATCACTCTGTTTCGGGAGCTCACTTCGTAACCTTACTTAATTCCTCTACCTTTGCCCAGATAGTTGGTAGGGCAATTTCTGAAGCATCAACGGTCTCTGACCAGCCAGCTTGTGGCATTTGCTCAATTGTTAAGTATGGCAATAGGTTTTTACTGTTTCTAAGCCATTTCAAAACTTGAGTTTCAATTTCAAAGGCAGTTGCACCACTCTTAAATTCTCTGTGTTTATATACATTCCAACCATATTTCTTATGCTTCTTAAGCCGTACATTGTGTTCACTCGTGCCAGCTATACCAATCTTGTGTGCTCCTAAATTGGGATTTGTTATGAGATAAACGATGGCAGGTAAATTAAAGTCAAAACCTCCAGTGGCACAAAATTTGCACCGATTAACACCCTGCTGCATTGATGTGTATCTCGGCTTAGATATTCGTCCACAAACATTACACATACATTCCCAACTGACATTTGCTCCTGGGTATGGAACGAGAGGAGTGAACCCATTCTTGATTGCCAACTTATTAGCATCTTTTTCATCAACTCTTAAGCCTGCACAATAGATGCAACCAGATTGACCTGAACGTAAATCATTTATTCGTGGAAACACTTCTCTATTACATTTTAAGCATTTGCAAAGCCAGGGAGTTTTACCATTGATGTATTGACCGATTGGCTTTAAATTTAATTTCTGTAGTAACTCCAGGATATCATCCATATGTACGCGGCGCTTTGAACAGAATACACAACCACCAACATTTCTATCCTTACGAGTTAAATGTGTCCAACTAGGAGTCACAACTCGGTTGCATCTTAGACAACGAAGTTTCCATTGAGCTTTTGCTCCAGGAAATGGTTCTAATGGTTTTAACTTAAGTTTTAATAAAAGTTTTTGGACATCAGACTGGTCCAAACTAACGCCTGAACAATATTTGCATCTACTCTTGGTTTGAAGACTATGAAATACAGTTTCAAATTTTCTTTTACAATCTAGGCACTGTACTTTCCAAGGTTTAGTAGCTCCTGGAAATGGTTCTAAAGTTTTGAATCCCCTATTCTTCATTTTTGCAATTGCATCTTTAGGGTCCACTGCTCTATTACTGCAGAATTTGCAACCAATTCCTTTTCTTACACTCCAATATGTTGGTGAAATAGTTTTCTTACATTTTTTACATTGAGATTTCCAAGGTTTATTTGAACCTGGATACTTTGACAGTGGAATAAACCCATTAGATTTCATTATGTCTGTAGCAACGTTCACATCAACTCTTTGTGCCATTCCCATATTCTGCCCTTAACCACTGACCTATGTAACAGGAAATTTTGGGCAGACTATATACATATAGAGCGAACGCAGATTAAATAACCCTAGGTCAAAAGGGGGATGTCTTCCTTCGGTCAGCGCAAAGGCGTAGGGTTGGTATATGTGGGACATTCTGGGTGGCATATCAGTACTAATTATTGTCATAGGAATCTATGTTTATTATGGTCGCAAAGTTTTTAATTTCATTAGGCGGCAAATAGGTATAAGACAATTTATTAAACATCAACGAGTTCAGCAAGTAGTGGATTCAATGACCCAAGAGGACTGGAAAAATTACGGGGATTGGATGAAAAAGAAAATTGAACAAGAGAATGATGATAAGCAAAAAGGAAAATTTAAATTTTAACCTACCAAATTATTGCCCTTGACTTTATGCTTAAGCTATGAACCAGTCGCCCGAAGAAGAAGAGAATCAGTACCTGAGTGATAAGCGCATCAACGATTTGATTAAAAAAGAAAGATTGAAAGCTTGGCTAGTTCTGCCCTTCTTTGTCCCTCTAGCCGCAATAGCTGGGTACTTTGAATTTTGGTGGATGCTAATCCCTATGGGTGGCTGGCTATTATGGAGGACTTTTAAAAAGTAAGGGCTACTACTTGTCAGTCCTATACGGCATAATCTAAGTATGGGACTTTTCGGAAAGAAAGATAAACAACAAGTAGTAACAAATGTTGAATTAGATGCAAAGCTTTTTTTGCGTATTGTGAATTTGTTAAGCTCTCACGGCGGAGAAATGTTAAGTGAAAAAGGGATTGCCTTTTCTCCGAATAAACAAGAATTAGAAATTGTTGGAGAATCATTTTGCCAGGAGGACATCAAGGCAAGGTTTGAACCTGAAAATTGGGAGTATGGATTTCTTGCCCCTGAGCAAACAAACAAATTTGACCCAAATGCAGTTGCCTTATATTTAATTTACTCAGAACCTATAGAGAAGAATAAATTAGATTACGGAGCAGTTAAGGTGGGATATCTTAAAAAGGAACTGGCAAAGAAAGTAAGCCAGCAGATTGTTCAACTACTACTGACAAAAGGCGAGGTTGTTCCAGTACTAGCAATTATCAAAGCTGGCAACAAAGATACCGATAATTGGGGTATAAGGGCTTACGCCAAGACTGACTCTATAAAATTTTAATTATCTTGACTTAGTTCACAGATACCTTTTTTAACTGCATAAGAAGGCGAGTTGCGACGAGTTTAGGACTCCCAGGTCATATTAGGTGGGTCTAAAAACAAATCACCCCAACTCTCACTTTAGGAGATATTTCTAGTAAGGGTGTATTAACAGGAGTGAAGGGAAATTAAACAAGGTGGGGTTGGTTATTCAGTACCGAGCAGAATTCCCAAAAGTATTACGATAACCAAGGCAAGTATCCCAACTATTGAGCCGTGATTATTTTTTAAATTTTCAACCTCTAGCCTGTGTTCTAATTTCTCGCGGTCAGATTTAATCTTGTCATCTATTGCTTTAATATCAGCTTCCGTTGCTCGCTTTCGCTCAATCTCCATAAGAGAAATATACAGTCATAACTTGTCCGTTCCCTGGCCGTTCAGCAAAATTTAAAAGGTAGAAATCTAAGTTATTGAGAGTAAGTCATCAAGCGTGAATCCCGCACAAGATGTAAGTGCTAGTAAGGCGAACCCACCGCCCAGTGATTACTCTTAATCACCGGGTCGGGGGTTCGAATCCCTCACAACCCACTTACTTTCTCTTTACAAACCCCTTTGGGCATTTGGCGCCCTTCTTCACAAACTTTGTTGTTTTTCCCTTTACACACTTATTGGAGTACAACGATTTAGTAGTTTCACCAAGGCTGAGTGTTAACTCACCAATTATTGGAATTAGAGCAAGTATCTCTGTTAACTCTTTTTGTTCCTTTGTCTTTCGAGCTGCTTCTGCATTTGCGGCTGCAACTCGTGCTGCCTCTGCATTTGCTTCTGCGGTGTTAAGAGAAGTTGGAATTAAATATCTAATTACAATTAATCCTGATCCGCCA
>Ga0129336_10002401_pt1 | contig 11596 bp, 30 predicted proteins | sample CPB6_02_DNA_FD_96878 | JGI IMG/M metagenome (GOLD analysis project Ga0129336, IMG submission 96878) | Freshwater to marine salinity gradient microbial communities from Chesapeake Bay, USA - CPBay_Sum_0.6_0.2_DNA | ecosystem: Environmental > Aquatic > Marine > Coastal | place: USA: Chesapeake...
AGGAAAATGTTCATTCCTTGGCGATGTTGTTGAGGATTCTTGCAACCGCTACGCCACAAGATTTGAATTATGGGAGGGCGGGGATTTCTCTATCTCTTGCCGTAAGCACCACCGCGAGCCACTAAGAAAGGGAAACTAACTAATGAAGATGATTTACAAGGTAGAAATTCGCGGAAAAGGTGTTATGCCTTACGAGTTCGCAACCAAGCAAGAGGCGGAGGATTTCGCGGTGACTTGGACTATCTGGACCGGCGGTCAATACAGAATCCACCGCGTAAACGAGAAAGAGGTGAGAGCGTGACCCTTCAAGAGCTTTTGGAATGGCACGAGCATAACGCCGGAGAGTGCAGACACGAGGGAGAGGAGGGAGAGAGAGCCTTCCACGAGTCAGCGGTTGAACTCTTGAAAAAGATCAGCCAGGAAGAGGAGGAGACCGCTTGGCACTGCCAAGTCCTCACCAAGTCGCTTGAAGGCTGGACGGCGGAGGAGATAGAAAACTTGACCTCCTCCCTCGATGTTGCGGTGCAGACTACTTGCGACCAAATATCGGGAGAGGTTGAGAAGGATTTCTCCTTCTAGTGCTTGCCTTTCCTCTATGGGTGCCTATACCATAGAGGGAGGGGAGGTTCTAGAAATTCTAGAAACTCTACTAACGAAAGGGAAAGAAAATGATAACTAAGCAAGAGACTTGCGCTCAGCGCATAGACCAACAGTTAAAGGAAAGAGAAGAGGAGATTCGCGCTCTCATCTCTAATCCCGATTCCGACTGGATACAGGATGACCCCGCTCTATCTATTGACCGGCGCGAGGTCTTCACTATCTGCCTATCGTGGGGAGGCCCTGCCGACTATATCGAGGTGACTACTAACGCGGGAGAAATCGAATCTATGCTCTATCGCTTTTCCGACTGGTTCGACACCGCAACCATTACGCTAGATGAAGAGTCTCCTCTTTGGGAGTATGCCCGCTTTCAAGTAGAGATGATGAGAGGCGAGTAATGAGCATATTCGACATTAGCCTAGAGTGGCAGGACGGACTCCTTCAGGTCTTAGTCTATGCCGGAATAGCCCTAGCAATTCTTAAACTACTTACGAAAATAGGGGAAGATAAATGAGTCTCGCTACCTGTAAGACCTGCTCAGAAGATTACGAGCTGGAAAATATGTTTCAAGATATAGAGGGCGCTAATTATTGCTGGGTAGATGCTGGCAACATCTGCCTAGTGTGTGGCGTATATGGTCATAATTGCGAGGAGAGAGAGGGCGCTAATGTTTAGCATTGACGGAGACTCTAACGCCTACAGAGAAGCGATCTACGGGTGGGGAGTAGCTCTTGAACAAGTGCAAGACGGAGAGAAAATACGAGTCACCTTTGGTAAGGATAAGCCTAAGACCGGCTACGCCTACCTAAAGAACCGGAATTATCCAGGAGTGAGATACACCAAAACCTCTATGCGCTGGTGGGAATTGTTGCAATATCACAAGCCCTTAATCCGGCTTGAAGTGCAACGAGAAGGGAATTGGGAAACTATATGGGAAAGGAAAACTAATGTATCTATATCTGGCAATGCACAACGAGAAAGAGCATAACTACCATACTAATTGGGAGGAGAGCGGGTTCGATATATGTATTGAGTGCGATTTAATCCGGCGCACCGGCGGTCTATACCAATGGGAGGAGAGCGAACTGGTGACTATGGATACCTACGCTAATGAGAGGATAGCCAATGCCTAAGTATCGTTTCAGTGTAGAGAAGTTCTACGAGGTGGAGGCGCCTACCAAAGAGGAGGCGCTCGATCTAATCAACTCAGAACAGGAATATAACTACTTAATAGACGAGAGCTGGGGAGTAGAGGAGGTTCCTAATGTGTGACCTATGCTCCGATTATGGAGTGCAAACTGTAAGTATCAAGAGGAATAGGAGGCAGATAGAGGTCTGCTTCCGGTGCATAGAGGAGGGAGCCAATGCCTAGATGTGGAGTATGTGGCGACCATTACGGCGAGCTATTAGTTAAGCACGGCGAGTTATGCGAGGACGATAGAAAGGCACCTCAAAGAACAGTAAACGACATCAAGAGAGAGCAAGAGGAAGGGGAAGCCAATGACTAAGTATAAAGTAACGCTAGAGATAACAACAGAACTCAACCCTAACAAGTGGAATTGGAGTGAGTTACTAGAACTCTCCTATCAAGGGGAGGAACTTAATTGGGTGGAAATAGAGAAAATGGAGGAAGTAAATGCCTAAGCAGTATACAGAGGAAGAACAGATCGAACTCATACTCAAGGCGCTAGAGCCAAGAGTGGGAGAGAGGGCGAAGATGAAACGAAACTTGGTCTATATGAAAACCGCACTCGGAGCCACTTGGGTTCCGGTAGAAGAGGCAGAGGGGGAGTAATGAGTCACTATGACCAAGACTGGTGTCCTGAGCACTACGACTACTATCTAAAGGATGAAGGTTGCCAAACTTGTAAGAACGAGGAGGAGAAATGAAAGCGGTCAATTTCTGGGAAGTCGTGGACTACCGAGGCGATAGTGTATGGGGAGGAGAAAGCGCTCTTCAGGCTATCGAATGGTTTAGAAGAGGGCTAGATAATAAGCTCTTTGTATCTGTATGGGATGAGCAAGACCCCGAAGAGCCACGCCTAGTCACCGATAAAATCGAGGTCACTAAGTTAGTGCTGGCTACGATTATGGATGAGAAGGATAGAAAATGAGTCTATTCCTGGCTGTGATACTGATATCCTTGCTTGCTTATGGGATGCTATGTTTGGAAGAAAGGATAAATGAAGGAGACCGATAGAAGGGTAAAGACCGCCGTTAATCAGGCGGTCTCTTACCGAAACTATAGACGCATACGCGACCGCGCCTTGCGCCGCTTAGGACAACTATACCCCGACCAATACAGAGAATTTCTGGAGGAAGAGAGGGCGAAAGATGAGGCACAGGGCAAAGCGTGGCTTGATATTAGTGGCAGGACTATCAGTTCTATGGGTAGTTCTAGCTCACCCAACGGAGGAAGTGAAACTTCCATCAAACAAACCAACAGAGATGACGAGGAAGATAGCGACTTGGGAGGAGAAGAATGAGAACAGAAGGATCGCAAAAGCCTACGCTCAGGCTGGTTGGGGATGGCGAGAGAAGGAGTGGGTCTGTCTTCGACTCCTTTGGACATACGAGTCAAGATTCGACCACCTCGCCCAGAACCCCAAGTCAAGTGCTTTTGGAATACCTCAACTCCTTGGACTCCGAGATAGAGACCCTCGAATCCAGATACTTAGAGGTCTGCGCTACATTGAACATCGTTATGGCTCGCCTTGTAGAGCTTGGTCTCATTGGCGCAAACACTCACATTACTGAGGAGGAAGAGAGTAAGTGATAAGATAGGTTTGCTGGTTGTTTATCCCTTTCGACCAGCAATAGATAGGCCCCGGACCAAGAGTGCTAACCGGGGCCTTATTTATTTATCTGTTGAATAGAAGCCTGAACCCCGGAAGGAGATAGGAGGAGAGGTCCAGACCCTATTCATCAGTTCACCGCAGTCAGCACAAAGGGGGGTGCTAGCCTCGGCGTGGATAGAACGCTCAATGGAGGAGGTTATTGAGCAGTTCGGACATTTGTATTCATAAAGCATTTAGTATCTCTTTACCTAATTCGTAGGGAACCATTGATCTATCCTTTGCGCCTCTGAGTCCTTGCGTTCCGGTTCTTGCTCCTCTTGGAGCTGGCGTGTGGCAAGGCTCTCCGTTCTTACACATAGGGCGAGGAGTCCAGTTAGGAACCCAACCCCATAGGTCGGTAGGTTTCATACGACTATCACCATACTGGCAGTAGGTCACAGTATTGCGTGGAAGATTAGCAACGACAGGGAGTTTACGAAGAACGCCTCTTGGGTTCTCAACTAACCAACCTTTAGTTGGATTCAATTCCTTTATCAACTTTATCGTATGCTTCACTAACTCTTGGCTATATCTAGCGAACTCAGTCTTGGGTTCATAAGCTCTGTATCCACCCTGCCAATGGTGTCCAATGGAAGCGACAGAGAAGGCAGTACAAGGGGGCGAAGCCCATACAAAATCAGGCCTGCCATACTTTGATAGTAGATAATCGGCAGTCAGGTTCATTATGTCTGCGTGTTCAGTAGCCTCGAACCTATCATCTAACTCAAAGCGATAGACAGTATGACCAGCATCCTCGAAGGCTTTGGTTGAAGACCCAGTACCAGCGAAGAGGTCAAAGATAATCATAGAGCAAAGGCATAATCTAGGTGGAGGAAGCCAACAAGTTTCATAATCTTGCGGGTATCAGAGAACTCTGTGGTCGCTGGCATACGCCTCTCTTCCCAAGCAGGTTCAGGTACTCTAGTTAAATCAAAAGCATAGACACCCTTGGGTGTGGAGTTAATGTAATACGGAGTGAGCAAGCCAGCTTGGTTTATCAACCGGCGATACTTCATCTCTTCTATCAACAGGTCTGGGTAATGTGTATGCCTACACTTGAGTTCAATGTATAGGTTCTTCTCTATTGTGGTGCAGTCGAAAGAATCATAAGCCCCTTCGGATTTCTCTAGGTCGGGGAAGTGTGTACCTTTAAGGTAATCAAAGAGCTGTTGTTCTTTCAAAATAGCAACTCCAATACTTGCCTACCAAGATAGGCGGTATAGGCAGGTGGAATTGCCTCGACCAATTCACCCCATATCATCCAGTTAATTCCCATTGCTTCATTAGCCTGTTGCATAGACTTGGCGGTGTGACCTCCCCCTGGAATTTCATCGCGCATAGATCCATAAATACCAACTGGTCTGCCTTGAGATTTATGGTCACAAGTAGAACCAACCAAGGGTAGATTGGATTCAAATAACCTATGCCTTCTAACCTTCAACCCGAAGGATGAACCACATACTTGAATAGGATCTACAAGAGGTGCGCCCGGTACATTCTCAATTATGTACGGGACACCTGAAGCCTGTAGTAGTTTACGAGTAGGCTCTAATAAATCAACCTTGCTAGTTGTTTTACCTTGAGCGTTACGAAGATTCTTTGTGATACTGAAGGTTTGACAAGGCGGAGAGGCGTGAATAAAGTCATAACCCATCAAGGCTTCAGGGTCAAGAACATTAAAATCTAACTTGTAATAAGTAAATGGATATCGTTTGCCGTGTTTGATGTCAATGCCTTCAACCTCAAAGCCTGCTTGATGATAACCCATTGAAGCACCACCAGCTCCACAAAAGATATCAAGGAGTCTCACTGATAAGGACTTTCCCCACCGAGAAGATTCTGTAGTCTGCGAATAGAACCTCGGCATCTACGATCGGCAGTAGAAGTAGCGCAATGTAGATACTCTGCCATCTGCTCCAAGGTAAAGCTCTCGTGGTATCTCTTGATTAGAATATCTTTATCTATCACATTTAGTTTTAGATAGGCCTTCTTGATGTCAATGAGAAGGGCAAGTAGGTTGCCACCTTCAGCCGGTGCGCTAGGCTTACGCGGTTGCCCATCGTTGATTAGATTCTGTGCTTGCTCCAAGACTGTGCCATCTACTACCGATGCAATGACGTGGGGTAGTAATTGACCTAGCAATACTGTGTCATAGAAGGACTCATCGCCTATCTGATAACCGCTCTTCTTAGCCTTCTCCTTGCGACAATAGCGCTCTGCGTTGCGACGCATCTGCCAAGCGATACGCTTCTCGTTGATAGTTCTTTGAATTGTATCCTTCTCAGAGAATAAGTTATTATAGTGTTCAGATCTGTTGTAGTACCAAGCCCAGCATTCCTGGAATAAGTCTTCCCGTTCTACATACTGGCGGTATCTATTGTAGATAGATTTAACTACACTTGCGACTATATCGTGTGCAGCGGGATGAGTTTCAATCCCGAAGTAGCCATCCTCATCATCAATCATTAGGAAGCTCAGGCCATTTCTTATCTAATACCATAATTGCAATAGCAGAATAATTCAGCAGGTCTATGAAGGAATCTCTGAGTGACTCGTTACTGGGAGAGACTTTGCTATCAAGGAGGTTATTGATGCGAGCCACTTTGTCCCACATTCGCACTCTAAGTCCGTTGAGTGGGCCACCTGGACTATGAGCGATGTTCTTCGGGCCGTAATCGTGATGCTTGCGGATGAGCAGATTTCCTGCTGTGTCAAGGACTCGCCAGATGTCGGCAACAAACTCACCGTTTACTTCCTTACTGGCTGTGGCTTGCAGGTTATCGTCCCATCCTTGTAATCTATCGAGACTATTATCATCCCCATATCCATCAATAATCTGGCTGCCTCTTGCAGGTCTTTTTTCTTGCTCATTCATTGCACTCCTCCTAGTAGACGATTCAAACTGTCAGGACCTTCCGCCAGGTACAAGTCGTTTATATCCATACCTGGTGGTAATTGTATTATTTGTCCGTTTGTTAACTCTCCTGCGACACGCCGAGCGAACTCAGCTCCAGGATTACTGCCATCTTCTTTAACATCGTTGTCACCAACAATATAAACTGTGTCATAACCAGTAAATAACCTTGCAAAGTGTGGCTTCCAAGCCGTCACTCCTGGTACTCCAACTGCTGGGATATTGCATAGTCCAGATAGAACTACTGCATCTAGTTCACCTTCGCAAACTACGATCCTTCCGCTATCTACCATTATGTCTGCGACATTGTAGAGATGAGACTTCTGACCTAGTGGTGAGCCATACTTAGGCTTGCCATCATCTAATCTGCGGAACTTGAAACCTACACAATAACCAAGAGCTGTGATGTAAGGAATGGATAGCCAACCCTCGTGAGCCTCGTGACCTGTGTGTGGTTCTACAATAGTCCCAAGTGAAAACTGCTGGGCAACTTCTTTAGATATCCCACGTCCTGCGAGGTAACGCTCTGCCTCTTCGCTTAGGTTCGCTGCGTATCGTTGCGCCGACTCCAGCAAGGATTTCGTCTGCCCGCTCGACTGCATCTTTGAATCCCAATCCTTCCTTCTCCATAATAATATCTATTGCACTGCCACCCTTACCGCAAGTGTGACAGAAGTACAGATTCCCGTAGGTATCTATCACAGCGCTACGTCTGCGGTCCTCGTGGATACAGCAACGAACTGATACGTTGCGACCCTCTCTTACCTCACCGCCGTAGAACCTGACAACATCTCCTATGGGGATTGAACTTGAATCAACGGAGCCTTTGCGTTTGCCTTTACGTACCACCCTGGACCAGTCTTGTGTAGACAAGTGCAATCTCCTTCACAATTCTCGTGAAACTTCTCAGCAAAAGTAAACTTGCCATCGGCATTGTAGTTGCCAGCAAGTTGACAGTCGTGACAGATCAACTGCCTATCCTTACTCTTTGCTTTACTATTGCAACAGGACTTACCCCTTGTAGAAGTAAAGATGCGTGTGCTAATCCCCAGTTGTAGGCATTGGCCTCTGGTTGACCAGTGTCAACCATAAGTTCTAATATATCTTTATCAAACTTGTGTACATCAACTTGCTTTATTTCCATTTGTTTTCTTCTTTCTAGGCTTCTTTGGTTTCTCTTCTGCTACATTCTCTGCCGGATGAGGTTCCGGCTGAGGTTGTACAAATATCTGACTTGTTGTTATCTGTCCTTGTGGTACTGGCATTTGTTCTATCCATTTCTCTAGCGGTTGTACTACCCAAGCCTTATCTGCTCCGTGTTGCTTACGCTTTACTATGACGAAGGCCGGAGGCTCGACGGAAAGACCTCTAGCCTTCGCATAGTTGGCTGCCTCAGTCTGAGCTTCTGCCCAGAACTGAGGAAGATTGATTGACTTGCGGTTCTTGCATTCCAAAATATAGGTCTGACCTGCGATTATGGCAACGATGTCCCCTTGATCTTTAGACCCGGCGCGAGCTAATCGCTCTGCAAAGTGTCCAAGTTTACGGAGGAAATTGACTACATCAGTCTCAAACTTCGTTCCCTTTTGCTTGTTGTAACTACTCATCAGTACCTCACTAACGGATTAGAGTGTCTAACCATACGACCTATTGCATCAGCATTCTCAATGCGACAGGTTGAGTAGTCTACAAATAAAGCAACGTGTTCATTAGCATTGGCATACATCGGACCAAAGCGATTCTTCACCGGAGCAATGCGAAGCGTTCCGGTTGACGGTTCATAACCGAGAGTAAGTATCAGCGATGGAAGCTGACTTACCTTACCGTGAATTGCTCTGCGTTGAGGTGGCGTAGTGGTATCTCCATACTCACCTTGCTCTGAGACGTGGTGCAGAACCATAACGCAGGCTTCGGTTTTCCTAGCCATATCGTGCAGTTCTACCATTATCTGGCGCAGTCCTGCCCATTCGTTATCGTGTTCTGCTACCACGTTCATCAAGTTATCTATCACTATTAGTTCCGGTGCTATACCGAAAAGCTCCACATAGGCCTTGACTTCCAGTTCGATGTCGTCGAGTGATGGTGATGAGTCAAAGCACCATTGGATATGTGACATATCGCCAAGGTGTCTGTCGTAATATCTTGGATTCGTGTCCAAGTTTTTCTCAACAGTTACTTGTGAATGTCCAGCGAGAGCTGATGCCACACGTATCATCACCGTTGCAGTATCAGTATCTGCCGAGAAGAAAAGCGTAGGTACTTTGGCGCGGAGCGCATAGACCAGAGCAAACATAGACTTTCCAGCATTGGGTGCAGCGGCAACCATACACACTTGACCACGCCGGAATTTAATCTGTTTGCTATCTAAGTCTGTCCAAACTTGAGGCAATGGAGTTGCCCTAGTTTTGGTATTACTCCAAGCCCGACTGAGCCTAAGCACTTCTCTCCCTCGGTAATCTTATTTTTCTTTTGCGACGTATTTGCTCTCTTCGTACTGGAGTAAGTCCACCCCAGATACCGAATCGTTCATTTGCAATACCCCATTCGGCGCATTCAAGTCTGTGATTGCATCGAGTACAGATGTTGACAGCTCTAATGACATTAGTAGTGTCACCACCTTGGTCTGGGAACCATAAGTCCCCTCCGACTTGAGCGCATAGCGGAGCCTCGTATTCACGTGGCTCTCGCATTGGATCACTTGACCCAGATGGTTTGGCACTTGTCTGTCGCCCCCTTCGGAGCGGCACACATATAACCTTTCCAAGGACCCTTGGCCCCTACACCTTCTCTATAAACCATCTCTCCGTGACGGCAGGTATTTCCATTACCGACTACCGCTGAGACTGGTTGGGCTGGTGTGAAACTAGAACGAACGGGCGCAGACGAAGTAGCGCCTCCGAAAGATTGGCTAACGCTTGCAATGAGGGCGGAAAAGTCTTGCGCTGCAGTTAGCAACGCTTCTAGTTCCTCCTTGTTTGCAGCATATAGATTGATTAGCGTTCCATCTGGTGACTTGAAGTTCACCTGGAACTTTGTTGACTCCGGTGCAGCCATTTATTTTCCTCCAGTTTGTTTGACAGAAAGCCTTGCGCTTTCTTTTCCTTGCTTCATTGGCACATAGCCAAGTTCTTTTTCTACTGCCTCTTTGTCCACCGTATTGCTTTGTATCGGTGTCCATTTAACCTCGAAGCCAGACTTAGTAACGCCGAGTAATCCAGTAAGGCTATCTCTGATAGCTTCCTTTCGTTCGGTCAGTTCCTTTATCTGGCTGTCGAGTTGTAGATACTCCAACGCATTTTTGTCTGCATCGGAATCCTCGATCTCTGGTAGTTCAGACTTTGTAAGTCCTTTTTTTAGACCAACGCATCCCATCTCGCCTGTTGCATCATAGAACTTGCAATAGAACTTGCAGTATGATTCATCGCGTTCAGGGGCTGGTGCCTCTTTGGATTCTTTGATAGCAGCGAGCCAGTTCAAGGCTTCAAGCGCTACCGATTCATCGTATGGTTCTGAGTGAACCTTGATATCTCTTTCATCGCCATCTCTTGGTATGGCTACCAGGTTAACAGTTCGGGGCTTCCCCTTCCCCGCCTTATCAATCAGGTAGCCATAGACCTGTACTTGCCAGCGTTGCTGTTGGCTTGGAAAGTAGCCAAGGTTCTTAGCCTTGACTGTTTTCCAGTCGATTACATCGCCTGTGTCCGGGACGAATGCGTCGACGTGGGCTTTCATTCCGCCATATTCAACGGTCTGTTCAAGTAGTATTGAGTTGTCACCAGCGAAAGCTGATTCGATGGCAGAGTGTATAGCCGTTCCCATTATGGCAGCGAGCTTTAGTTCTGCGTCGTTAGTCTCGGGCTGGTTGTTGAGTCGATACCAAACCTTACGGCGGCATCCACCCAATTCTGATGGTCCAATCTGGACCTGCGTAGAACGCGATCTCTTATTCTCTTTTTCGTGCAAAGCCTTGATTAACTTATCTTTGATATCCATTTAGCACCACTTCGTCAATGTAATGTTGAAGAATAAAAAGTTTAACTGCAATACAGTCGCTTCGTGTAATCTATTGACAACACTATAAATTCTCCAGTAGTCAATACCAAGCGCCCAGTTGTGAATATAATATCGGTTTATATGAACCGTGAACTTTCCTAAATCTGTATACATCAGTACTCCCGTCGTTGAGTAACCAACTGTATTGGCGGGTGAGTATTGACGTCAAGCACCGCCGATATCTCTACGGCACGTTCGGCGTGTCGCTCAGGTTTACTACTAAGAGCAGAACTAGAGAGGCCACTGAGATAACCAAGACCGAAAGCACCACCCGACCCCAGACCGTAGATGCCCACTCGGTTCTGGATGAACGAGAGGTCAACCGCAATGTGGAATAGGTTGCCATTAAACGCAACAAGGTAGTCGAACCCTGCGTCTTTGTCTTTCGTAGCTTCATAAGGATCGTATCCATTCTCTTTGAACGCCGTGATTATTGACGGCATAACTTTCTTACCCATCCATTGCACCGGGTCTGCACCTTTGTAACTCGGCGGAGTCCAGTTGTACGAAAGGATATCGCCAGGGCGCGAATCGCCTGTGATACCCAGCAGGTATTTGCCAACGGAGATAATCTTCGGAGTAGTTGTAGATATAGTCCGTAGATTATCCTCGGTTATCTGACTATCTGCCGCTAATATGCAGCGGTCCTCTAGCTCAATACCGATAAGTGTGGTCACAGAGAAAACTTTATACCTCTCTACGGCGTGTCGCGCCAGCGACACTCCCATCGGTTATTACAATATGAGCCGAAGGCGAATTACAGATACGGTAACCGAGGCGGCGCTGAAAGCGCCGAGGCGACCGACCACAGGAGGGAGCCGTCCTGAGCAATGTTCCGTCTACCAAGGCTGCGAAAATATAAACTACCGCCGATTATAGCAGCAGACCTAAGAGCTGTTGGACCTACTCACGCCTGCACCTGTGGTTGTACAGTCTTTAATACTTATGTCCAATTCGAGGACTATGAAATCTGCTGGTATGCCCTTGATGTTCAGTGTGCTAACTGTGGCAACCTACTCAAAGCTCCTTGTCCTATAGATAAACCTAACCAAATTTAGTACCAAATTTTGGGCAACAAAAAATAGGCCCCCGTATTTCTACAGGGGCCTTTCCTCGCAGCGTTCTCTAAACTACTTCTTTCCGCGACCGAACTCTGAGGCTGATGGATCTAGCCACTTCAGTACTGGGCCGA
>Ga0129336_10002402_pt1 | contig 11595 bp, 4 predicted proteins | sample CPB6_02_DNA_FD_96878 | JGI IMG/M metagenome (GOLD analysis project Ga0129336, IMG submission 96878) | Freshwater to marine salinity gradient microbial communities from Chesapeake Bay, USA - CPBay_Sum_0.6_0.2_DNA | ecosystem: Environmental > Aquatic > Marine > Coastal | place: USA: Chesapeake Bay...
ACATCATGAATCCCAGATCATGGTTGCCCGTATAATGTTTCATGGGCTCCTGCAGGTCCAGTCTCTTTTGTGCTATGCGCAGAATTTCTTTGTCATTTGTATGCTCATATACATACAGAAGACTGGCAGGAAAAAATCCGCTGCACCACCAGTTGGTTTTGCTGACCTCCACTGTATTGGTTTTTGTATTCAGCGTTTTAGGCATCATCGTGTCCGGCACATTTCCTTCCAACACTTTTAGTTGCTGTGCGGCAAATTGAAATTGTTTTTCAATCAGTGTAGACATTTCCCTGTTTGAAAACTGTCCAAATGCTGTGTTGATCAGGATGCCCGTTACCACGAGCAAACGCATGAGAGATATATGTTTCATTGGCAAGTAATTACAACTCTAGTTACTAAATTTTTTTAGAAATGCTGACAAATTCTATGAAAAGGTTTTTGGGCTTTTGGGGCAAGATTGTAATTTTTTTTTAAGAATGATAAAAAATATTTATATTCAATATCTAAGATCTTGAGGAAATGTGATCACATTTTAGATATTATAAGTTTGATCAAGGCCAAGTCGTTTCTGCAATTCTTCATTAAATCAGCAATTTTATTGCTGTTTTCGATGTTGTTTGCATATTATTCATATTCACAACAGGACTCCACAAAGAAAAAGGAAAAATTTTTAAAAATTTCAGGTTCAATCAACATCGGATATTGGATCAATCAGTCTAAAAAACAAAATGTTGTTACCAATAAAGTTGATTGGTTTATTCAAGGACAACCCACTTTAAAAGTAGGCAATACAAATCTGCCCTTTAGTGGAAATTATTCCAATAGAGGCTTAGAATTCACTCAGCCATTCAATCAATTTGGCATCAGTCCAACATTCAATAATTTCACTGCACACCTTGGGTATCGAAATCTTCAATACTCTGAATACATTTTTGCCGGAGTGACATTTTTGGGGGGAGCTTTTGATTGGCAGTTCAAGAAATTGAGGATGGGCGCTTTTTATGGGAGATTTAATAAGGCAATTGATCCTGATGCTGCTGCTGCATCCGGCGTTAGTTATACAGTGCTTCCGTCTTACTTGCGCATGGGCTATGGATTTAAATTGGGATTAGGAAAAGAAAAAAATCATGTTGATTTTGTAATTACCAAGTTCCAGGATGATACCCTATCGCTCAAAAAAAGACCTGTCCTTCAAACTGTAAAGCCTGGAGATAATCTATCTGCATCGATCATATCGAAGTTTACCTTCTTAAAGAACTTTAATTTTGAATCAGAGGGAGCAGTTTCTGTATACACTGAGGACGTTCAGCAAACAAAGTTTACTTTAGACTCTTCTCTTGCTTGGCTTCAAAAGATAATTCTGCTTAATGCCACTACCAGTGTAAATCCTGCGGCAAATGTTTCACTTGGTTACAGAAATAAAAGTTTCGGACTGGGTTTTAAATCTGATTATATAGGCGCAAATTATCGTTCATTGGGAGCCTATTTTTTGCAAAATGATCTTTTCAGAACAACAATCAACCCATCTCTTCAACTATTGAAAAATAAAATCTCGTTTGCTGGGTCTTGGGGTGTTCAAAATGATAATCTGGCAAATCAAAAAGCTTTTAAAACAACCAGAACTGTTCATTCCGTTCGATTGATGGTAAGACCAGTTTCTCAATTGGTAGTGCAAATGAATTATGCTGATTATGGAACAACACAGACAAGTGGACTCGTGCAATTGAATGATTCAATTCGTATTAGTCAAATCAATAGAAATCTAGGCGGAAATATTGCTTTGAATTTTCCGTCAAAAATCATTTCAACCAGTATTAATTTGAGTGGGCAGATGCAAAGTTTAGATGATTTAAATCAGTTCACAACCAAGTTTACAAAATCAGATATCACCACATTGAGTGCAGCAACAAATTTCTCAGTGGATAAAATTGGGTTCACTACGGGTTTCAATTTTGTATATTCTGATGTTCTAACTGCTTTCAATCATATAACAAGTGTAGGCCCGGGAATATCAATAGGCTGGGGGCATAAAAAATCTGGCTTTAAAATTAATACTGCTTGCAATTACCAGGCAAGAACAAAAGATGATAAAAGCGATGGCACATTGATAAGTTTAAACTCTTCAATTAATTATACAATTAGGAAAAAACATCGTTTGGGTATCAGACAAATTCTTAATATTAATTCAACCTCTTCAACTTCTGTATATGCTTATCAGCAAAATAGAATCGGTTTTACCTATGGGTATGCTTTCTAAGATATTGTATAGGTGTAAAACAATTATTTATGCATTTGCTCTGATGCTTGCATCCAACAGTGCATACACACAAGCTGTTTCAGTATCTACACTTGTTCTTCCCCCTTACAGTCCAAGGTTAAGTGATTACAGTGAAGCAGATGCAAACAGAGTTATTATTACGTTAACCAACAATACACCACGGCAAGTTTCTATAAAACTACATTTAAAGTTTACAGGGGATAATGGAGTGCGGGTATTCACCAAAACATCTTATGAACCAAGTACACCGATCATTTTGAATCCATTAGAAGTGAAAAGATTGTCAGGTTTGGACGATTTTTCATTTCTTGAAGTCGACAATTTTGAAATAGTTGGTGTCAACGTTAATCAAATTGCACAATCCTCTATCATACCAGAGGGGAATTACACCATTTGTGCAGTTGCATACCAAGCACTTACAACCGGTACGAGTACTCCGCTTTCAGATGTAAATGGTGGGTGCAGTGCACCAATTCCAATTGCTTACGTTGAGGCACCTATGTTGATTGGGGTATCTGGAATGCAATGTGGGTCAACCATATCCTATGATCCAAATAACTTGCTTTCATTTTCTTGGAACCCTCCAGCAGGAGCAAGACCGGGCATAAGATATCGTTTTACGATGTATGAGTTGTTACCGGCGAACAGAGTTGCAAATGATGCAATTTTTTCAGATCCCAATCCAATTGTAGATCAAGAAGTTTCAGCTCCCATCATTGCTTTTACACCACAGCAAACCGGACTTTTACCTGGTGTTCGTTATGTTTACCGGGTTCAGGCGATTGATCCATCTGATGCAACCGTATTTAAGAATGAAGGATATAGTCAGATTTGTACATTCAGTCTTTCAGCCATTGTCAATCAACAGACCGCTGTAAATGCAGCCAACAGTAATTATACAGGAGACATAGTTTATCCTGCAGAAAATGACACCATACCTTTTCAAAATCTTTGGATAGTAAGCAGGTTGAATCCTGGTGTCAGAAATTTATCTCAAGGTACAGCTCAAGTCACTTTGACTCAAAACAGATTTGCGATTGAAGAAGTACAGCATACCTATCGCAATATTAATAACAACGGCGACAATTCCAGTTTTGCTCACCAACCGAATGCAACTTTTACCAATAGTTTACACGGTAGAGAAATAGAAGCTGCTGTTAACTTCAATTTAAATCTTTCTGGGAATGCTATTCCACAAGAAATGGCAATGAGTCAGTCATTTACTTATGGAATGGGTAAACCATCCGTATTGAATATCAATGCAAATCCTGATTCCGCTTTGGTCTTCAATTTGCGGGTCCTGCCAAGCAATGCTCCTCAAAACATTTTGCCTCCATCTGTCAGAAATTTGATCAGAGACCAGAATAACCGCTTTGAACAATGGTCAGTCAATGAAAAACTATTCATTGAGGTTGCCAACAATCAAAACTTCAATAATGCCTCCAGAATAAAGTTTGTCCCAGTAAGTTTTTCATTTGATCCTACAAACATCTCTGAAGATGATATCCGTCGAAATATTTATTCTGCAAAAAATATCAGTGTACGATTGCCCAATGCCAATTCAACATATTTGAGGGTAGGTTGGTTGACAAATGCTTCAGACAGTTCGTCATCAGCATATCATTATAGCAGTGTTGTTAACCTATCAGGGCAAATGGTACAACCGCCTGCTCCAACTGGTGTAAGAATTGGTGGTAGAATCCGTATAGCTGGATTTGATTTGGTTATTGCATCTTTATCAACGGCTCAAGCACCTTATACCGGAGTTGGAAAAATTGTTATTCCATTTTTAAACCAATCTATCAAGATTAATTTTTCTGGCATCACTGTAGATAGTTTAGGCAATGTACGCAGTGGATTTGCACGCGCATTCAACACATTCATTGATTCAGTCAATAATAATTTGAATAGAGAAGCATCAAAAGCAATGATGCTTTTGGAGGAAAAGAAAAGAGAGATGTTTGATCTCGTCCGTAGAAATTTGCCAGATACCAATGGATTGTCACTGCCATATACATTTACTTGGGGCGATGGGAATCGGATCACTATATTCAAATTGGATTTAAATCGCGACAGCGCCTCAGTTCATGCATACAGTGAAATTCAATTACCATTTGATGAGGGAGAAGAACCTCTGAAAATTGGACTATTCAATGCGCGATTTACACCAAATTGTGTTGGTGCAGACCGTATGCGATTTGATGTTTTGTCTAACCATTCTTTTTCATTGGGTGGAGGTAATTATTTAAATCTTGCACCTCGCAACAATAGAAATTCGTTTGTCAGCTTCAATTGCAATGGATTTGTTGGTGCTGAACTGATAGGAAGTGTTCGCATTTCACCACAATACATTCGATCCCAGCAAAACAATGATACCATTGACATTAACACAGAAATCGTTTTAGATCAACACTATGAATCTATCACCAATTTAGCTGTGCCAGCCTTCCTAGTTAACAAGTTAAATGACTGGCGCTTTTCCAACAGCAATTGGATATTGGATCTTTCCAGCTCAGCAAATCATGCCTCCATGCCTGGTAGCATCAATGGAAGAAGAGTGGGCAGTGATTGGAAAGGGTTATTCATTGGACAACTGAATGTTACCACTCCATCTTGGGTAAATGGAAACAACAGAAACAGCCCTCCTGTTGTTGGCGCTCAACAACTCATGATTGACGAGACAGGATTTACTGGAAAAATTTTGGCAGTCAACGTCATTCCATTTGATGGAAGCAGAAACTGGTCAGGTTGGAATTATTCCATAGATTCCATTCGTATTTCATTTCTTTCCAACACTGTTCAAAACAGTTCTATCAATGGCAGAATTAAAACTCCACTGCATAAAAATAATTCAAATGGTAGGTTTAATTTAGGTGTTGTTATTCCAAACCAAGGGAATGCCACCTACAATGGAACTTTTGTTTTGGGAAGAGATATTGAGTTTTCTGCTTTGTATGCAACTGTTGATATCACAGAAACTGTAGCTCATATCTCTGTTGGGAATGATGTCAATTTTGATTTGCAGCTAACTGGATCAATGGAAATCAATGCCCCTCTGCCAGGTGGTGGAAATCAGGCTGCTGAGGCAGTCATGAGGTTCAGCGATTTATCCATCAGAAATACTGGCACCACCTTTGATTTGAGAAATGTACAGTTTGAGCGTCCAAGAATCATGGGTTATGATCTCGGTCCTGATAGCATCGAACTGGTTTCATCAAGAAGTCCTCAAAATCCCAACATTAAAACATACGCCATCCGTCTAAAAGGAAGATTGGCGTCAGAAGCAGTTTCCTTTGCCGACCTAGCATCTGGAGTGAGTTTAAACTTTGAATATGACAGTGTACAAAGAAGATTTATTCCACGTGCACCTAGTTTAGACAATTGTCGAGTAAGAGGATCTTTTGGTCCGCTCAACATCTCTGGTAATTTAAGTTTTTACAACAACGATCCCAAATGGGGTTATGGTCTTGCTGGAGGTATACAATGTGCGATGGACTTTGGAACGACAAGCGGTGTTGAAATTGCTTCTAATTTCAGGTTGGGTAATAAAAATAGCATTGTTTATTGGTACATCGATGGCAATGTTGGAAGGCTGAATATTCCTTTATTCCCGGGAGTTATGAATCTTGAGGGATTTGGAATAGGTGTTTACAGCAATTTATCTGTACAAAAATCTAATACTCCCGGAAGCTATTATACTTATAATGTTACACCCAACCGTTTTGGATTTTTAGCAGGAGTAAGCATGTCATCTGTAACACCTGGTGCGTATAAATTAAAAGGTGAAATCAATACAAATTTTAATCTTAACACTTTTGCAGTTTCAAATATCTTGTTGGTTGGAAAATTTGCATTGATGGGTTCAGATTATCCGGGTGAGGGAAATGGGAATTTTAAGTTCAGTGCAGATGTAAGCTTAAGCATGGATTTTGAAAATGGAGCTTTTCAGGGACTTGCCAATGCCTACCTGAAAGTTGGTCCAATCAAAGGTTCAGGTCCGGGTGACAGATTTGGAAATATTGACATCAGTGTTCGAAGAGGAGGATACTGGCATGTGCACATAGGCCGCCCACAAGACAATGACTATGCAGGAATGAAAATAGGGGTTGAACCGCTAACACTTGAGTTCAGAACGTATTTCATGATTGGTAAAGGCATTCCTCCAATGACCTATCCTCAGGCCTTGATTGATATTATTGGCATTGAACATCTTCCTGCTCCAAGAGCAGCTCCAGAGATTACACAGGGTTTTGCTCATGGAGCATCACTCAGTTTTGACTCAGGGAAAAAGAATTTTTTAATTTTTTATGGAAGATTTCAATTTACTCTAGGGTATGATTTCAATGTGCTTCAATACGAAAATGCATCTTGCGATGGTCAAACAACTTCTAATATTGGCATCAATAATTGGTATGCTCAAGGTCAGTTGTATGCAGGTGCACAGGGTTCAATAGGATTGCACGTTGATGTTTGGTTTTATGAGGGAAATGTTGAAATTGCTTCGATTGGTGGAGCAATTTTACTTGAAGTTGGTTTGCCCAATCCAACGTGGATGTCGGGGACTTTTGCCGGCAGATACCGTGTATTGGGGGGAGCAATTAAGGGCAGCTACAATTTTAAATTCTCATTGGGGGATGTCTGCCGACCAACTGTTCAATTAGAGAGTCCGGTGGCAAATATGGAATTGATAGAATCAATTGATCCTGAAAATCCACGCGCTGTACAAAAACCAGATGTGGTTCCAGAATTGGCCATGCGTTTTGCAAAGGAAAGTCCATTTACAATTGCAGTTCCAGACGCTCAAGGAAGCGGCAGTGTGAACAGAAAATTCAGGGCAAATTGGGATATATCATTTAGCAATGTAGGTGCAAACGGACAAAAAATACCAGTTCAACATGCACAAGATGTAAACGTTACAGAAGATTCATTTAGCTACATCAAACTTATCCCCAGTGGGTTCCTGCCCTTTGATAAAAATTATGAGGTAAGTGTAACCGCGAAGATGGAAGAGTTTATTAATGGAAGATGGGTTACTGCCAGGAGAAAAGACAATTCATTAATCATTCAAACCAAAACAACGCGATTTAGAACTACACCTGTACCTACTATTGAACAGTATTATATTGAAACACAGTATCCTGAACCCAACCGTACGTATATGTTCAATTATACCAGCAATGGGAAGTTCAGATTTGTTGATATTGCATCAGGTTTATTTATGCCAACTGCATCCAAAATGAAAAATCAGTTGTCTGGTCAGATTTTTGATTTTGGTGTAAGTAAAAACGTGAAGTATTTAATAAGGTACACTGATCTTGAAACAGAAGAAAAGGCTTATATCCCTCTGAATGTACCTGCAAGAACGAGAGAAATTACGTTCAATTGCCGGCCACTTGGATTTGGTAAAACCTACAAAGTGGAGGTCATCCGCGTATTAAGAGAGAATACGTTTTTAAGAAATTATGAATCCAGTATGGATAGACCTGTATTTCATGCTGCAAGCACAATTGCATCAGCTGCTGCTACAGCAATCGGCCTAGAAGCCCCAAGAGGCATTGCAAATACTACATTTATCGAATCAGCATTTGATCAAAATGGAAATACCATTGAAGTCGTGAGACATCGCAGACAATCAAATATGACATTGGAAGAATTTGTGCAAGCTATTATTGAAGGCATGGTCAATTCATTTGAGGATGTCATGTACGAGACACATATCATGACAAGCCAATTTAATTCTCTACAAGAGAAATTGTCACAAAGCAATTCAACTTTTATTACTTCCGGAAATGCAATTAGTTTCTTGGCTACCGGAAGGGAGGGGATCTCTGCACAAGAGATGGATGATCGATTTAGTTGGCACCAGGAAGGCTTAGGAGGTCATCCATTTTGGGCTGTTCCCACAGAAAACAATGAATGGTTCGTTAAGGCAAAAAGATTTTATGAAGCTCTGGTGATTCTGTTTAATAACAATATGTTATTGGAACAAGATATACGTCAATATGGAAATTTCTCGACTACACCATTGTACAAAAATACACCTGCTCCAAGAGGAAGATTTGAGTTTACACCTGGTGATTTACATATCAAATTATTTCCTTTTGTAAACAACAGCGCAATTCGTTATGATGGAAATTCAAGAACTTGGATCAATGCAAAAAACATGTATACTGCGATTGCACTAACAGGTAATAAATACAATTATGCTCCTCACCAAGTACTCAAACAGGATTGGGAGAGGGCAAGAAATTGGATTTCAGTAATGGCTTCAACCAACAGAATGCCACAAAATATCAGTGCTGATGCCAGGGCAAAGGCAATTTGGATATTGTTTACACCTTCCCCAGATATTGATGAATCGGGAGGAAGCGGTAACTGGAGACTTGAAGCCTATCCCAAAGAAGGGGCGTTGAGAAATTTGTTCCCTAACCAGCAAGGACTGGGAGGATTTCGTATCACACCCACAATAAGATAATTATGCAAAAAAATATATTAAGTTTTATTTTAGTTGTTTTATATGTGTTAAGCTTTAACACTCAGGATGTCGTTGGACAAGATTCACTTCAATTAAAAATCGTCAGCAGATATATTGGAGAAGGAAAAACTAAAATTAGAATTTTCCCTAACAGTTATGCTCAAACAAAGGCTTTGATCTTGAGTGGTTTAAAAGTTGCTGTTCAACCTGTGGCAACAAAAGAAAATTTTATCAGTGCTGCTATACGAACCTATAATTTTGATACTACTTCCATTGGAGTTTGGCGTCAAAATATAACTGATCAAAACCTTGCGGTATTGGCTCAATTGGCATATGGAAAACTTGAAAACGTTACTGATATTTTTGCAGTCAAAGCCCAACAAGACAATTTATTTACTGTGTCAATGATGGCATCGTCTTTGTCTTGGAAAGCTGCATCAATTTCACATTTGGGAATTGAGTTAGATCTTTATCCAGATACTGTATATGCTGTTTCGATTTCACTGTTATACCCATCAAAACTGATCAAGAATACAGTAAATACATTTTCAGTGATTCCAGGTAATAAAAAATATCAATTTAATGCGGTCAATGTAATCAACGAAGAGCATCTTGTTAAATTAAATTGGGAATTACATGAGGATTTTATATTGTATGATATTGAAAAATCACTTTCAAAAAATGGTGACTTTAAAAAATTAAATGGAATACCATTTACTGTAACTGACAAGGATACATCAAGATCACAGCTTGTGCCCAATGTGAGCTATAGCGATACCTTAGCAACAAACTATGTAAATAATTATTATCGCGTTGTTGCATATGATTATTTTGGTGAAAGACTCATTTCGCCAGAAGTGTATCAAGGTATGGGAGTAGACAAAACCCCTCCAAAGTCATTGGATTCAATATGGTTCAGCTCTAATGGAGAACGCCATGTGTTGGTACAGTGGAAGAAATCTCCTGATCCTGATTTGAATCAGCAGATTATTTATCATGGATTTTCTCCTGAAGGACCATGGAAGGCACTTAAAAAATTATCTGCAAATGAAACCTCATTTACAGATGATTCTGCCTCAAATATTTTGAGTAATTATTACCGCATTGCTTTATTTGACAGTGTCAATAATAATGTTTATTCACTGCCTGTAATGGCTGTAACAAAAGATACGATCCCTCCAGTCGCAGCAAAAGAATTACAAGGAATAATCGAAAAATCTGGAATTGTTAGATTGAATTGGATTCCTTCACCTAGTGAAGATATTGATGGATACAGGGTGTATAGATCAAAAGCAGATTCCTCTGAGTGGCAAGCAATTATGGGCGAGAGCGTGAGAGAGAACTTTTATGTTGATACGTTAAATGTAAAAATTAATCAAGGACAGATAAGATACAGCTTGCGAGCAGTAGACAGAAAAGGGAACTTTGGTGAGTTTATCAATTCGGCTAAATTGAGTATTCCTGATATCATCCCCCCTGCACAACCACAAATTATTGATATCACTCCGCTAGATGACGGGAGTCTCTCCATTCAAGTAACTTTCAACAAATCAGAATTGCTTTCAACAATGGAAATCAGACGTGCTTTTACTGGAGATACAAGCATTTGGAAATCATTTGATGGGGGACGAGCTTATCAAGATAGTTCGGTGAATAGAAAAAATATCTATGCCTATCAAGTCAGATTAATCGACTCAGCTGGAAACAGTTCCAGCCCTTCTGAATGGGTATCACAGCGCCCTCTGCCAAAACCGATCAATTTAGACGAAATGATGGATTGGTCGCTCGACTACGATAAAAATGCAAAGCAGGTTGCTCTGAAGTGGATATTGAAAAAAGAATGTGATCAATGTAAAATTTTTATTTACCGCGGGGAGGAAAAATTATTTTTGATTGCCAACAGAAATATAAAAGAAGGTTTATTTATCGACAAAGGATTTCCACCGGCCGGTTATGTAAATTATCAAATCCAGATAAAAGGTACGGGTGATGCCAAAAGCAGTTTAAGTTCTTCGAAAACTGTATTTACCCAATAACTTGAAAGCATAGATAATTCATCTTTGGCTCAATTATTATAAAGTCCCATGCTGATAGTCGGCATTAAAAAAATCAAACTGAGCCATATTGAAGAACTTAGAACCATTGCTATAAAAACATTTCAAGAGACTTTTTCGGTTGATAACACCGAAGATAATATGTCTGCATATTTAGAGCATGCATTTTCCGTTGAAAGATTGTCTGCTGAGCTCAAAGATCATAATGCTGAATTTTATTTTGCTTACTATGGTGATAGGGTCATCGGGTATCTAAAAATCAACTATGGACAATCACAGAAAGAATTGAAGGACGAGCGAGCAATTCAGATTGAGCGTATCTATGTTTTACAACAATTTCACGGTAAAAAAATTGGTCAATTGCTTTTGGAAAAAGCAATTCAAATTGCCAGAGAAAGAAATACAGATTATGTTTGGTTAGGTGTTTGGGAAGAAAATGAAAGAGCAATACAGTTTTATAATAGAAATGGCTTCGTGGCATTTGATAAACATATTTTCAAATTAGGTGAAGACGAACAGACCGATATTATGATGAAGCTGGCATTGAACATTGGGGAAAATATTTAATTAACAGCTTTGATCTTCATTTTTGATTCTTCTATTTATAGCTGTCAGAATCATAAATAACATCATAAGAATATGAAAATCAATAGCTTATAAGATTAGTAGCCCCGACAGGAATCGAACCTGTATCTAAAGTTTAGGAAACTTCTATTCTATCCATTGAACTACGGGGCCGAGGGATCGCAAAAATAATCAATTAAGCAATCACAGCGAGGGTTTGATTC
>Ga0129336_10002403_pt1 | contig 11589 bp, 10 predicted proteins | sample CPB6_02_DNA_FD_96878 | JGI IMG/M metagenome (GOLD analysis project Ga0129336, IMG submission 96878) | Freshwater to marine salinity gradient microbial communities from Chesapeake Bay, USA - CPBay_Sum_0.6_0.2_DNA | ecosystem: Environmental > Aquatic > Marine > Coastal | place: USA: Chesapeake...
AATTTATCGTGCTTGTAACTTTCGCTATTGTGGGCTTACAGACGCAAAAAAAGATTTCTACTATGCTGACGGCACCAAGCATTCAAGAGGTAAAATAAAAGGTGCCGAGGGAGAATGGAAAGAACGCTCCCGCAAGCACCGATATGTGATGGTATTTGATAAAAGTTTAGAACTTTTATGGTGAAGTGTTTTTAGTATTTTCAGTTTTGACTAATTTTTCATTTAAGAACTGTGAGGACTGTTCATAGTACATTATTTTTCTAAAGTCATTTAGATATTGCTGTAGATATTCTGGTTTAAGTAAGTATATTGTTCTTTTATCATCATTTTTTCTAACCTCATATTCAAAATTACTAATTGCGACAACAGGATTTAAATCTGCTTGAGGATTATCTGGATTTGGAATAGTAAAATCAGAATTTACAATTTTACCAGCAGGAAGTATAAGTCTTCCTAAAGAATCTTTAACTTCTTTTGTTTCATAAAATCTGATGTTGTTCATATCGTTTCCATACTTATTTTCCACAAATCGATAAAGTTCAGCATTTGAAAGTGGCCACTGATCTTTAACATTAATAATACCAGCAGTCAACATTACAATCCAATCATATTCTGAACTACCATAAACTTCTTCTGCTACAATATCTGGTCTGAGACCTTCTGGCACTTGGTACTTATTGAATAAAGTAAATACATTTTGCAGGTCATTACGAAGTTTAACTCTTCTGAAAAGATTTTTAACTCTTATGTAATCTAAAGAGGAGTTTTTATCAGAAAGTGGAGATTGATAATCAATTTCTGGAAGTTCTCTAAAGTAAGACATTAGTAACCTACTCCTATTGATGCTTCTTCTTGATCATAATCTTCAGCATAAACTGGATTAAGTTCTTTAAACACAAGAGTGAGTTGCATATGAACTGGACTTCCATCCCAGTATGTTGCATAAGTTCCGGAGGCAGTATAATCTACAGTCATATCAATTAAAGCCATTGGTTTAAAAGTATTTAAAAATGGATGCTTATTGCCACCTTTTTTATAAGTGAGTTTGAATACATCTGGACTTCTTATAAAAATTCCTGCTCCACCAGAAGTTTTTGCAACCATTGATTTTTTGAAATTGCGAATAATATTTTTTATTTCCATCGCTTCGTCATTATTTCTTGGTGCGAGATCAAATACGAATGGAAATGAACGAATATTTACCCCATTGAAAAGGAGTTCCATATTCGGATTAAAAATTTGTCCGGTTGCTTTTGCAAGGACATTTTCAGTAGTTACATTTGCTCCCAACTGATTAATTAATTTGCCAGTAATTACAGAAACCAATCCTTTTCTATCAGATTCAGTTAAACCTATATTCTCCATACCCTTTACTGCATTTTGTAATGCTTCTTTTGGATTATTAATAACTCCACTAGCGGCACCTAAAGCATATGCTTGTAATGGGTTAAATGATGCAGAACCCCAATCAACTTGATTTGTATCCCTTATATTTTGTGGTATTGGTAAGTAGATAAAACATTTTGGTTTTTCAAATTTATTAACATCGCTGCCAGTTTTTAAAGTTCCTAAATTTGTAACTTGACCTCCATCACTTAAACTTAATCCAGTTGGTTTATATTCTGAAATTAATATTTCTAGATAGTCAGTATCTTTTTCAATTTTGAGTTTTTTCGGATATCTAAAAGTATTAGTTTTTTGATTGGGTTTCTTCAAACCATTAGTTTGATTTTCAGTCAAGGTGCTATTTAAGCTACTTGAAGCAACTCCAAAGGTTGGATTATTAAAAGAATTTGGTCCGGATGTTCCGAAGTCTTCTACAGCCATTTATGTTTTCTAGTTATTTAGACGGATATTCTCAAAAGGTATTGCTTGTAAGTCTTTTATTTCTGAAGGAAAAACCTCATAAATTTTTCCAGGAATTTCATCCCAAGTATATTGCCTCATTTGTCCCCAGTGAAAGTTAATTCCTTTAAATCCCCATTTAAATACGTCAGTTACTGCAACAAAAGGATTTTGATCGTATTGGATATTTGGAGTTTTTGGATTGTATACAAAAACGTAGTATTTTCCTGGAGATGGAATTTTGGGAGATTCTTGTAAAACCTCTAGGAGTTCAAGCATTAAGTCATCTGGATCTTCATTTCCAATAATTCCATCGAGAACAGGACGAACTCTATTATTATTAATGTCAGTATCTGTGACTTTTTTTTGTTGACGTTCTTTAAGGGACTTTCTGGGCATTATTTTATGTTTAATTCGTTTTCAGTAAGAACTTTAAACTCATAACCTCTATCAGCACACCATTCTTTTGCGGCTTCCCACTTTGCCTGGTTTTTAGCATATTCATATGCTTCATATAGATATTTCTTTGTTTGTCTTTGTGGTTTTGGTGGAGGTGTAGTTTGTCTTTTTGGTTTAATTTCAATCAAATATTTTTTGAGTACACCATTACTTTCTTTAACTTTAATATAAAAGTCTGGAAAATATCTATGTACCCTATTGTCCAAAGGAGAACGATAAGGAAGTGCAATCTCTTCAGAACCCCATTCAATTATATTTTGATTTGAGTCACAATATACCATAAATTTTCTTTCCCACAAAGAGCGGTATATAATATTTGTTGGATCTCCTTTATATTTTTGAGGGTAAGAAGGTTGATATTTTCCTTTATACGACATCTAAATAACTATAATTCCATATAAAATATTTAGAGTGCCTACTCCAAATAAAATAGCATTTTTAAAACCAGCTCTTACAAATTTAGCACAAACATCACATTATCAAGTGACGTTTGGTGGTTTACCCACACCCCTTAAACAATATTTGGGTAAAAGGGGAGTTGGTTCTTTTTTTATAGGGGAAACAGTAGGACTTCTTTGTAACTCAGCATCATTACCAGGAAGCTCTTTAGGTACTGCTGATGTGGTTGGAAATTTTATGGGAGTTGCTGAAAAGATGGCACATACCCGTCTTTTCAATCAAATAGAACTTGAGTTCTATGTTGATTATGAGTATAAAGCAATTAAGTTTTTAGAGCATTGGACTGAATTTATTGCTAGTGGTTCTAATGAATCACAAGCAAGTGATGGATATTATTTTAGAATGAGATATCCAGATGAATATAAAACCAGTCAAACTAAAATTGTAAAGTTTGATAGAAACTATGTCTATGAACTAGAATATAACTTTTTTGGAATGTTCCCAATTGCTGTTAATTCCATTCCTGTGAATTATGGAAATTCAGAGATATTAAAAGTTTCAGCATCATTCTTTTTTGATAGATATGTTTCTGGAAAAATTACAAGTGCTTCAGTATTTGGTGGTAATGATAATAATAAAGAATCAAATTCTCAAGCTCCTGGTTCTAGCGTTGGAATTCCTGTCAAAGGATTTAGTGGCGTTGTGTTTAAAAATCAAACTGATGCTTTAAATCCAAACGCTCAAACATATTATGATATACAACTTACAAATCCAACTCCATTCCCTGAGGGTGGATAAATAAAAATAACTGAATTTTTTGGGTCATTATGCCTTTACCAAAGATCTCTACGCCAACATATGAGTTGGAAATTCCTTCAACTAAAAAAGTAATTAAATATAGACCATTTTTAGTAAAAGAAGAAAAAATTCTTATTATCGCTATGGAGAGCGAAGATAATAAGCAAATCGCTCAAGCGGTAAAAGATGTTATTTCAAACTGTATTATTACAAAGGGAATTAAGATTGACCAACTAGCAACATTTGATATTGAATATATCTTCTTAAATATTAGAGGAAAGTCTGTTGGAGAGGAAGTAGAAGTTCTTGTAACTTGTCCTGATGATAATATTACTCAGGTTCCAACAGTTATTAATTTGGATGATATTAAAATCACTTTTGATGAAGAACATAATAAAGATATTCCTCTTGATGATAATTTAATTTTGAGAATGAAGTATCCATCTATGAATGAGTTCGTGAAGAGTAACTTTAATGTTGGAGAATCAATCAGTGTTGATGATACTTTCCAATTAATTACATCTTGTATTGATCAAGTTTATACTGAAGAAGAATCGTGGGGTGCATCTGACTGCACTAAAAAAGAACTTGCCGAATTTTTAGACCAGTTAAGTTCAAAACAGTTTAAGCAAATTGAAAAGTTTTTTGAAACCATGCCAAAACTTTCACACATTATAAAAATTAAAAATCCAAATACAAATGTTGAGAGTGAAGTTCTGCTGGAGGGTCTATCTGCTTTTTTCGCGTAAGTATGGCGCATGAGAGTCTTGCGTCATACTATAAAGTAAATTTTGCCCTCATGCAACATCATAAATACTCTTTGACGGAGTTAGAAAATATGATTCCCTGGGAAAGAGAAGTTTATTTAGCTCTTCTTGAACAGTATATTGAAGAACAAAACTTAAAAGAAAATCTAAATGGCTGAGGGAACTGCTATTTCTGCAAACAGTTTTATGGGTCGTTCCGCAGACGACGCTGAAACTTTATTAGCTCTTCGTTCAACACAAAATACTTTACAAGTTACGAATATTGAATTGGGAAGAGTTACTTCCCAAATGAATGTTTTTAATGCATCTTTACAAAGAATTTCAGGTCTTATTGCATCAGAGTCATTTTTAGAAAGACAGAGAGAAGCACAAAAACAAGAACAAGAAAGACGACTAGCAGAGCAACAGGCAAGAGAAGGTCAAGAAAGTTTAGTAGAAAGAAAAATACAATCATCTTTGGTTACACCAGTACAAAAAGTACAGGCAAAAACTCAATTTGCACTTTCAAATTTGATGAAGGTTTTTACCTTCCTTTTAGGTGGTTGGTTACTTAATCAAGGTGTAAGAGCGTTTAAGGCTTCTTCAGATCGAAACATAGAAAAACTAAAAAATATCAGAGATGAAACTCTTACTGGTCTAGGAGTTATTGGTACAATATTTGGAATAGTTAGAACAGGAATCAATAATGTTCTAGGAACTATCTTTAATATTACTGGTAATATAGGAAAAGCAATTACTGATAATATTTTTAAAAAACCATTTGAAGCAATTCGAAACTTACTAGGTTTAGGTTCTAAAACTGGGGGTGGTGGAGCAGCGGCAAGTTTAACTGACGATGCTTTAAAGGGTATTAGAGGTTTTGCTAGGGGTCTTCTTGGACCTATCGGAGGTGGAGCAGCTCTTACAGCACTCGATATTGCTGCCAATAAAGAAGAACCAGTAAGAGCGGCAGTTGGGACAGTAGGTGGAATGGTGGCATCCACTGCAGCTTTTTCTATAGGATCATTTGTTCCTTTCCCCGGAACTGGATTACTTGCTGGTGGATTAGCGTATAATGCTGGACAAGATTTTACAAAAGGAATATATGATAAGTTTTTTGGGAAAGATAAAGAAGAAATAAAACTACCATCATTCACAATACCACAAATTCCATTTTTAAATAAAATGGATTTTAAGATGCCTCCAGTATTTGGAGAAATTACTGCAAATATCATGGGAGAAAAGGAATCACCTGATAAACAAAAATCCGTCACTGCAGATTCAACACCTGCCAAACCACCAAGTGCAACTCCAGCACAAATTTCTGCTGCACCAGCACAAGATGTTTCTTCTAAAGTTGGTCCAGAACCAGAGCAAAAAACACAAGTGATTTTAACGGATGCTACATCAAGTCCAGATCCTCAGGTTGTTCCTGCTGTTGGTGGTGAAGGAAATTATGTCCCATCAATACCAAGTTCTAACCCTGATAATTTCTATGCATTATACTCCCAGATTCACTACAATGTTGTGATGTAAAATGGCAAATTCTTCTCTAGCATATACATCATCAATAAATGTTAAGAATATTTCAAGGTCGGTTTCGTCTCTGAAACAAGGAGTTGAAAATTCGCAAAGGTCTGCAAATGGCATTTTAAGCACTTTAGAAACAAGAAGTAAATTTAAAAGACAAGCATTAACAAATAATGCAAGATTGTTTCAAAGAAGAAGAGATGCTGTACAAAGAAAAGATAGAGAAGATATTGTTGAAGCATCTACTATTTCTGGACCACTCAATAGAACTAGAAAAGTTATTTCTTCAAGCACAAAAGGATTTTTAGGAAGAATTCTTGATTTTGTAGGAACTTTGATGGTTGCTTGGTTAGTAAATAACCTACCAACAATTATTAGTCTTGGTCAACAACTAACTGTTAGAATTCAAACAGTTACAAAAGTAATGTCTAATTTCGTAAGAGATACTACAGATCTTTTATCTGGATTTGGACAACTTCTTCAAGCAGTATATCAAAATTTAATAAATTTTGACTTTATGGATTCTCAAAGTAGAATCGCTACTGCGATGAATAGAATGGAAGTTTCTTTTCTTAATATTCAAAGTCAACTTAAAGAAGCTTTTAGTATTTTAACTCAACCATTTGACCTTGAAAAACCACCAGAAGAACAACCACCACCATCTCAACAACCTGGTCCTGGCGGAGGTCTTCCAGACCCAAAATCTGCAGAGATGTATCGCATTGCAGCTGCACTTTCTACTGAAGGAAGTGGAGCACAATCAACTGTTGATATGATGCAGGTAGTTGTAAATAGAAAAGCATCTGGTAAATATGGAGCAACTTATACCGATATTCTCGCAGCACCAGGTCAATTTGAGGGTGTTTTTAAGAGGAATACGAAAAATTTTAGAAAAATTCAAACTTTAGATGATGCTTCTAAATGGTCTGGACAAAGTAATCAAACTCTTTTGAAAATTATTTCAGATATTCAAAATACAGCATTACAAGCAAATGCTGCAAAATTTGTTGGAGGAGCTCTAGAATTTAGGGCTTCTCCGCAAAATAATAAAAATGGTCGTCTTCCAGGAACTGCTTGGCGCGGAGGCGCTGGAGATAATCAATTTCTTGTGGATCCTAGTAGAGGCGATCCTATTCGACCAGGAGGAGCAGCACCATTCAATCTTCCGATGGCAATAACTCCAACACCTGCAACTCCTGGTGGTCTTGGATCCAGAAAATTAGTGAGTGGTGATATATTGACCCAATCGATTGGAAGAGGAGTTCGTGATATAAGAATTACTGATTCATATAAAGATCCAAGTAGACCATCACACTTGGGTCTTGATATTGCCTGCCCATCTGGAACTTGGATCGCACTGAGAGTTGATTGTGAATGGGTTGGTTATGCATTTGATTCTGGTGGATATGGACACGTTCTAGATGTTTGGATTCCTTCTTATGGTATTCAACTCCGTTTTGGGCATTTATTAGATAAACCAAAAACTTTCACTAAAATGAAAGCGGGAACATCATTTGCTCAGTGTGGAAGTTCTGGTAATAGTAGTGGTCCTCATATCCACTTAGAGTATACAACAACAAAAGGAAGAAGAGCAGGAGGAAGTGATGGCGATCCATCTCCTTATGTTCCTCTTTTATTACTTACAAATAAACCAAATACAGGTTCATTTTCTGTCCCAGGAAAGACTGCATTAGCTCCTGCTCCTCCAGCACAAATAACTACACCACCAAAACAACAACAAGACTTGAAACAACAACCTCGTGATAATATCATTGCAGTTCCCATTCCTCAACAACCACAAAAACAAACTGTTCCTTATGCAACATCTGGTGGGGAACAAACAACTTCTACATATCTTACAGAACAAAGTGCATTAAATAGACTTATAAAGAATAGACTTCTTTTAGAACTAGCATATACATAAATGTCAACTAAAAAATCAACATACGAAGAAATCATTATAGAATCGAATGACGGAAGTAAGACCGTTGATATTCGACTTGGTGCCGTATCTATTGATTATTATGAAGACATTTTTTCACCTATCATTACTGCTAAAATAGTTGTTGGAACTACTGGAGATGCTATAAAGGGAAAGGATGATAAGGCACAATCAATATATAATGGTCTTCCTCTTCGTGGGGGAGAAAGAGTATCTTTAAAAATCGCTCCTAATTCAGTTACAAATAAAGGTTTAGACTTTGCAACAAATCCAAAACATTATTTGTATGTGTCTAGTGTTACAAATATAATCAGTGAAGGTTTGAGAGAGTTTTTCGTTTTGAACTTGGTTTCAAGAGAAGCAATCACAAACGAAACGACAAGAGTTCCGATTAAGTTTCCAACTAGTCTTCCAATAGACGCATCTGTCGAAAAGATATTGAAAGAATATTTAAAAACAGATAAACCAACAGATGTTGATAAAACATCAAACAAATATGGTTTTATTGGAAACTTGAAAAAACCATTTACATTGTTAGTTTGGTTGGCATCAAAAGCAGTTCCAACTATTCAAAATGCAACTGCCGGTTTCTTGTTCTATCAAACTCAAGAAGGTTTTAAATTTAAGTCAATTGATAATTTAATTATCCAATCACCAAAAGCAACATATTTTTATAATGAAGTTAATCGTAGCGATATTGAAAGAAATAATGACTTTAATATCTTAAGTTACACTACAGAAAGAAATCAAAACCTACTTGAGAAATTGAGGCTTGGTGCTTATGCAAGTTTTAGAGCAGCATTCAATCCTGCAGATGGAAAGTTCACCTTACCTCAAGAAGGTTCATTTACTTATGGAAACTATGCAGGAAAAACTAAAAATTTAGGTCAGGTTGTTAAGTTGCCGCCAATTACAAATAGTTCAAATGAAACTCTTGGTGATATTCCGACTCGCATTATCACACAAGTAATTGATATTGGAACAATGGAAAAAGATGTTTCTTTAGATGTAAATGCAAATCCTTGGGAATATCAATCTCAGTCAATTATGAGATATAATTTATTATTCACTCAAGTTTTAAATATGACAGTTCCACTGAATACAAACTTAAAGGCAGGTGATATTATTGATTGTAAGTTTCCAAAAATTACTTCTAGTGATGCAAAAGAATATGATGATGAGCAAAGCGGTCTATATATGATAAAGGAAATATGTCATCATTTTGATAGTGAACAATCACTATCATCTATGAAACTCGTAAGAGATACTTATGGTGCATACGGAACAAATAATACACAATAAATTCTAATGGAAGAAAGTTTACTTAAAAGTAATTTTATTGGAAGAGATGGTTTTCTTTGGTGGATAGGTCAAATTCCACCTATTGATGCTTGGGAAGGGCAAGGAACTGGTAAAGGGTGGGGAAATAGATATAAAGTTCGTATTATGGGATATCATCCTTATAGTACAGAAGAACTTCCTGATGAAGATCTTCCTTGGGCTGGAGTTGTTATGCCTCCAGGAACTGGAACAGGTGCGGGAAATGTAGCAAGCACTATTAAGTTTAGTCCTGGAGATACTGTTATTGGGTTTTTCTTAGATGGAGATAATGCCCAATTACCTATGATAATGGGTGCATTTGGTAATTCGGTCTATTCTGCAAAAGATGGTGAAAAAATTCCATTTGGTTCTTTTACGGGCAGAACCAAGTACATGCCTAAGCCATCTACAGCGGTTCTTAGAGCAACAGAAACAAACGATGCAAATGCAGCATCTCAAAAGTCTCCACAACATTTAAGTCCAGCAGACGCAAAAAAATACGCAGATAATGCATCTTATGCTGATTCTGCTGGATCTCTAATACCACTACCTTGTGGCGAATCAGGGTCTCAAAAAACTATTGATAAAATTAAAATAGCAATTCAGGGTTTTATAAAATTTATTAAAGATTTAAAAATAAAATTTGATTCTGGTCTTGATGGTATTCAAGATTGGATTAATGAGGAAATTGATATTAGAGCATATCAAATTCAAAAAATAGCTTCTAAAATGGTTTCTGGAATTACCAATCGTCTTTATGACAAACTTATAAAACCATTGCAAGAAGGACTAGAACTTCTTTTTCAAGATGTTTTTGGTAAAACTATGGTGGCAACCGGAGGAAATTATCCACTTTCCTACTCTGCTGGTGTTCTAGCACAGGAGTTAATGATTGAACCGATAAAAACTCTTCAAGATTTAATACCTTGCTTAGTTAATGAAGTTATTAAAAAACTTATTGACCCTATCAAAGAAATACTCAAAACAGTTGCTAATAAGGTATTAAATTTTGTAGAGTGTGTTGCGGATCAAGTAGTTGGTGGTATATTCAATGTTATTGCTGATGGAATTCTTGGAGGAATAGAATCGGCACTCAACGGTGTTTCTGCCATTTTACAATTTATTGAGAACTTTAATGCAGAGGACATTATTAGAAATGGTATTGAAGCCATAGCAGGACTGATAGGAATTCAAAGTTGCAACAAAGAATCTCAACAAGAAAAATATGGTGCTTGCAAATATAAGATTGGATCTGGTCCAGTTTTCCAATCTGAACCAGATTTACAAAAAATAGTCAAAAATGCAAATGCCGCAAAAGCAATTTCTGCTGCTGCTGCTTTAACTGGTGTTCCACTTGAAGGAATAGAAAACATTGTAGGTGCTTTTGATATTCTTACAGATAAAACACTAATACCAAACGCAACATCTGCAGTTGAAGCTTGCTACTCTGGAATTCCATTAGTTTGCAATCCACCAATTCTTAATATTTTTGGTGGCGGTGGATCTGGAGCAAAGGCAATTCCATTATTTGGTTCAATTGTAGGAACTGGAACAAATAAAACAGGAAGTATTATTGGATACAAAGTTACAGATCCAGGATCTGGATATTTGTTCCCACCATTTGTTGAAATTGTTGACAACTGCAATCAAGGATACGGGGCTCAGGCTAAGGCAGTTATTAAGGATGGAAAAGTAGATTTCATTTATGGAACAAGTGATGGGGAAAATTATCCAGTCGGAGAAGAATTGCCAACAGTTTTAACTGATACAAAAATAATAGACACTGGATTCCAATATAGCAACCAAGATAAAGTTACAGATGATTTGGGAAATGAATATAAAATTAAGGTAGTGGATGGAAACATCGTTAAGGTTGATCCAATAAATAAATTACAAGTTTCAAAACTTCCAGTTATAACTGTAGAATCTGAAACAGGTTCTGGAGCAGTTATAGTTCCCATTCTTGATATTCTAGAACCACAAGATCCAACAACATTTACTGGAGATGTGGAAAATGTCATCGATTGTATTACATAAGTAAATGGCACAAAAACCTCTTGAAGAACAAAACTGGTATGCAAGGTTCGTAGAATCCTATGGACCGACATTTAGAATTGACATTAACAATCCTCAGATGGGGTATGGTGGTGAAGATGTTTATACCTTATATGGGGTTACAAAGAAAAATGATAGATCTTCAATTTCTTTTGATCAAAGTGGAAAATTAAAAATAAACAGTGATTTAACACTGGAAATTGTTGCTGGTGAAAAGAATTCATCAAAAGGTGAAGATATTTTAATTCATAGTAGAAATGGAAGTATATCTATTACTGCCGATAAAAATGGTAATATTAAAATTTCAGGTCAGAATGTCACTGTAGAGGCTGACTATGACATGGATTTCATCGCAGGGTCTGATATTAACTTCAATGGGGCAAATTTCAATGTCAATGCAAATGGACTTTTTGTTCAGGGATTGACTGGAAATTTACTTCCACCAGAAATGCAATTTACAGCACTAGTATTTACAGGTTCTAGAGTTGGTGGTGA
>Ga0129336_10002405_pt1 | contig 11581 bp, 28 predicted proteins | sample CPB6_02_DNA_FD_96878 | JGI IMG/M metagenome (GOLD analysis project Ga0129336, IMG submission 96878) | Freshwater to marine salinity gradient microbial communities from Chesapeake Bay, USA - CPBay_Sum_0.6_0.2_DNA | ecosystem: Environmental > Aquatic > Marine > Coastal | place: USA: Chesapeake...
TATCTCATGAATCAAAACACCATGAACAACGGCATCACCTACGAGCGCAATCTCCAGGAACTGGTATGGTATCAAGAATACATTTACCAGAATGACGAACTGATTGGTGAAATCTTCACTGATATTGAAAACAACGGTTACAATCTCAGGAAACTTGTGCCATGTGGTGAGGCAATGATCTTCACCAATGTAGCACACTTCACTTCAGTTTCAGACGCCAAAGACTTCGTTAATCAAGCAGGAGGACTCTAATGACTATTGTTGCTATTATGGCTGGTTTTTCTTTTGGATATTGTGTCGTTGACATCATTCAAAACTATCGTGCCAACAAACGTTTGGAAGGATTCATGAAAGAGTTTGAACAACATGATTGATCTGTTCCTTATTTCACAATTGATCGTACAGAATCCAGAAGATCAAAAGTTCTGTGCCACTGCGCTCAACATTCCATACGCTACAGATAATATCACTGATAAAGAATGGAATGACTTTCAAAATTGTATGAAGTTCTTCGCTCGTAGGTCAATTGACACTTAATCGTTTTTCTGTTAAACTGAATCAAGTTTCAGCATCTACCATGAACTATGTCGCACTTGGCAATGAGATCTTCTGGCAACAATCAGATGGTCTTTATGTACGCTCCAATGGTAAAACAGAACGTATTACCATGCTTCAACAAGATGATGACATTGAGTTTTATGCCTCTCTGTTCTACTACATAGAGCAAATTAACAAACTCGCTCGTGAACGTCAACTTCAACTTACGGACAAAGTAAAATGATTACTCTCTCTCCACTCACTCCCACCAGTTACAAAGTGATCATTGATTCTTCTGATCTCACAGAAGAAGAACGTATTAAACTGCTCAGGAAACGTGATCTCTTTCCTGCTGAGTTTGTACATATGTTGATTGATGCTCTGCCAGAAGATCAAACATTCTCATCTTATGATCACTATAACATGACTCTCTATGTCGCATGAACAACAATACAATGAGCTGATTGATTGGGCAGGGGATCGTATTGATTCTCTGCTCTCTTCTAGTAAGAAACGTAAAACACCAAAGAATAAAACATACTATCGTCTCAATGCTCAAGCATTAGAAGAAGAATTCTTTGATTGGTTTGCTGCTAGACATTCAGACTCTAAATCTAATGTACTCTTTATACCATACTATAAGAGTGTAGGTAATGATAACTGGAATCCATATAGAGAGATATAATATAGTTTTCCACAGGTGATGTGGAAAAACTCTTGTAGTTTTCCACAGATTTAAATGTGTAAAAAAATATAGTTGGGTGTTTTATAACGTTCACACAAATAGTTCACAGAATACCCTGTAAGGGGTGCGAACGTCTGAAAATGTGTGAGGTTGTTGTTGTCTTAGCACGCGAGCTATCGAGTTGTCAAGGGTTTGTCAGAAAACTCAAAAATCTCAGAAATCTCAAAACCTCAAAAATCTCAGAATTCTCAAAAACGCAAAAACTGAGATTTCTGTGTTTCCAAGGGTTTTCGAGTTTTTTCGAAATCTTAAAAACTTAAAATTTGAGAATTCTGAGATTTTTGAGGTTTTATAATTATAACTTATCTAATAACTTACTATTATAAGGGTTACTAATGAGTGAGACCTTGACAAACCATCGATAATCCAGTATTATTACTAAGTAATCAATCAAAGACATCGAATGACTGTCAAAAACTACACTGATCTTCCTAGTTCTGCTATTAAAAACATTACTATTGACACTGTAAACAACACTGTATCAGTAGAGTATTCTACTGGTAACAAGCAGTATACTTACAGCACCGAAGATGCTGAGGGTTTTGACCAACAATTGCTTGCTGAATTCGACTCTGAGGATATCTCAGTGGGTCGTTTCATGAATCAAAGTGTCAATGAAGGCACTTTGAAACTGCTGGTTGACTGACCCTACCACACACTAAATATGTTTGTCAAGGGGTAAAGACACCAATTTGGTTGTCAATATCCCTTACAGACGATTCTAGACACCTCTCAGAGAACATTTCGAACCAATGGCTAAAGCAAAGGGAAACAACTTCAAAGAATTCTACAATGAATTTGATGAATTTGACGAGCAAGACTTAGAATACCAGTATGGCGTGAAAGTACAAAACAAGGGAAGGACACCAAAGAAACAGAAAAGGATTAAGTTTGACGGCGACGATATTCAATGGTAACATAAAAGTTTTCCACAGATAATATTAAACCTGTGGAAAACTATTGAAAGTTTTCCACAACCCTGTGGAAAACTCTATAAGCCCCTCTAATCAGACCCATAAGTAAGGGTGATGGTTAGGGGGGTTGACTTTTGCCCTGATCTGGTCCATACTACATGAGTCGTCGGGAATTCAACCGAATGGATTACTTCAACACCAACATTGTTGCTCGCCACGATGATATCATGACTCTCAATCGTTGGCAAGCTGAGTTCTTCAACATGATGCTAAGTCTGCCCTGGCTGACTGAGGGTGAGCGTGACATGTATGAAGAGGAAATGAAATCTTATCTGTGCTACGATGTCTGATAAGCAACACTAATCGATCAGGGGGTTGACTTTCGCCCCCACCCCTGCCATACTTAACAAGTCAACCAAACCGAGACCATGCGTAAGATCGAACGTCTGATGAACGCCGCTATCACTGCTGGCGAAGATTTCAAACTCGATAACACTGCTGTTGTTAACGCTGATGGTATTAGCGTTGTTATGCTTCACGGTAACAAGATCGCTGAAATTGGCGAGCACTTTGTTACTCTCTTTGATGGCGGTTGGCAAACAAACACCACCAAGTCTCGCCTGAATGCTATTCTTGCTGAGCATGGTGTGCCTGGTGAGCATGTCTTTCAAAAGAAAGGTCAGTGGTTTGTTCGTACTGTACAGGGTGTGAAACCTTCGGATTCTGAAGGTTTTGTAAGTGTTCCGTTTTTCTCGGGAATGCGTCTTAACTGAATTTTAAGATTCTGAGGATTCTGAGATTTTTTAAATATTTCAGAATCCTTGAAATCTCAGAATCCTCAGAATCTTAAAGTTTTTAAATTTTAACAAAATCCAAAATTTATAACTTTAAAGTTATAAATTAAACTGACAATCAAAGGAACTAACTAATGACCATTTCTGAAATGTATCAAGAAATTGTAGACCAAGAAGTGGCTGATATCTTCTTAGATGAAGATGGTTATATCATCGATGATTATAGTATCGATGATACAATTCAAATTGAATATGATGTCTAATCATATTCAATTCTAACTCACACTAACTAACCCTTTGCTATTCAAATCATGACCAAAGAAGTAATGCTCTCCCTGCTCAATACTGCCGCTGATGGTAATCAACTGCTGGCAGTTCTTGATACTCTGACCGAAGATGTTTCGGTGGAGAGTGATACTCAACCTACACTTGAGACTATCGCATTCTGATATCGATGTCAAGTGATACTGTGCCAGTTTAACAAGTGGCACAGTGTTCTCCCACTGCCCCTGATTTGCTGCCATACTAACAGAGTCAATCAAACAAACGAATGACTTTCACCAAATCTTTCATGAACACTTTGCTGTTCAATCTTGCCACCATCGCTGCTGTTATCGTGGGCGTGGTGAGTTATGCTTACCGTGCCACTGCTAAATGGTATCTTAGCGGTGGGCGTGAGCAACTGATTGCCGCGGCCAGTAAGGTATCTTATCTGGCAAACAAAATGACCGAAAAAATCTACTTCACTCTGGAGGATGCTGAGTATGCCTGAGACAATGACTTTCACTGGTGACGCTGTAACCTACCTGGGTTTCGTTGGTGTCATCTCTACGTTCATTATCCTGGTGAGCGTGTTTCGTTCATACTACAATTCTCCCCTCAAAAAATGATCGATCGCAAAGAGCTTCAAGATCAACTTGTTCAGCAAATGTTGGATGACATGGATCTCAAAACTATGATGTGTCTCTGCTACGATTATCTCATGGAGGGATACGATAAGTATAACGATGAAGAACTGAATGAAGAGGTTCAGCAATACTATCCCGAACTGCTGGAAGTATAACAAACTGGGCGGCCGCTTCGCTGCCCCCTTCCCTCCCCTCCCGCCCTCTAGGTTAGTCGCCTAGGGGGCGTCTGTCTAGGTGGGTTGGGACAGTTTGAGAGGTGGCACCTAGGGGGTTGCTGGTGGGTCGCCGCGGCCTATACTAAGGGGGTCAACGCAACCAACCCGATGGAATTCGACACCTGCCTGTGGGATGAGATTCAAGACGCCCCTGGTGAGATCTTCGACATTGAAGCATGGGAGGATGAGGCGGATCAGGATCCTGGCTGGGGTCCGACAGGATGGGAGGAGTGACAGTCAAGGGGGTGGCACACCGCCACCCCGATCCGCCGCCCCGACCCTCTAGACTAACAGAGTCAACCAAACGAGACCGAATGACCCGCTACAACCCCAACGTCTACGAAGCCCAGATCCTCGCCAAGGGTCGCGACCTGCCCGCCCCTGCTAAGTTCGATGGCAAGGTGCCCGCTCGCTTCGCTGACCGCTTCGCCACCTATGCTGAGTATCAGGAGGCGATGGCAGACTTCCTGAACGGCATGTGACACCCTGAGAACTGGCACAGGGGGCGCCACAGACCCCCACCCCATGCCCTACACTGATCAAGTCAACCAAACAAACGACATGAGCATCACCTTGACTGCCAACTACAAAGAAGTTCTCAACGCTGACACTGTTGAGAAGATCGATGAACTGATCGAAGAGAACTATGCTCTCGATGATATGCTTGAGTTCATCGATGAGTACAATGAGAACGATTTCGTAGCATACTACGAAGAATACGTCCGCTGTGGTGAAGCAATCGGTTATGACGCTGTTGATGCTCTCATTGGTGAAATGGGTTGTATGGGTGACATTGAGGGGTGTGATGAAAAGTACCGTGGGTGTTACGAAAGCACGGCAGACTTCGCTGAAGAATTCTATAACGAAATCAGCGATGTTCCCTCTGCCCTTGTCATCGACTGGGAGGCAACTTACGATAGTTCTCTCCGCTACGATTACACCGCCTGTGAGGCAGGATACCGTACCGTCTACATGTTCAGCGACTACTGAGTGACGCTTGAGGGGGTGGCACACGCTGCCCCCTTCCTGCCCGCCTGACCCTGTAGACTAACCTCAGTTCAGACAACGACCCATGACCCGCTTCGATCTCACCCCTGAAGAGCAGCAGGCAATCGCCCAGGCAACCCCCGAACAGTGGGCAGAGGCCGCGGCAGACATCGCCACCGACCCTCAGTTCTGGCAGGAGATGGGCGCCGCCATCGTACAGGGATTCTGCCAGGGTCTGCTGCGTGGGCTGGACAAACACTGAACTGGCACAAGGGGGACGCTGATCCCCCACCCCGACCCTGTAGACTGATCAAGTCAACCACGAAACGACCCATGTTCACCATCGACTCTAAGTTCAGCGACTGCGCCCGTACCGTCTACGGCAACCCCTTCACTGGCACCGTTAAGGTTCGCTTCCGTGGCGGCAGCAAGGAGTACTCCTTCACTGGGGTATCCCGTCGCCAGATCCTGTCTGCTGTGATCATCCCCCCTGCCAGCGTGGGCCAGTGGGTGAACCGTCACTGCTTCGCTCGCTGAGCGGCGCTGACCCTGTAGACTAACAGCATGAAAGAAAACACCTTCGCCCTCTCGCTTCGTGACCGCTGCCTCGCCCTCGCTGAGGCACAGGCATGGGAGATCAATGGGGACATCGACGCCATCGACCCCGATGATCTCGAATCCTGCCTGGCAGGTCTGACCGAATCGACCTTAGAGGAGACGGCAGGCGAACTGGCACAACTCGCCGCCTGGTGCGCCTGAGCACCGTCTAGACTAACAGCATACCAAACGACCCGAACCCGAATGAACCGCGCTCGCATCATCGCTTCCCTCTGCGCCATGTTCAACGACTACCACGGCAACAGCGAGACCCCGACATGGTTGCTGGAGCTCCACCACCGTGCCGATGATGCCACGCTGGGGCAGCGTCTGGCGAACTGGTGTCGCAACCACCCCGAGCAGTGGGCACAGCATGGCATCTACGTGATGTGACGCCTGAGGGACTGTCCCCCTAGGGGGCGGACCCCATCGCCTGCCCTCTAGACTAACAGCAGTTCAACCGACACTCCCATGGCAAACGCCCTTCGCCTCTCCCTGGCCGCGGCCTTCCTGATCATGTTCTCCCAGACCGCTGGCGCCATCCTTCAGACCGCCCAGACCCTCGATGCTGTGACAGCCGCCAAGGTGGCACAGATCAACGCCATCGCCGCCGACTGACCCTCTAGACTAACAGAGTCAACCAAACGAGACGACCATGAGCAACGGATTCAACGGATGGGCAAACTGGGAGACCTGGAACGTCGCCCTCTGGATTCAGAACGACGAGTCCCTCTACCATGCCGCCCGCCGCTGTGGCAACTACCAGGATCTGGTGGCCCAACTCTGGGAGTGTGGATCGAAGGAGACCCCAGACGGTTGCCGCTGGGATGACCCCGCCATCGACGGACTGGAGATCTGCGCCATGATGGGCGATCTCTAAGGTGGCACAAGGGGGGACCGACCCCCCTCCCCGACCCTGTAGACTAACAGCATCAACCAAACGAAACGACCCATGACCATGACCCTCGAAACCGCCAACCTGATCTGGAATGCCTGCTACGGCGACGACCTGAACAGCGACGGTTGGCAGCGTTACACCAGCGCCCAGCGTCAGCAGGCGATCGAGACCCGCGATGCCCACGCCAACGGTGGACAGTGGGGCATCTGGAACATCAGCGATCGGGACTGACCCGCCCCGCCTGTAGACTAACCACATCACCGACAGACACCGATGATCTTCTCAATGGCATCCGACCTCGCCACCCGCCAGACCGTGTGGGCAGGTCGCAAGCATCCCGCCCATGATCAGACCCGCGTGGCGAGCACGGGCAACCCCATCACCGTAGAGGGTTCGTGGATCGCTGGCGTGTTCGCTGAGCAGTGGCACGATGAGGCGATCGCCCGCCTGCCCCTGTTCACCCACGAGGACTGACCCATGGCGCGACGTGATCACATCCTGCCCATCGCCACCCGCTACGAATTCACAGAGAAGCGGCGCAAGGGCGGGCATCGAGTCTGGGTGAACGCAGCAGGGGCGACCGTCACCACGGGCAGCACCCTCAGCGACCGCCGCGCTCTGCTGAACATCGAACGCGACTTCAGGCGAGCGGCGGCAGGCGACTGACCCGCCATCCTACCATGCCCCCGAGCAGGGGGCATTCTGACAGTTATCGTATAACGTTATCGTTATGGCGGCGCGGCCGAGCGAAAAGTCATAGATACTATTAACCTACAAAACTTTTAAAACGCGAGAGTGATTACACGTTCATAAAAAAAATTTTTCCCAAATAAAAATGACTCAAAAACCTCTAAGTACTCGAACGACCAAAAGAGAAGAGTTTTCGTATATTCTGATGGTTCTGAAGGAACTCTTAAGAATGCTCGCAGAAGACTTGACAAAGCCCAGAAACCCTGTTAGGATAAGCGCAAGAAATCAATAAGACTATGAAACACTTTGTTATTGCTAGTGCGATGGCTTCAACGATCTCATTTCCTTTGAGTTCACATGCGATTGCTCAACAGTATGCCACCGAATGGTCCGATCGCCCCCAAGGTGCTGTGTATAACACACCTGGCGGTGGACAGATTCGGATTAGTCCAGGACCAGGCATCACTCAGAACATGAAACAAGTGGAAGCAGACCTCATCAGTAGGTATGGAAAACTTCAACAACACTACCCACGAGTCGCCCAGTATGCTCAACCTTCTCAGGTTCAATACCACCCACCGAGTTTCTTTCAGGGCTCTGGTGGTCCTGTAGTTGTTCCACCGACTGTGATCAACACACAACCGAACAGGTGTCGTCAGAAGCGCATCAATCTGTTTCTATTCTTTGATGTTGAATCGTCAGACTGTTGATGGAGCAAGTCACTCATGTTTTAGTAAGTGAACGAGAGTTTACAATTGTCGTAATTGGCAACAGAGGGTCTCAAAGACATTTGAAATTTCATCATGTTGCCTTTTACGACGCTTTAGAATATCTTCAGCATCGTATGCATCGCAGTCATATTTTATATTTTTAACGAATATATAATTTCAGTTATGTTACAATTATGACACCAAAAATATACGAATCAACTGTAGAATACAATGAAGATTTTGATGAATATTATCTCGTAATACCTGATGAACTCGTACAATCCGTTGGATGGGAAGAAGGAAATGTGGTAGAATGGAGATTAAACAAAGATGGATCAGTCTCATTAGAAAAAATTGACGAGTTTTTTGATGGAAACGAAGAAGATGAATGAAGACAAAACCATACAATATAAAATTGTCGGTAAGAATGGTGAGGTGATTGACGATCAATCATTCAATGATTATGACAAACTAGCAGATCACATGTTAGGTTTAGCAGAAAAGTGGTATACTGGACTGTATGATGCTGATGATTCCTTAGAGATCTCAACTTTTGACAAAACTGGCGAACTCATTTACACCGACACTGCAACATTTGGAGAGACGATGAATGACGAATCAGATTTGGAGAACGAGCTTAAGCAACTTGTTGAGACCCGAAACGAATCAGCAGGTCAGGGATTTGGAGATCCACCTTCAAAACCTAGAAAAAAGAATAAAAAAAATTGAAGATCGTCTTACAAGATTACCAGATCCATTCATTATCATGTACAAACCTCCCGAAGGTGAAAATCATGTAAAACTGAATGAGGCTTTGGATGATTTGTACAGCAAACTAAATAAATTAAAAGGATCAAAGAGAAAAAATGCCACTCCTAGTAGGACCAGAGACACCTGACACTCAAAGTGTCAATGGACCGTGTACATATCCTGCTAAACCCGTCGTTGGTTTTGCTACTTCTCCGAACGTGTTTATCAATAAACAAGCTTTGAAGTATCTACACAACGCAATTCCACCAGATACAGTGGAAGGTGTGCCAAATAATCCTTTGATACCTTGCGTGGTCCCTGTAGCAGCAAGAAAAGTAATTACAAGCGTCAACAAAAGCGTGTATATCAACAAGTTACTTCCTGCTGTACAGGGCGATGCCACAGAACTAACATCATTTCCTGGCACAAAAAGAGTTTTCGTTGCTCCTTTTCAACATCCAAACATACTTATTGCCAACAAGGGCAAATAGTGGTATAATTTAAACATATTTACGAGGATACTTTATCTTATGGCAAAATCACCGAGTTTCAACAAGTCAAGCTATGTCCCTGGAAACCCTAAATGCACTCGTCAAGGTCGCAGTAAAAATACAAATCTTGCTGCATCCTCACGTAATGGACGCAAAAAACGCTATCGTGGGCAAGGACGTTAAGAAATTTTGAGTGAAGCGCCATTTTTTGGCGCTTTTTTATGGTTTGGCGGGATAGAAACCCCGTAAAAAGTTCTGTTTTAATCAATTTTGAGGAAAAACAGATGTCAAAATACCAAGTAGACCGAGATATTTCGTATATGAAAGAAAATTGGGGCACTACAAAACTAGTTACAGACTATGGAGCGGTGACTCCGACAAAGGATCAAAGAAAAAGTGACCCACCAGAGGATAGAATGTCTAGACCTTGCGGTGGAAAGGGTGGATTTGATGATTACGTGGAGCGTTGGCATTGAGAATGGGGTATAAATAATAATAAAATAGAGTATTCTCATGCCTGAAAGTAGGTCATTTAAAGATCTTAGCATTACTTTTGCTAAAAATCCTATTACAAATGATCTTATGGTGGTCAAGGATTTCGTTGCGATTAAAAAATCCGTCGAAAATCTCTTGACCACTTACCCTGGTGAAAGATTTTTCAATCCCAATATCGGTAGTAGAATCACAAATCTCTTATTTGAACCTCTTGATTTCATTAATGCCAGTTTGGTTAAAAGTGAAATTGAGTATACTATTAATGCTTTTGAACCAAGAGTGAGATTGATCGAAGTAATTGTTGATGAAAATTATGATGATAATGGTTATGATGTAGAAGTTGAGTTTGAAGTGGTTGGATTGCCAGAAAAATCACAATCATTAAACTTATTTCTAGAAAGAACTAGAGCATAATCAAATGGCATATAATCAGTTAACAAATTTAGATTATTTTGATATAAAGGTTGCTCTTAGAGATTATCTAAAGGCAAACTCTGATTTCAGTGATTATGATTTTGAAGGTTCTACATTAGGAATGCTTCTTGATGTTTTAGCATACAACACATATTATTCGGCATTCAACGCCAATATGGTGGTTAATGAAGCATTTTTAGATTCTGCTACCGTTAGAGACAACGTAGTTTCACTAGCAAAACAGTTGGGATATGTTCCAAGATCATCTGTTGCCTCTTCTGCTGCAATAGACTTAACATTAGAGTTATCTTCTGGAACAACGCTCCCTGAAACCGTTTTTTTAAAAAGAGGAAATGCCTTCATTTCATTAGTAAATGATCAGGTATATCAATTTGTTGTTTTGGATGATATTCAAGCAACGGTATTGCCAAATAATACTGTATATTTTCCGTCAGTTAAAATTTATGAAGGATCTTTTGTAACTGATACCTATACAGTTTCTTCTACAGAACAATTTACTGCAATATTAGATAATCCTGGTATTGACACATCTTCTATTAGAGTTAGAGTTTTTGATTCTTCTAGCAGCAGTGTATTCCAAAGATTTGTTCAATCTGATAATATTTTAAACGTAAGCCCAAGTTCACCAACTTATTTTGTAAATGAGATTGAGGATGAAAACTATAAAATTACATTTGGGGATGGTGTATTTGGCAAAAAACTTCTTCCAGGTCAAATTGTAGAAATTAGTTATCTAGTAACTAACGGACCAGAAACAAATGGAACTAGTAATTTTACATACAGTGGAGTAGTTACTGATATTTCTGGCAACACAAATTTTGTTGCTACTGTAAACAACCTTACAGTATTGACAAAAGCATTTGGTGGATCAAACATAGAAACTATCGATAGTATTAAAATTAATGCTCCTGCAATGTATGGCACTCAAAATCGTGCTGTGACATCAAGTGATTATACTGCAATTATTCGTAGAGTTTATCCTGTTGCATCTGATATCATTACATTTGGTGGGGAAGAAGCAGATCCCCCAGAATACGGTAAAGTAAAAATAGCAATTAAACCTAGAAACTTATCTTTCTTATCATCTTATACTAAAAAGATTATTTTAGATGAGTTGAGAAAATATTCCGTTGCTTCAGTAATCCCAGAGATAGTAGACGCATCAATTATATTTGTTGAAATGTATTCTCGCATCTTTTATGATCCAAGAGTAACCACTTCTACTGCAGACGCAGTAAAAGCAAAGATTATAGAGAATATTAATAATTATATTGCCAGTTCAGACACTGAGAAATTTGGCGGCAAATTTAGATATAGTAAATTTATTAGTGTTATTGATAGTTCTGATAGATCTGTAAAATCTAACCTCACTGAAATTGTCATGAGAAAGGATTTTTATCCTTCGTTAAATAATA
>Ga0129336_10002406_pt1 | contig 11579 bp, 9 predicted proteins | sample CPB6_02_DNA_FD_96878 | JGI IMG/M metagenome (GOLD analysis project Ga0129336, IMG submission 96878) | Freshwater to marine salinity gradient microbial communities from Chesapeake Bay, USA - CPBay_Sum_0.6_0.2_DNA | ecosystem: Environmental > Aquatic > Marine > Coastal | place: USA: Chesapeake Bay...
AGGATTCACAGGATTCACAGGGGATGTACACAAACTCTGTGGTGTTTTCAAAGATCGTAGTGTCTCAATTGGATCGAAAACATATTGAATATTAGTGTGATAATATGTTTGTGTCATTCCACACGTTTCTTCATATTTATTTGGTTTGATAGCAATATTAACTTTACCATTCCCCAATTTGGACAAAACGGTTTGAACATATTCAACTTCCATTGATAATAATATATTGCTTTCTATTTAAGTAAGTATTCTTCTAACTGCAAATCACCTAAAATATCATGTTCAAATTTTAAATCAACAACAACTTTTTTCGAGTATTTCTTCTTTGCGTTATGGAATTTTACATTCATTTTCTTTTTTGTTGCCTTGTCTGCATACATTTTCTCCACAAAAGTACCAATTTTTTGTGCATGTTTTGCATCAACAATAGCGTCAATGTTGTATAGTGACTTGTCATTATTTATCGGAAGTACAGATACAATTTTATTATTGTTGCAATATTTTTGTGGCACATCTACTATATTTCCAAGGTTGATGTTCACAATGTTCGTATTAACTTTGCATTCATTTAAACGTTTATCATAGTCATCTAGATCTTGTTTATTTGAAAAGCAAAAATTAACAAAGTTGTCTATCTCTTCCAATATTGTCTCAGGTAGTATTGTTAAATTAAAAAAAACCCCGTTCTTATTTGATGTATAATTTACTGTTTCGTGTCGCAAAATAATATTAAATATCTCCTCGTGCTCTGTTGATGACATATTTGATATTTTTTCATACAACTGTTTTTTATATTTATTTGTAAACTTCATCATTTCAAATCCAATATATCAAATATATCCAATATATCTTTAAATATTTACTAATCATCTTCGTCATCTACTTCATCATCACTTTCTACATTGTCACTTTCATACATATCATATTCTGCGTCCGCCAAGGAATCATTATCAGAAAAGAATGCCCCTCCTTTACTTGATTTTCCTTCATCATCATCCTCTTCTTCTTCCTCCTCTTCCTTGTCTTCATCTTTGTCCTTGTCTTCTTCATCAATTTCATCCTCATCATCACCATCACCATCATCACCATCGACTACATCGACTACATCAACGACATCGACTACATCAATGACATCTTCATCAATGACATCTTCATGTTTCTCGTTATTAACATCTTTTTTCTTGCCGCGCTTTGAAATTTCGTTAACATCTTTAATCACCCTTCCAACTATCGACAATTTTGTGTCATTAAGTTCGAACTTCTTACCCATCACTTCCACAATGATCTCATCGTTAACATCAACATTATCAAGGTTTATGTCAGACACAATATTAACACTATTTTTTGCTATGATAATTTCGAGAACATTTACAAATGTTGTATTACTATAAAAACCCGCTTCCGCAAGAATACCAAATTTGTTGATATTTACAACCTTGCACTTTATGAAACTTCCAATAAGCGGATTGCATACATCGGCATAAAACTGTACATTATACAATACGTAACCATTCAGACCAATTAACTCAACTTTTCCTGGAGCAATTTTATGTACAACAATACTGTCAGTTTTAATATACCCATGTCTTGAACACTTGCCTTCAAGTTTTTCCTTCAACTTGTTAATAATTACTTGTTTGGCATCTTTGGTGATTTGCTTTGGATGTATCTTAATAACATCAGTAATAAGAATGTTGGTAAAGACCTTGCTTAAAACGTCCATTCTTTAAATTACAATATAATTTTTTTAACTCATTGTAATCTTTAAGTACGTTTTTCAAATTTTGTTGGTGATGATTATAACATAATGGATGGTAGAAAGATTCCATCATTTATTGAGAATCCGTTTGATAACGTATTAATTGATATTTCAGCTGCAATAAACCCATATCTAAGAAAATTAGGGTTACACCAGATGTACTTACAATCCTTTCATTTGTAACTGGAATTTATGCTGCAAGGCTCATATGGATATCCCAATTTATTCTTGCAGCAATACTTATATTCATTTCATATTTGCTCGATTGTATGGATGGAAACATGGCAAGAATGTTCGACATGGTAACACCATTTGGAGATTATCTTGATCATATTTCCGATATAAGTAAATATTCCTTAATTTTTGCCACAATACTTTGGAATAACGACATAAGTTTTACATATAAGACGATATTTGCAATAGTCATTTTAATATTAACGTTCCTTACCCAAATACATTTTGGGTGTCAAGAAAAATCATACAGCAAACATGGTAGTGACTCATTATCTGTATTGGAACCACTTTGTAAAAATGCTAATTATATTAAATATACGCGTTTTTTTGGTATGGGAACTACTGTTTTAGTGTTCATTATTTTTGTGATTTCTTTCAGCTTCACAAGGCGTAAACTATTTGTTTGATTTTGGTTTCGTTGGTTTCGTTGGTTTCGTTGGTTTCGTTGGTGTTTCTTGTGACAGTAAAAATGGTCTCTGGAATACTCCATTTTTCCTCATCAGAACTTCGTAAACATCACACAGCTTACCTTTGGTCATTTTGATTTTTCCAGAGTATGCATTATTATCGATATCATGTATCCTTCGCTCTAATTCATCAACTTGTAACGAGTGTGTTTGTGCACATACGTAACCTGCAGATTTACCAGATCCAGATGATTTCTCATCCCTGACCTTAAATTTTGCTGATCCATTTTTGTGTTGAATAAAGCCATTAATATTTTCATCCAACGACTGCAATTTATCTTTTAATTTTTTCACATCATTTGCAAATTTTGTCATATCCAATGCTGTACATTTTACAAATGATTTGTTTTTCACACAGTAAAAATCCCCATCAATATGGTTGTAAAACAATTTAACAGAATCGTTTTCATCTTTTACTAAAAATCCTAATTTATTAAGATTTGTCTTTAGTTTGTCTCTCAATTGATGGTGTATGACTGTGTCGGAAATATACATTTCTCTAAGTAAATCTCTCAACTCATCAAAATTCAATCTATCTACAACTGAATCAACAACGTAATCTCTATATTTAGAATTAATAAATTTCATCATTGAGTCAACACGATCCTGGACAAGTTCTAAAATATTTTGCTGATTTGATTTTGGTTCTGATACAGACACTGGCTTATCATTTTTCACTGATTTTGGTTTTGGCATTTGTTTCATCAATGCATCTAATGGAAGCCTTGGTACATGTTCAACGTCTTGAACTATACCATTAGGAACAAAATAGTATTTATCACCTGCATATTCGAGATGTCCGTGTCTCTTGTTTACACCTTCAAATGAATATCCATCTAACATATCATGAAGTGCGTATTTGATGATGTCTTCGTTTACATTTTTGTATTGTGCTTGTAAATTAGCAAGGATATCTTTGAAGGAATATTTGGTTTTTGTCTTGAATATACCTGTAATTAGAGTTTTATAAAACGCAATCTCATCATGAATCATGTCTAAGTCATATGTGGAATTATCTATCTTAAAGTTATTGGGTGTTTTTCCTAAACAAGTGATAATATGTGAAGATGCCTTGTCACCGACATCATACCCTTTTATAACCTTTCCTTGAGAAGTCTCTATATCAAACTTGATTTTTAACTTGTTTGACGGGAACTCAAGGTTTGGTTTGTTAAATTCACAATCAATAGCACATTTTTTCAGAATATCTTCGACACGTTTAATCGCATATTGTTTGTTTTCAGCAATCCTAAACACATACATATCAATACTTTCTTGATCATCGTCGGGTAACACAATAGAATGCGAATATATTGACGTATTGCGTTTTTCTTTGGGAAGATCAACATGTGAACATGTTCGTACTGCTCTTCCAATAATCTGTTCTGATCTATTTAAATTGTACCATGGATCCAAAAGATGAACTTCTCGAATTCGCTTGAAGTCAATGCCTTCTGTACCAATCTTTGAGACAATTACTACTTTGATTGTCTCGCCTTCCATATTTTGAAGAGATTTTGTCAAAGCGATTTCTTTGTCGTTGTTTGGAGACAGATCTTTGTCTCTAGACAGTATAACGTAGTTTGGACGTTTACCATTTATGAGAGGTGCCTTTTGTTCAACAGCAAAACCCTCGCCAAGATTACCGTCGAGTTTGTTAAAACCAATGTGTTCGAGTGCAAGAGCACACGGTAATATTCCACTATAGTAATATTGCGAGTATATAAAGACAATACCATGTGATTTGATCACGTAATCGATTATCCTCTTTATTTTAGGTGCGTATTTACCTATGTGATCGTATGCAAAGAATTGGTTGTACTTTTTGACAATGTCATTGTTATACTTTATTCTGAGACCTCTGCCTTCTTTTTTCTTATCAAAACAATCCATGAAGCCATTTTTGCCATATGCTCTTGCAGGATTGCTTGTTGGGTACACACAATTACATAATTGTAGTAAATTTTGCACATCACTTGAACCATTTCCATCATCAGCTTCTTCAAAGTCTTCATCATCGTCTTCTATTTTTGAAGGCATCAAATCCTGATAAATTAAAAGTTGTTTGGATGACATCTCACTACCGATGATTTCAAGTGACTTGATGACATTTTTAGATGGTATCGGTTTACCTTTTATATCAACAGAAGGAAATGTAGTAATCATATGTTTGTCACCAAGCATTTTAGGGTATAGTCTAAAAGGGAAGGAAAACGGATTCTCACCACGCATGAACGATACATAACCTTTACATGTATTCAATAATATTTGCTCACCTGCCTTTGTTATTACTCCATACTTGTCAAATAACGATGCAACTTTAATAGTTTGTTTATTATCATTTGTAAGAAGCAAGTTCATGATCCACACAATTTCACGGGGATCATTAAACATTGGTGTTGCTGTCATGAGCAATAATTTACTATTTTCAATTGTTTGAATCAGTTCTTGAAATGCTGATGAAATCTGTTTCTTGCCAGACTCAGACGGCATGCGAAGATTATGTGCTTCGTCGATGATTATGAGTCTATCTGAGAACAACTCGTGGAGTTTATCTTCGTACCGCTTTTGGTGTTTGGATGTATCTTTTTCAGACTTTTCTATACGCTTACGTATATTCTTCATCAATTCGACTAGTTCTTTATAACCAATGAACTGATACCGCTCATTTATAAGCTTGTTGATACGTTTTTCAAATGCTTCTTTCGTCAACATTTTCCTATCAATAACCATTTCGGGGTATTTGGTACCAGTACATAGGTTGGCTTCATGTTTATCAATGTCATAACGCATAATATCAAATATTTGTTTCTTAAAATTTTCTTTCAGGGTAGATGACAATACCACTAATGTTTTTTTCTTGTACAAACCATAGTATTGTTCAGCTATAGAAATTGCTGTGCAAGTTTTGCCCACTCCTACCTCATGATACAATAATAACCCATTGTATGGTGTTTGTGGTGATAAAAAACGTTTTACAAAAATTTGATGAGGGGCCAGTCGGAAAGTATTGACACTGCATCTCTTACCAACTTCATCATCAAAATTATATTCATCAACACTTATTTGACCTTCAATGTTATGAAACTCTTTTTTTTGAAACAAAGTTGTATAGAAATTGGTATCATCTGTTTGTGGATATGGAATATATCCAGCTTGTGTTTTATCGGGGGTGTTTTCATACGGCCCTGGAAGCCCTGGAAGCTCTAAAAGCTTTTGATGATATGTCCCGTTTTTGTACGATTCGAAAAGCGTTTTATAAAGTGTTTCCATTTATATTCACAAAACAAAAAATAAGGTTTTATTACTTTTTTGATATCAGCGCATATAACTTTAAACGTACGTCTTCTTTAACTGTGATATCAATATCATCATTATCATCAACATCAACATCAACATTTAGCATGTCAAACCCTAATGGTTTTGCAACATTCTCAATAAATGAATCAAGTTTAATTTTTATCTTATGTTCTATTGCATAACCTAAAAAATTGTCTATATCATCGGCGATTCTTTGAAGCATCATGTCAATGGCTTCGTCTCTATTTATTTTAGTCCATTTACGCCCATTAAATATCTCTACATCAGTATCATCTTTGATTGTACGTATATTACTGTTTTCTGGATGGTTTTTATCACAATATTTCCATTTACACAGTTGAATTACTCCGTTTATTCCTCCATTAACAATCTTTTGCATTTTTTTTTCGTATTGATTATCGTTATGGATGTAATCCATATTTTCCCTGCAAAATGGCGTAAATATAATCTTATTAAAACATACTTTGTGATGGCGTGTACGGTTTGATGTTGTAGTAAATGTTTTTCCACAATGCTCACATGTAAACATATCTTTGTAAAGAAAATGAAGAAACGTTTATGTAATTTTTATACCATGATGACATAAGGAAAATCATGTCAAATCTCACTAAAACACAATAACTTTTGTAAAATACATCCAAAAGAATATACCTATGAAACATTTAGCAATCACGTCAAGAACATTATACGCAATATTCTTAGTTTCTTCACTTTGCATATATACAACACCATATATAGCCCATACTATAACAAATGCAAAATATATTGAGAGGTTATTGAAGGATTCGTTGCCAGCCACAAATGAATACCATATGATGCCAAATAATACACAGAAAAATATGAACCCTACTATTTGTGCAGTACGTTTATCAATCTTCTTTACTTCACCGAGGTATCCAGATATTAACATACCCATGTTCATCAATAATATCCAAATAAACGTTGATATATGAAGGTATCTCTTATCGTTAAATGACAATACCAGACACAATACAAGCAACATGAGTGGTGTTGTAATGAACCAATCTGAATAACGAGTAATATTGATATCTCTGTATGAAATTTGTCCAGAAGATATTTGTGCGATGAATTTTGAATAGAAAAATGCAGCAACTATTGAGATACAAGTTTCTAAATTCATTATATGGCGAATTTGTGGATTTTTTGTTGCTATCGCTTCAATCAAAGTTATGGTGCCTGTGGTGATCAATAATACATATGTTATGTAAAACGTTGTTTTTACTAAAACATCTTTATCTTTTTGATCAACTGAACACATATTTATTAATATTTATACTATTTGTGCTGAATTTACCATACATCAGACGATTGTGTTATCACGAATTTTTTATATATTATCCAAAAAAAATCACCATAAACGGTTGTATAGCCTCTGTTCCAATTGGTTATATTAAAAATACGCTCAATATCCGTCATGAGAGCTTCGTTGTCAATAAGGGCTTTGTATGTTTTAAATTCTGATAGCCGATCTTTTTTTTGATTGTTATAAGCATAAAGCCACTTGGTAGGGCTAGCTGATCTCCAAAGTTTGTTTGTGTGTATGAGTACAGAATTGAAAAGCAAGTCGCATACGGAATATTGAATGCAATTGTGTTTGATTAGTATGTTGCAAAATGTTTTCAAGACTTATGTTCTCACCGAGAACATAAAATATTCTCCTCCATTTATGACTTCGTTGGTGTTGAGAAGCAAGAGAGCGTCAGCGGTAAACAAGCTGTTTTGTCCAGAATCATATGAAGAAGCATAGAATCTAGCTCTTTCAGGATGAGAGAAGTCATCATCATCGCAGAATAAACAAAATGTGTTGTCTGGTATTATGTCTGATAGAAACTTGAAGTGTTCAAATTGGTTTTTTTTGGGTTGGGTGATGATAAATATGAAGTATGGGGGTTGGCTTTATATCAAATGGTATTATGCCAGAAATACTCACATACATAGGAACTGGATGTGTTTGTGCCATGATGCTTTGTATTTGTGTCTTTAAGGATAGTATTCTGTCAGGAGTTGCAATATGAGAAGCGCAAAGCACAACCAAGTCTAGCATTGTTTTTGTATAGACTCATATCTTATTATGTTAAATCACATCGCAATTAGTAGATATGAAAAATATTAATTTTATTTTTATTAATTTGTCTTAAGTCTAAGGGGCACATATAACAATAAAAATATTTAAGTATAAAAGTATATTTTTAAACACAAACAAGTAAAAATGAGTGAGACATTTGCATTCCAAGCTGAAATTAATCAACTACTTTCTCTAATTATTAATACATTTTATAGCAATAAAGAAGTCTTCCTCCGTGAACTTGTTTCAAATGCAAGTGATGCACTGGACAAAGTGAGATATGCATCTTTGACAAACCCCGACATCTTAAAGGATGAATCAGAACTGTCAATTAAAATTATTCCCGATGAGACAAACAACACCCTTACTATTTGGGATACAGGTGTAGGTATGACTCGTGATGAGCTGATTAAGAATTTGGGTACTATTGCACACAGTGGTACTCGTCAATTCATGGAATCACTAAAAGATGGTACAGATGTAAGTCTTATTGGACAATTCGGTGTAGGTTTTTACTCAGCGTTCCTAGTAGCTGATTCAGTCAAGGTATACTCTAGATCGCTTGAATCAGATAAAACGTGTGTTTGGGAATCAAGTGCAGGAGGTTCGTTTTCTATCAATGAAGCTGATGAGAGTGAATGTCTTACACGTGGTACAAAGATTGTTCTTCACCTGAAAGAAGATCAAAAAGAATACACTGACCAAGAGCGTATTCGTCAAGTACTGACAAAACACAGTCAATATCTAGGTTTTCCGATCAAGCTCCAAGTGACTCGTGAGACCGAAGTGCCTGTAGATGTTACAGATGTTCCAGATGTTACAGAAGAGGAAGTCAAGCAGAATGATGGTGATGTCGCAGATGTCGCAGATGTCGCAGATGACGAAGATGACGAGTCTGATGACGAAGATGACGTAAAACCTCCTAAAATGGAGAAGAAAACAGTTGTTGAATTTGATATTGTCAACAAGCAACAACCTATCTGGGCTCGCAAGTCTGAAGATGTTACACATGACGAATATGCTGCTTTTTATAGGTCTATGACTAACGACTGGGAGGATCACATGGCTGTAAAGCATTTCTCTGTTGAAGGTCAAGTCGAGTTCAAATCGCTTCTGTACATTCCTCCACGTGCACCCTTTGATATGTTTTCAGGAGGTGCTTCTAAAAAGATGAATAACATCAAACTTTACGTTCGTAAAGTGCTTATTATGGATGAAAGTAATGATCTCCTTCCTGAATATCTGAGTTTCTTCAAAGGTGTTGTTGACTCTGATGATCTTCCTCTAAACGTATCTCGTGAAATGCTGCAACAAAACAATATCATGAAGGTTATTAAGAAGAATCTTGTTAAAAAATGTATTGAAACTATGAGTGAACTGACACAAGATGCGGAGAAATGGGGCAAGTTTTATCAACAATTCAGCAAAAATATTAAATTGGGTTACATGGAAGATCAAAAATCAAGAACCAAGATAGTTGAACTTCTTCGATTTGTATCATCTTATGATGACAAACTGACTAGTCTTAAGGATTATGTATCACGTATGAAAGAAAATCAAAAAGATATTTTCTATGTGACAGGTGAGCATATTGATTCTGTGAAAAACATGGCATGTATCGAAAAACTAAAGAAGAAAAACTATGAGGTGTTGTTCCTGATTGATCCGATTGATGAATATCTTGTACAACATCTACATGAGTATGATTCTAAGAGGCTAGTGAACTGTTCTAAGGAAGGTTTTGCACTGGAAGATACTGAAGAAGAAAAGAAACAAAAAGAAGAGGTGAAAAAGGAATGGGATGGCGTTTGTAAGCGTATTACAAGTATTCTGGGTGATAAAGTCAAGGATGTTGTTATTTCTGATCGACTGGTGACCCGTCCTTGTGTTCTTGTGTCTGATGTATACGGATGGACTGCAAACATGGAAAAGATCATGAAAGCACAAGCTCTTCGAAGTGGTGACGCAATGATGATGATGGGTGGAAAGAGGATCCTTGAAATTAATCCCGATCATAAGATTCTCAAATACATCAAAGAAAGAATCGATTCAAATGCCGCCGAGAAGCCACTGGAAAATATTATAAATCTTTTACACGATACAGTAATGCTTGATAGTGGTTTTACGCTCAGTGATCCATCCAAATACACATCTCGTGTTTACACACTGATTGAAAATGGTCTCACTGGTGACGAAGAAAACGAAGAAAACGAAGAAGGCGAAGGCGATGAAGAAGACATTGATCTTTCCACTCTCAAGGAAAAATCGGATGAAAAAAATGAGACATCAATGGAGGATGTTGATTAGATCAATGTTAATCCATGTTAATCCATGTTTTATTTTTGTTTCGCTTGTATATTCATATAAGAACATCATTTGAATAAAATAATAATGTACGACGTTTGTATTATCGGTTCTGGGCCTGCGGCTCATACTGCTGCAATTTATACGTCTCGTGCAAATCTAAAAACTATATTGTTCGAAGGATGGATGGCCAACGGGATTGCACCAGGTGGACAATTGACGACAACTACTGATGTCGAGAACTTTCCCGGATTTCCGGAAGGCATTATGGGTGGAGAGCTGTGTGGAAATCTCAAAAAACAAAGTACAAAGTTTGGTACAGAGGTTGTCACTGAAACCATTACATATGTCGACTGCAGCTCGAAACCGTTCAAAGTAACATCTGAAAACGGTACAAATATTGAATCAAAAGTTGTTATTGTAGCAACAGGAGCATCGGCAAAAAAACTCGAGTTTGAAGGAAGTGAAAAATTTTGGAATAATGGAATTTCTGCGTGTGCTGTTTGTGATGGTGCTGCTCCTATTTTCAGGAATAAGCCCGTTGCTGTCATTGGTGGAGGTGATAGTGCAATGGAAGAAGCATTATTTTTGACAAAATATGCGTCAAAAGTGTACATCATCCATAGACGTAACGAGTTTAGAGCGAGCAAGATCATGCAAAAGCGAGTCTTCGATCATCCTAACATACAAATATTGTGGAATTCTGAAGTTGTCGGTGCATATGGTAGAGACAAACTTGAAAAACTGAAAGTTGTCAATAGTAATACTGAAATCACTGAAGAGTTCATCGATGTTAATGGGTTATTCTTCGCCATTGGTCACGAACCTGCATCAAAGTTCCTAGATGGGCAACTTGAAACCGACGAACAAGGATACATAATTACAAAACCAGATTCGACTGTCACTAGTGTACAAGGAATATTTGCCGCAGGTGACGTACAAGACAAAAAATATAGACAAGCAATTACTGCTGCAGCATCTGGGTGCATGGCTGCACTTGAAGCAGAACATTTCATATCATCGTATCGTTTTTACAACGATTTGATTTAATCTTTTAAATAGTTCTTTTCGTTCAATATTTACATTTCTAATTTTACTTTGTGCTTCGTTGTAATCAAACCAACGAATATCTTTTATCTCAATGTTATTGGAAGATACACATGGTGTATATTCATTTGTATCTCCAAAATTACTATTAAGCTTTGCGATGTAATATACATGTTTATAACGTACATTATTAGTGCCTGAAAACACTTCTTCCAACGGTTTCATATCATTACACATCTTGATATTTTTGATACTTATATTGGTTTCCTCACGGAACTCTCGCAATGCACAATTAACATCGTCTTCATTGATATTACGTTGGCCTTTTGGAAATCCCCATTCAGTTTCATCATAATCAGAT
>Ga0129336_10002409_pt1 | contig 11576 bp, 5 predicted proteins | sample CPB6_02_DNA_FD_96878 | JGI IMG/M metagenome (GOLD analysis project Ga0129336, IMG submission 96878) | Freshwater to marine salinity gradient microbial communities from Chesapeake Bay, USA - CPBay_Sum_0.6_0.2_DNA | ecosystem: Environmental > Aquatic > Marine > Coastal | place: USA: Chesapeake Bay...
GAATCAATATCTTGTGGGATAAATGCAGCAATCTTTGGGTTTAATCCCTTAGCCTGTAGCACATCCTTGACAGTACGCTGACGGGTCTGAGTTTTCAGACCGCTCAACTCCTGTTCTAGTTCTTTCGCACGCTTTTCTAGCGCACGGTTTACTTTGCGGAGTTGTCCGACAACATCAGTAGTTGTGTCGTCATCTTCGTCATCGTATTCGTAATTGGTAGCCATCTACCTATCTCCCTTTTGTTAGTTGTATTCGCAATCCACAAGGCAGTTCGGGGAAACTACTTTGGCTATTGCTTCCAGACTTATACGCCCCCCTGGGCTGGTCGGTCAGGGTGGGGATTCTTATACTTGTGCTTGGCTTCCGAGGCTTGCACCTGTTATGCCACTGCGAGCGCTAAAGCGTGCTGTTTCGCGGGCTGCTCTACGCTCAGAGGCAAGTGCCTTTGCTGCATCATCGCCAACAACCGCACCGATTGCTTCAAGGTCTGAGTAAGACTGACCTTCAATCTGTGCAAGACGGCGCTGTGCGTTAGCAAGTTGTCGCGCTCTCTGGAACTCTGTTCTGAGTCCAGCGTATGCGGTTTCGCCAACTGCTGGTAGCAAGGTTTCAATGTTGCTAATACCCATCAAGTCACGGGCAAAGCCTGCCGAAGCAGCAGCAGCACCGATTTCAGAGGTGCGTACTTGCTTCTTAATAACAGCCATGCCTGCCTTTGGATTAAGCAAATATGTAATGATTCCGCTCTTATCGGCTTCTGGGTAGAAAGACTTAAATGTTTCTACAACCTCTGGGTTTTCATTAACTCGTGTAGAAGCAAGATTGACTCGCTCCTCAAACTCACGAGGAGAAACTTCGTTGGCAATATAAGTGCCAAGGGCGCTACGGCTACCTAGCACATTTGTATCTAAGCCATAGGCACGAAGGGTTTGTAAGTATCCCTTTTCGTTAGAAATGTAAGTAGCCTCATTGATGGCACGCCCTGCTGCTCTAAGTGTTTCCATACCAGGAAAACGCAGTTTGTATGATTCACTCTTGGGTAATTCCATCTTAATTTGAGAAACCGTATAATCTAACTTAATCATGCGGTCTACTTCATCCGCCAAGTCTGCTAAACCTAATTCACCAAGGGCTGCTTTAAAATCTTGTTGTGCTGTACGGCGAGCCTTGGATTCAATGTCTGTTGCGGTTAGTGATGTGCTATCGCCTTTAGACTGAGCAATACCGTTAATATAAGTTACTCCACCAAGAACTCCATTAAATTTAGTTCCATTAAGTAGCAATGGGTCGCCAGTTGTTCCTGAGCCTGAATAGTTTACACCGCTCCTGTTGTTATTGTTACTAACAACTAGTACGCCATTGTTATAGTTTCTGCCGCTATAGGTTCCAGTAAATGGCACACCATCAAGTGTTAATGGGTCTCCAGTTGTTCCAGAGCCTTTGTAAACATTTTTTGGTGTAGGAACTTTTGTAACGGTAACAGTAGGAACATTGCCTGCTGTTGCTACATTTGGTTTTGTTTCTATGCCAAGTTTTGCACCAGCAGTAACTGCTTCAGAAAGTGCTTGTTGCGCTGCTACTTGAGCAGGGGTAAGACCCGTTACTGGGTTTCTAACATCTTGTGGGTCTGGTGTAAATGCTGGAGTTTCAATGCTTTTAAGATATTCTTCGTAGGTTGTGCGTTCCGACCTAGGAAGTTTATTCATTAAGGTGTTCCACTGGGTTCTAGTTAGCGCCATGATTACCCCGCAAATCCAAACATCTTAGCCAAGTCAAGTGCCATACCGCTGTAGGTTTCCTTTGCATTTCTGGTGTACTGCCATAGTGGGTCTTGCTTTAGAGCCTTAGTAAAATCTGCAAATGTGCGAGCATTGCCAGAATCTTTATCAAGGACTTTACCCATTAGGTCATCCCATGTAATGGCTGTGCTATCTACTTCAAGCAGGCTTGCCATTTGGTTGCGGTAACTGCTTGTTACCTCATAGAGGCTACGCCCTGCACGGAGTGCATCGGCAAATGGTTTATTTTGTGGGGCATCATATGCCATCTCTTTAACACTGTTGAGCCAGTATTGTGCATCTCTGCCATCTAGTGGGTCAAGTAATGAAGTGTTAATAGCCTTCTTCATATTGTCATCAAGGCTAATTCCATACATGTAAGCCATCTGATTAACACGGTCATAAGATGAACCAATGGTTCCACCGCCAGTAAAGATGAAGTCACCCTTAGTGGCTAACCAGTTTGATAGTTGGTCATCGCTCCAGTTATTTTGAATAGCCTGAAGTGCAACACCTTTAATGTAGTCTGTATTATCAATTACCTTGCCAGTAACTGGGTCAATTTTGACACGGGCAATACCCAAGTCCTCAAGTTTTGCTGTAATTGAGTCAATGTTATTCTTAACTTTTTCAGCAAACATGCCAGCATTGCGTGGGTCTTTAGACTCAAGCAAGAACTGTCGCAGGCTTGGCAAAGTTTTTTGCCACCAAGTAGTGTTCTTGAGAGCATCCATAAAGGTTTTCTCATCCCACTTTTGATTCTTTGCAGTATCAAATAAAGTATCTAGTTGAGCCTTTTGTTCTTTGTCCTCAAGAGTTGCAAATACAGTACGAAGGTAAGAAATCCAAAGTTGTTTGTCATCAACCTTGCCGTCACCTTTATCGCCATCTGCACCAGCGCCTGGCTTAGCAGTTGATGCTGTAGTTACCTTTGTCTTGGTTGTACCAGTGCCAGTTTTCTGGTCTTTGTTTGGAGTATTCGGAAGGTTATCAACAAGGTCTGGAACACCATCGCCATCGGTGTCTTTCTGTGCGCTATCACCAGCGCCTGCAGCAGCCCTTTCTTTTTCTTTCTTTAACTCAGCCTCAAGAGCAGTAGTATCTTCGCCCTTATCTTTGGCTCGTTGAATGTCATCTTCAAGTTGTTGAACTTTGTTTGCTTGAGCCTTGCTCTTTTTAGCAGTTACTTCTGCTTTGCCTTTTTCTAATAATCTTGTTTTCTCAGCATTTAAAGTTTGATATTTCTTTTTGGCAGCCTCATATTTTGGTGTGCCAGGGCGATTAGCCTGCATAGTGGCATCAAGTTCTCTGAGGGCTACATTGATTTCTGCAATACGGGCAGCATCACCTTTAAGACCAGTACGAGTTGAACCCGTACCACCAGCACGGGGGTTTACCGTTTGTGCCATTATGCCTTAGCCCTTCCTACATCCTTTAATACTTCGTTATAGATAGCATCAAGGTAATTGTTTTCTTGGCGGTTAATGAACTCAGTAGTCCCTTCAACCATAGCCATAACAGCCTGTTGGCGACCTGATACATCAGTGTCTTTTGACTGATTAAGGAAAATGTTAATAGCCTTTGTACGCTCAGCACCTACAGCGCTGCGACCAAGAATCTGTTGGTAGATTGATTGAACATAGGCTTCAGCATCTTGGTTTGTAAATACTGGTCCTTTTTGGACATTGCCACCCATGCTTGCATACTTGTCTAAAAGTGCTGCTAAATCTACGCCACCAGTTTGTGTGTTTGTTCCAGCAGGTGTGCCAGATTCTGTCTTAGGCTTATTTTCTTTTGACATTAAACTACCACCGTATCATTGATGAAGTAACGATTTAGGAATTGTTCAAACTCAGGGCTTTCGGCAATGAGTTGTTGTTTTATTTGGTCAAACACATAAACGATGTCAGTATTGCTCTTAGCCGATAGCATTGCAGAGCCACCCAACGCATCGCGTTGCTTGAGTACTACTGCCAACTTATCACGCATGTCAAGGTATGTAGCCATAGCCTTAACTACTGCTCTGTCACCATTTTGTGCCATCCAAGATTTGTCAGCCAAAGCCTTCTTGAGTACAAGCGCACGGCGTTCATACTTACCACGGTCAGGGGAAATGTACTCTGAGTACCAATCAAAGTTTTCCTCAGCCTGCATCTTTGTCCATAACGACTTAGCGCCATTGATAAGTTCCATGCGTGGGTCGTTATCAGATACGATGCCGTTCTGAATCTTGTAGGTATTGATTTGACCCATAAGAGAATTGAACTGAGTCCAACCACGCTTGATGTTTGCATCGCGTAGTAGTTCTTCAGGGCTGCGATTCTGACGGTAAGTATTCTTAGAGCCAGGGTATGCGCCTTGGCGATACTGCCATTGATACGCTGCTTGGCTAAAGGTGTACTGACCATCAAAGTCATTAGCAAGGAAGCCAATCAACTCTGGGTTATCTGAAGCCTCAGCCTCTGCCATAAGTCCACGGAATCTCTTGAGGTTACGGACTGTATCCATGTTAGCCTCAAGGCTGCCAGGTGACTTAGAAAGGCTAACCGTAGCCTCAAAGTAATCTGGGTACATCTCAAGGAACTTAGCCTCTGCCTCTCCTGGACCGTACTGGTTAAGGAATTGGCGGAAGGTTTGCTGGTAGAAGTCCATCTCTGGGCTTACTGCAAATGGCATTGTTAGTGATGTGAAAGCACGGAGCATAAAGAACTTGTTTGTCTTGTCCGTAATTTCATCTAGCGTAGGCTCATCGCTTCTACGACCTGAGTTGTAGTTGTAAGCCTCATAACGCAGCATTTGGTTGAAGGTACGAACATAGAGTTCATCCTGTGACCACATTGAGCGTAGACGGCGGAAGGCAGCAGGTGCAAACAAATCTGTTGCAGACTGTGGCATACCAGCAGGGAAGAATGGTTTAAACGCTTCCTCTAACTCTGGGCGGTTGCGTAGAATCAAATATGTTGGTAGCACTGCATAAGGACCAAATCCTGGGTTGCCAGGCTGACCCTGTGTAATAACATCTAATGATGATAGCGGGATGTTGACTGACTTGAAAGCATTTTGTGCAATCTCTCGCCATTGCTTTGGTAGTGAGTCAATGAAACCTTGTGGTACCTGCACAACCAAGTTTGCATAAGTTCCGCCAGCCAACTGCTTGGCATCTGTGATGCGGTTGCCGTCTTGGTCAATAACAGTCTGACCATTGACAAGTTGTGCAATAGTACGAGCAGCATTGGTTACAGCCTGTGGGTTCTCAGCAACAATACCTGACCAACGCTTGATAGTGTTTTCATAGGCTGCATAGAATGGGAACAGCAACTGCATTGTTTGGCTAGATGAGGCACGAGTACGGCGAACAATAGTAAACAGTGTCTGCTCTACTGTACGGCGGGCATCTTCTCTAGCGCCACGAATGGCTGCATTAATCTCATCTGCTGTAAGTTTATCTGTACCCTTGGCAGCAGCAATGTTCTCAATGTTTGTCTTAATCTGACGGTTGTAAGTTGCTCTAACCAATGGGTGGCGAGCAAATACATCTTCAGGTAGTGAACCAAGGAAACGCATAACACGGCGGTTAAAGGTGTCAATTAAGCGCTCTTGGTCGCGGAACTCTTTGCTTGTGGTAACAAGAAGTCCATTGATGTCTGGCAAGTTTTCTGGGTTTGAACCAAAACGCTCGCGCAAGAAGTTCTGCAGTTCTCCACCAGATAATGGAGTTCCATCTGGCTTAGCAGTGCTAAAGAATAATGCTGTTTCTTCATCGGGTAAATAAACTTTAACTGCACCGCGAGTAATGTTAATCTTCTCTAGCAAGTCCTCATTTAGTTCTCCACCTTTAAGAGCGGTCAAACCAAAGGCTTGGCGAGGAGTTGTGTAGGTATCGTTAGCGTAAAGGCGACCCTCTTTATTACGGGTTAACCATCCAAGAATGTCTTGGTCTGTTTCACCGTCAAGAATTTTACGCACGATTGGGTCCATGATTCCTGTTTCAGGGTCACGGAAGTGCATGTTTAAAACATTTGACCAAGCCTCAAAATAACGAGGGTCATTGTTCTTAACAAGGCTTACAGTGCGTGCGCCGATACCAGTTGAGAACGCCATCTCTTGTGTACCAATCATTGCGTTCCATGTATCCTCAGCAGAGGTGCGACCCATGAACCATGTGGCATCTTGGAATACTTCAGGAACATTGTAGTTATACCCGTTAGCCTGAATATCCATGTAGCCGTAGCCTGTGCGCTGCTTAATTGCATTAGATTCAGCGCGACCAATACGAGCGTTTAAACGGCTAGAGATGTCATCAAGATACGCATGTGATGCAGTATAAAGTTGAGCCAAATTTTCAGCAGCATCTTCAACGCCATTGTTAATCATGGCATCCACATTTTCCTTAGTGTAGTAAGGAGATACTGGAGCCTCTGCACGGCGTGCAGCCTTACGAGCAGCAGTACGAGCAAGACGGCGTTGCTTTGGTGTAGCCATCGGTTGGTCTAATACTGGCAAATCTTCAGCAGCCTGAACAGCAGCACGCTCTTGCATTTTTGTAATAGAGCGTTCTACAACTCGTCTGCGACCAGACTTGTCAATTGCTTCTGGCAATACGATGTTTGATACGCCACCTGCACGCTTATCATCAAGAACTACTGCGCGACCATAACCATTATCACGAAGGTATTTAAAAACAGGGTCATTAGAATCTTGCCAACCCTTTTTACTTACCCACTCTTTAAAGTTTGCAGCCTTGCCACCAAAAGCAGCCTGGCGTAAATCTAATGGAATATCTGCCCACTTTGTCATGTATAGAGCCTCGCCATATACACGGACTGGAGTTACTGAACCAGTAGGATTCTTAACTCTAAAGACCATACGGCGTAAATTTGTTGGGTCTATAGAAAGTGCTTCTTCTTCGGCTAGGCGAATAGTATTAAAATCTGCAGCAGTTATCTGCTTCCATCCAGCAGGGGTTTTGCGTTCTACAACTTTACCTGCATTGACAGCATCAAGCATGTCAGTAAGCAAGTCATCAAGCGCATTAGCAATGCGCTCATCTTTTATCTTGCTAGTGCCTCGGCGAGCGCCTCTGCCCACTCCTGCTTCTGCTGCTCTGACATTTGATAATAGTTCTTCGGGATTTGTACGAACAAGCGCTCCTTCGCCGAAGATTGCGATGGGGCTTCTGTCTGCATCTTTTGCTGCTGCTTTGCCACCTGTACCACCTGTCTGAATTTCTTTGGAATTCTTTACATCCCAAATGCTTATTTGGTCACGATAGTTTGGACTACCTAGTTTAACAGCAATATCCTCAGTTGCAACATTGTCTGACAAGTCTAAATAAATCTGCTTATCGCCCTTATTGTACCATCCACCAAAATACAGTTCTGGATTCTGTTTAAACGCATCTTGGTTTTTATCTAAAAACTCACGAATTGACTTAGCAACTTCTTCTTTGTTAGTTGCTGCAAATACTTGTCCACCTTGTGCGCGAGCAACCATGAAGCCCTGTGTAGGGGCATCAAAGGTTGTGTTACGAACAGAGAATCCGCCTTTGATTGCACGATTAGCAAGTTCTTCTTCTAGTGTAAGAGGACCTTGCCATACTTCTTTTCCAGGGCGTTCTACTGGTTTATCGCGGAATCTTCCAGGGCGACCTGATGGAGTGGTTAAATAATTTTCAACCGAGAAAACAAAATCAGCCTTGGCGTAGCGGTCTGCAATACTCGGAGAGGCAGAAGCAGCAAGTGCTTTGGCTTCATCAAGTTTAAACGCAGCCTCTGTGCTGCCATGATACAAAGTAACTGATTCTAAGTCTGCAATAACACCGCGTAGTGTGCGGATTTCATCTTCTGCTGTAAGTGGTCCTACACCTATTCCAGTTGATGGACCTAAGCGTGGGCGAAATACATCGTTTTCTAAATCTTTAATACGGTCTGATACAGCCTTGGCAAGTTGCTTACGGCTCATATCAATGGAGCGTAGTTTGTCAACTTCAGACATAAAGGCGTAGTTCAAAGTTGATATGTCATCAAGACGACCAGCGTTAACATTTATTTGGTCAATAAGACGGTTGAACCCAACCTTACGGTTGTTAAAAAAACGCTTAACAGCCTCTGGTCCACCTGCTGCTACCATCGCTGGTAGGGCAAAACCTTTCGCCAACATGGATAGTTGAGCCTCAGTAATGTTACGAACAGTGTAACCAAGGCGCATAAGTACTGAAGTCTTGAAGATGTCATTGACTGTAGCAAGGGCTGATAGACCTTTTTGGGTACGGAAAACAATATCTTCAACATTTATTCCATCAAGAAGTCCAGGAAGGATTTTCTCATGTGAATCAATTGCATGCTTTAGTTTACGAAGGTCTGCAATGATGACAGTGTTTGCTGATTCACGCTGTAGCACTGGAGCAATAGCGTTAACAACTTGACCATTTTCTAAATAAGAAACAAAGCCTTGGTCGCGGTGCTGTTTGATGCGTGATGCACGGCGGTAGTCAAAGATTGCATATAGTTTATCTATCGTTTGCTGGTCATAGTTGGGAAACAATGCAGCCATAGAAGCCTTTTCAGCCTGCTGGATAATTGCATTGCGCTCACCTGTTGATGCTGCAGCAAGGTATCTATCAGCAAATGCTGCACCTGCGCTGCCAAAACGACCAGCAGAAAGTTCATTAGCCTCACGCAAGAAGGCATTGAACTCTATGTAAGAGTCGCCATCATTGACATTAAATACACCACTTGGTAATTCTTTAGTAAAGAAGTTAACTACCTTAACAATTGGGTGGAGGCTGGTCTTTTGGAAAGTTACGCTGTCTGCTTCGGCAAATACTGCTTGAGCCTTTGCCTTAGACTTTTGTGCCAGTTTACCTTCATAAGGTCCACGGCTAAATCCATATTTTAATTGACCACCAGTGCGGGCTGTGTTGAGAGCCTCGGCAAATCTTTGGTCATAAGTATCGCTTGCTTCGTCTGTAAGTTTAGTAATGTAATCGCCAGATGCTTTGTTGTACTCTGGTGAAGAAATCAAATCTCCGTCAGTCTTGCCTTCTAGGAACTGACGATGTGGATGTGGTACATCGCTGGCTGCATCAAGTACGATTGCTGCTTCTGGACTTTCAGATGCAATCTTAGATAGCGACTGTGTGTCGCGGTACATAACAGCACGGAAGGTATCTACAACATCTTGCTCTGTCTTAGCGCGACCAAAAAGGTACGCCATAGCATCAGGGTTTGTAACTTTCTTCTTGCGCCAGTATTCGTATTGCTCACGAGCATTGCTGTTAGCAAGGAATTGAATGTCTGTAAGTCCTTCGCCTTTGCCTTCAAGTGCTTGACCTAGGATGTTGTCAAGTCTTTCTTCGGTCATGGCAAACTTGCCAAATACGGCGCGTGCTGTCTTGCCAGAAATCTGGTCAAGCATCGGAGCCTTGGCTGCAATAACTGCGCCTTTACCAACAAAACCAGCAAAAGTCAGTGGGTCAACAATTGTAGATGCTGTAATGTCACCAACACCTGATATAAATTTACCTAGGTACTGGTCTTTAAATGCTGTATCTCTATCTTCTTGGTTGAATACATCAAAACCAGCAGATAAAAACCTAAGATTGTTGTCAGTCCAGTCTTGGAAGAAGCCACTCTTATCTCCTGATGTACGACCTGGAGATAAAATAGATAGGGCTGCTTGACCAAGTGAGATGTTTTCCTTCTCACGCTCTACACGAAGTGTGTAATCTGCGTAAGATTCTCCTGGAGCCTTAAACTTGTTGTACATAAAAGGCTGGTCAAGGATTGCTTCAACACCTTGACGGCGTGCTTTGCCACCTAATTCGTAAGATGCTTCACCAACTGCAAGCAAACCACCTACCGCAGCGCGAACTGGGGTGGTTGCAACCTTTGCAGTGTTCTTAACAAAGTTAACACCGTCTATGTACCACGGGTCATCGTTACTTCCCGCAGTTGCAATGTCCTTAAATAACCCTGGCAAGCCTGTGAAGTCAACAGCAGACTTCGCCATCTTGCCTAAATTATCAAACCAACTCACTCTGTAGCCTCAACTTGGCTACGAACATAGCGATACCAGTTGCGCATCGCGTTAGATGCCCCTGGTGACTCAGCAATCTTTGCGTAAAACGGTAGATATGCAGCAAGTTGTGCAATATCTTGATTGTTTTGTGCTTTTAACATGGCAGGTGCTGCCATTACTTCTTCGCCTGCGTTGGGTCCAAGCGCTCCACCAGTATCAATTCCTTCTTCAGGATACTGTGTGTAGGCATCAAGAGGAACAATTCCACTAATATCTAGTTTTGGCATACCACCCTGCATACCTGCAGTTGGTTTATTTGCTGGATTCTCACCCGACATTGGTGCAGCAGTCTGCACATCATAGAAATCTTGAGCATTATCAATGCCTGCAGCAAATCGTGCAGGTTGACCATTGGTTCCAGCACCGCCTGTTGCGGATACTTGAAAGTTATTTTCTTTTTTGATTGCCATTGTTACCTCTCGCTATATGAGCGCTTGTAAAATTTAGTGAGCAGTTTTGGGACTTGCTCAGGTCTTTAAACTACTTGCTGCGTGAACCGCGAGTTCCTGTTGGGTTCTTGCTGAAATATGTCTTTCCACCCTTTGAGGAAGCCTTCTTAGCCATAAGTGGCTTCATTGTGTTTGGCTTTCCTGCTGAACCTTGGTTTGCTGGCTTCTTGCCTGCTTTAATCTTCTTCATCCCTGTCACCTCCCTTACGCTACTGGTAGTCGTCTGACGAGGGAAGCCTGAAGATTAGGTTCACCTCTTTGGGTTAAACTTGCTAAAAGTGACTGAACATCTGGTCTACCGCCTGGAGCAATTTGTCCAGGAGCAACACCAAGCATCCGACCAGTGGCACTAAGACCCTGTGGAAGTTGCCCCTCACCTGGAGGGACCGCACCTGGTTGCCCAAGCATGTCGGGACTTACTGCTTCAGGGGTCATCGCACCAGGTGGGGGATTCTGAGGCTGAAACGCCTCCGATACCGCCTGTTCAATAGGCGTACCCTTCTGGCGTTCATTTATGACAGTAGACAACTTGTACAAAATATCTGATGGATTTTGTCCCTGAGAAGCAAGTGCAGGAATTGCTTGTGCATAGGAAGCAATTGCTTGCTTCATTGCATCGCGCAAATCTTCGGTGTCAACCTTTTCTTCTTCCTGTGTTGCATTGAAAGAGAAAGGCATCTGACGGCGTAGGAAGTCACGGGAAATCAATTTATCTCCACGAGCCTGTAGACCAAACACTAACGCACGGTTAGGGTCAAGTCCTGCCATCAAACCATACTGAACATCAACAGTGTAGTCACCGTCAATGTCGCGTGATGGCTTGTATTTGATTGCGTATGGAACTCCATTGCGTGTACCACGCAACTCTTTTTCCATAGTGTTAAAAACTTTTTCGTCAACCTTGAGCGCAAGCCCAACGAGTTCTACGAAAGCACGAGCAAACATTGCATGTGCAGTTTTGATTTGTGTATCAAATCCACCCATGAGTGCCTGTACGCCACGACCTGTGACAATGGAGGCATCAATGTTTCCTGTGCGGGATTCTGGGTAACGACTTCCTAGACGGAGTTCTCCCTCAAGTACCTGCTGTTGTGCGAAAGCACCTGCTGGTATCTCAATAGGCAATCTGCGAACATCTGAAGGTCGGTCAGTTCTAATAACAGCATCTGGTCCAAAGGCTAACTCATTTACATCTTGAGGGGCTACGAGTGGTGCTTGAACCGCTTTAGTTGCTGCTTCAAGAGATAGAAGCGCATAGCGAGCCTTAGCA
>Ga0129336_10002412_pt1 | contig 11565 bp, 18 predicted proteins | sample CPB6_02_DNA_FD_96878 | JGI IMG/M metagenome (GOLD analysis project Ga0129336, IMG submission 96878) | Freshwater to marine salinity gradient microbial communities from Chesapeake Bay, USA - CPBay_Sum_0.6_0.2_DNA | ecosystem: Environmental > Aquatic > Marine > Coastal | place: USA: Chesapeake...
CAAAGAATGTCATATGGTGAGGCTAAAATGAAGAAAAATCAAGAAGAACCATGGACATGGATGAAAGGTATAAAAACTGGACTTAACGAAAAGGGCGAAAGAATAGGCCCTTCAAGTTCTGGTCTTATTAAATTAAATGAACCTCAGTTATGATTGGATAATTAGGCATTACTATATTTATGTATACTCAAGCAGATGAAAGGAGTTTAGGTGACAATTACTAGCTCACTGTCTAATACGGAAAAATTAGAGATCCTCTTAGACCAAAGACACACAACAAAAGTAAGAATAGAAAATTTTCATTTAGAGAATATAGAAATTTTTCCTCAATTTACTATTGACTCTTTTATACCTGAAACTAACGAAGAACTGCACATTTCATTAAGTCATCAAACAATGTTTGATCTCGTAAAATCTGCTAGACTAATTAATTTAAAACTAAAAGAATTGGGATATGAAAATGTTTAATTTAACCGATGAGCAAAAAGCTAAAGCTAAGGCAAATGCTATAAAATCAAAAGAAATTTTTATATATTCATTATCAGTTAGGCTTGGAATAGATCCTGACTCTATAAATATTGAATCAAACATAAGCCTTCCAGATGAGTCTGCGCATAATTACGCTAGCCACATAGTACTACACAATGCTATAGAAGACTTAAAAAAGCTTAGGAGCTAAATAATGGCTAAGATTAAAATAGATCCATCTTTAATACAACAGCAAAGAACTCAAAGGCAGGTAGAAGATCCTTATAGGGACCATTTGGATTCTTTAGGTGAACAAGATTTAATAGAGCGTAATGAAAAATATTTAAATTATAAAAATGGTCAATACGAATCCACTAGAGAAGCTTTTGTCGATGTTTTTAATGGTGCCGGATCAGAATTTTACTGTCCAGCTTTAGAAGATGTTATAAGCGGTACAAATCTTTTAAATTCAAGAACCGAGTAAATAAAGGAAAATATGAAGTACGATCAATCAATACATAAGCAAAATTTAGAATCAAAACTATTATCATTGTTTTACTCATTGGGAATAGAGGAAGATAGATTAAGCACAATTACCGTACAAGAGTTAAGAGACGAGGTTGATGCAGCCTATCCAATACTTCAGAATGAATCTGATGAAAACAAGCATATAGTCAGCACAAGAGAAAAGGTTATGAACTTAGCCTTAGACACAATGTATTATTATAATTTAATAAAGAAAAGAGAACAACAGTAATGAACTCTTCAGGTAATTTATACGGAATTAGAGAGGTTAATCTTCTCAATAGCGTTGCTAATGCAAAAGACTTAAGTAAGACGAAGCATCAAAATATTATAACAGATGAAAAGCTTAAGGAAAACGCATCAAAAGTATTCGCTAACGAAGTTGCACTAGAAGCTGATAGGTCCATACCTGCAATAGGTAGATTTCCTAGCGATTTCCATAACTACGAAATGGTAGCAAAAGGATTAACAGAATTTAATGATGTCGTATCATTTAGTGTTATGCAAGCAGAAATGGTTATTAACTTATTTAAACCATCGGCAGTTCTTTTTACAAACGCTCACTTTTTAGTATTCCCTCATGAGTACTTAAGTGCGGCTTTTGATTTTGATATTTTTGTCCCGAACGATGAAAACGTTTATAGAGAAGAAATGGTTATCAGTAATACTGAGACTTCATTAAACGTGTTAGATGCAGAAGATATTCAGACTGGAAATATACCTAATTCTGTAAATTTAATAGTAACAAATGGACAATACTTAACTTCTAATCCAGATCAAGATATTCTACTTAATTTTTGGAATGCACTGCCATCTGGTAGTGCAATATTAATCCTTGCAAGTAATGATTATATAAATCTTTATTCCAAAAAAACGCAACACCCACTATGGGATCTCCATGAGCAAATAAAAGAATTACCAGGAGCATTTAGTTATCACATTCCAACATTCATAGGATTTACAATAGTCATAAAGAATTAGTGTATAATAAAGTGTATGGAAAATTTATCTGAAACTTTATCAGCAGTAGATATACAACCGTGCCATGAACATGCATGCGTACTATCTTCAGTATGGTCTAGTACATGGCCAGTTATAGCTTCCAAATCTGGATATAGTCAAGATCAAATAATTGAAAAACTGCAGTCAAGATCAATTCCATGGTGGATTGAATTTATTAAAATAATGTCAGTAGCTTTTTATGTAAAAGATTCCAATAATAATACTGGTATATTTTATTTAATGAGTGATCATGATCTGTGCAATTTTCTAAAAATAGAACACGAATGCGGAGAACACTGTAGCACTCAAAATGTTTATCTTTTTATAGAAAAGTCTTCTTGGGGAAGTCAATTATCTAGTTTTATGACTAAAACATATGCAGAAAAAAGCTATGAAAAAGGCTTTCATGAAATTGGCGCATGGATAATGAAAGCTAATCAAAGATCATTAGCAGCTGCTGAAAAATTTAGCAAAAAGGGATATTGGACAAAAAAATACGAATTGTCTACGCCACTTTGGGAAAAAGATATTGAATTTGAATATTGGCTATTTAATAATAAGTTATATTTAACAAGATTTGAAGGCAATGATAGTAATTGATAACTACATAAAAGATGAAACAATTCTTCGCAGAATTAAAGAAGACTCATCTTTCTTTCCGGGCCCCATGGGCAATAGCGATAAACTTGTTTCCGAGCCAAATTCTTATCATTATGAAGAGTCGTCATGTTTTGCTCCTTATATGTTTTGGGATGGATGGTGGAGAAGTCCGGCTAACACACTAAAAAAAGAAGTTATAAAACTAATATGGGAAGATAATCTAGAATATAATTTAGATGATGTTTTAGGCTTTGAATACTGGACAAGAACATATAAAGCGGGCCAGTACCTGCCCACTCATGTTGATGAAGATACTTTTTTATACGAAAAAGAAAGAATATATGTAGGCCCAATAAACGGTTGCGTTTATTACGGTTGCGAAAATGAAGATGGAGGATTTCTAGAAATACATCCCAAAGTACTAAAAGACTACACACAAGACGCGCTAGAGCAAGAAAAAGTATCCGATTACATAGCTCCTATAGAAAAAAGAGAAAGAATTGCGTATAAGTCAAACAGATTAATTATTTTTGATGCAGGCCACGTAATCCACAATGCAACTGCAGCAAGTTCTGGAATAAGAGAAGTTTTGGTAGTAAATGTTTGGCATAAAGATATCCCTCCAACAGCATTAAAAATAAATGCATTTTATTATGAGTGAAAATGTACACAGATAAAAAGATAACAGACGCACAAAAAACAATTAAAATTATAGATAACTATATAGAAGATGAAGAACTTCTTAAAGATATAGAAAATGATTCATCTTTTTTTCCAGAAAAAATGGGAGATGAACCAAGACAGTTAAAAACTGGAAATATATATCATGGAGAGTCTTCAACATATTCTCCATGGATGTTTTGGGACGGATGGTGGAGAAGCCCAGCTAATACAATTAAAAAAAGATTAGTGCAACAAATTTGGGAACCAAATCTACCATGTGATAAAGAAGACGTAGTAGGTTTTGAATATTGGACCAGGACATACGATCCTGGTCAATACCTTCCTCTTCATTTGGATGAAGATACGTTTCTTTATGAAAGAACTGGAGAATTTAGATGTCCAGTATTAGGCGCAGTCTATTATGCTCACTTTGATGTCGGAGAAAACAATAACGCTGGATTCTTAGAAATACATTCTGGAAGAGTTGAAATTGATATGGAAAAAAGATATCAACTAGCCACTTTCCAGGAAGGAAATAAAGAAAGAGCAATAGCCTTAGAAAAGTTTTATAAACCAGAAAATAAAGTTGATAAAATAGCGTATATTCCAAATAGGTTAATCATCTTCGATGCTGGAATGGTTATACATGGAACTACTCCTAACGGAGTTGATGGAAAACGTTTCATTATGGGTATTAATGTTTGGCACAAAGACAATCCCCCCATAGGTTTTACTGAGGGATTGTTTGTTTTTGAATAGTTAATATGATATACTTAAGGTATCATTCTTTTAAAAAGGAACAAAAATGTTAGGTAAGTGGAAGCTATCGGTAAATACTCCGTTTGGAGACGAGATTTATATTTTTGACCTCTTCTCCGATAAGGAAGGCTATTATGGCGTTATTGGAAATGATAAAGGTTTCTTAAAAAGTACAAATATAAAAGTTTCAGACGGTAAATTTATTTCTTGGACTGAACCAACAAAAACGCCAATTGATGCGACTATTAAGTTCGACGCTTCGGTAGAGGGTAATTTAATGGTTGGAACTGTTAAAATTGATGAGTATTTAACCGTCGGTTTTGAAGGAGTGCTAGAATAATGCTCTATGATATACAAGCTTCTTCTATCGAAGGAGTAAAAAATTATTTGTCAACCTTTAATGGTAAGGTAACACTTGTTGTTAACATCTCTTCTAAAGCGGGATATACACCACATTGTTCTAATCTATGGTCATACGCAAGAACGTGTAGGCAACTTTGGCAACTGCAGAAAGTTCATGACGAATTTAAAGATAGAGGATTTTCGGTTTTGGCATTTCCAAATAACCAATTTGGCTCGATGGAGCCCGGAACAAACGAAGAAATAAAAGATTTTATAAAAAAACATTATAGTTTTGTTACGTTTCCAATATTTGAAAAAGTAGATGTAAATGGAAAAAATGAACATGAAGTTTTTTCTTTCCTAAAAGGATTAGAAAAAAGAAACTATGATGACTTTACGGCCAATAATTCAGAAGAAGCAAAGAATAACCAAAATTTAGCAGGGCAAGCAATAGCAAGAATTTCTCATGGCTATGAAAAATTTCTTGTTTCAAGAGATGGTAGAATGATATCCAGATTTAATTGGCAGGATATGCCCCTTGATACCATTCCTAGAGTTCAAGGCGCTGGCTGGACAATTAGAGAGGCAATAGACGAGGTATTGGGATGATACAAGAAGACGAGTGGTCACAGCCAAATAAGGATAATAGGAATTCTACACCATATCCCGTTTCTCCTGTTATTGGAGAAAAAGAAATTAAGGAAATTGGAGAGCTAGAAGCAGAAGAGTTAGCTCCAGGTATCGTCGTAGTGCACAATGTTTTTGAAATAGATCAAAATTTAATATTGGGCCATGTTGATAGTAGGGCAGAAAAAGCAAATGAAAATAGATGGAAATGGATAGAGACAGAAGATGGAGAAAAGTTTGCTTTAAATGAAGATGGATTCAGATATAGGCCAGAAGACGTTCCAGCTGCACCAGTTAGGATATTGGATCCGGTAAATCCAAAAACTGAAGAAGAAATAAAAAACTGGTTTATATATTTAGAAGAGCAAATATATAAAGGGCTTTTAAAGTATATAGATTATTATCCTCTAATGATTGGCTCAATATGGTGGAAAACTAGAGGGCATATACTTAGATACGGAGATGGCGGAATACTTGGATGTCACGCAGACAATGACACAAATTATAAGGTAACAAAAGGCGTCAGATACATGCCTAGAGGAATGGTGGCGTCAAGGCAAACTTGTGGCGCATTATTATATCTAAACGATTGCGTTGACACTGAGGAAGAATTAAATGGTTCAAATTTTACAGGTGGACATTTAAGGTTTGTACATTTAAATGTTTCATACAAACCTAAAAGAGGAGATGTAATATTTTTTCCAACAAACTATATAGCAGCACATGACGTACAAAGAATGGGCAAGGGAGTTAGGTACTCTTATTTAACTTTCTTTGGTCAAGGAGCAAACGATAAGACTGCAAATATAATAATAAGCGAGCCAGATGAAAGCTATGAGTGGTGTCCGCCAGTATGGTTTAATAACATTTATGACGATTACGAATTATATTGTAAGTCTAATTATTCTAGATGGGAAACAAACTCAGAGAAGTATGGACTAGAAGCTGGATGGAATCCAGTATATCAAGGTAGAGAAGTTGCACAGTACAGCAAGAGTCACGAAGCTGTTGAGCTTGAAGTTGAGAACGACAACAAAGAAAATAGCAACGAAGAAAATCTACCAGAAGGCCCGTGTGGTACGGATCCAATAAAAATATAGTGGAGTTCATCTATGGAAATAGTTAATTTAGGATCCGGAATAATTCTTTTTAAGAACGCAATAAGTATAGACCAAAACCTAATCATACCATATTTATATTCTTTGAAAAAAGAAGCTGTTGAAAAAGACTATACAATAATTTACGATGAAAACGGAAAAGCAACTCACGCAGTTAATAGGTCTGGTCACAGGTATGTACTAGAGGATATTGACACTTCATGTTCGCACATTATGGAGTTTGCTACTCCAGACAAAGATCCTAAATATATTAATTTCTTTTCTCAATGCGAAAATGTAATATATAAATCTTTATTAGAGTACATAGAAATTTTTCCAATGATACTACCCTGTCTGTGGTGGAGAACTCAGGGTCACGTTGTTGCATATTCTCCAGGAAGTAGTTTTGGACTTCACTGTGATAACGACGTAAACTATAAGCCAGGAGCAATACCCGATCAACAATTAGCTATTAGAAATGTAGTAGGGGCTATTCTTTATTTTAATAACTCCTATGAAAAAGCAGAGGAAAAAGATGAATATAGTTATCCTGGTGGAGACATAATCTTTCCCTACGCAAACGTAAAATATTCTCCTAAATCCGGAGATCTAATAATGTTTCCGTCAAACTATTTAGCCACACATGAAGTTCTACCATGCGATGATGGATATAGATATGGATACGTTGGTTATTTTGCTCAAGGATCCGAAGATCAAAATAGGGGAATTCATATCAGGGAAAAATCTGAAGTGATAGATAGTGGTCAGGTCTGGATGCCAGAGCTATTTGATGATTACATTAATCATGTCAATAGGAAATATTCAGGCCAAACAGATAAAATATCTACACTACTGAGAGCATCTGGTAGAATAAATACAAGCGATAATACTACTCAAGAAATCGAAAAAGAAAGAAACAAGTAAAATGATATTTAAAGACGCAGAAGCTGAACATCTTGGTGGTGGAGTTGTTTTGTTTAAAAAAGCAATAGATCTTGATTGGGACTGGACTTTTAATACGGTTGAAAATTTCATAAACGATGAGTGGAACGATATGTATAAACCTGGTATAGATCCAGAAACAGGTGAGCAAATCTATGTAAACAAAAGTGGCTATTTTTTTGGGCTAGACAGTATCGACCTAATGCCTAAAAGAGCTTCAGCGACCCATCAAAGAAAAGATCCAGAAATAATGAAGTGGCTAAAGTTCATGGAAGATTCTAAAGATAAATATCTTCTAAAATATTTAGAAATATTTCCATTAGCCTATAAGTGTATCTGGTGGAAGGTAAAAGGCCATTTCCTTAAGTATAATAAGGGAGTTTATCTAGGCACTCATTCTGATGTAAGCGCAGATTATATCTATGGAGTTTGGGAACCAAACGAACAACTAGCACTAAGAAGTATGGTAACCAATCTTTTATACTTAAATGATTATGTTGAAGACGAATCTCAATTAAATGGAAAAAATTTTACTGGTGGAGAACATTATTTCAATTATTTAGATATTACCTATAAGCCACAAAAGGGAGACCTTTTGATGTTCCCATCTAATTACATGGGCGCGCACGAGGTAAAAGAAGTAACTGGAGGCGTTAGGCACTCTTATTTGGGCTGGTATAGTCAAGGAACACCCAATGCAGCTGTAGGCGAAAGCGTTACGGACCCCATAAAAGATCCAACCAATGCCCAGCATGATACAAATATATATATGCCGAACCTAACCGAAGACTTTAAAAGCTATCTAAAATCAAAAGGATATGATGAGTCTTCTGATCAATTTAGAATAACTAAATCAAATTATTAATGAATACCAATGCAAAAAAGAAAAACAATATCAATCCTAATAAACAAAAAACATCAAGTTCCAGACGCAGGGCATTGGATTTTTGATCCTGAATCAGAAACATGGGTTGAAAATGCTGATTTAGTATACGAACAAAGATCTTCATATACGCTTTTAAGAATAGAAGGAAATAACAAAAACGTATTTCATGTAGATAGTTTTCCAAGACAAGGAAATACAACTTTAAGGTCTATACTGCTCAATGTATTTCCAGAAATGGTTATGCCAGACCCTATGACTCATGTTACTGCATTTACCAAATGTGCTATAAATAATGGCGAAGTAGTGATAAGTACCTTAAGGGACCCTCACGATTCTTTGACTTCTTTTATAAGCAGGGCACTCACAGACGGCAGATACGATAACCATACTAGGGGTAATGTTTTCAAGCACGCAGTACGTGAAGCCGTCCTGTTTTACGACAGATATTTAAATTTTTTAATAGAAAACTATGAGGATATATACTTTGTGCATTTTGATCAAATATTAGAAATGTATACAGACTACATTTGCTTTAGGGAACAAAATAATCGAGTACTAGAATATCTTTCTAAAAAATATGATTTAGAATTTATTCAATATAGCAAAGAAGATCAACTAAAAAATCCAAGGCGCAATGCCATAAACTATAATAGCAGCACAGATAAAAAAATAAAAGAAAGATTAATAACAAGCAAATACTATTTAAGAAAAATTAAAAAGTCATACAAACTGTATATGAAGATTTTAAAAATTATTGGAGAAGACAAAAAATATGAAAAAGTATCCGGAGCCTAATCCGATAGATTCAGGACCATGGATTTATGATGAAAGTAAAAAAGAATGGATTGAGCCAGATTTAGTGGAAAATATAAATTGGGTTGATTGGCCGGTAAGAAAAATAAATCAAGATACTACTAATGTATTTTTTGTTGATGGTTTTCCAAGACAGGCTACAAATACGCTTAGAAGATTAATTCTCGAATGCTTCCATACAGTTGCGATAGTTCACGATATTGAGCACAAATTTTATCCATTTGAATTATTCTCCAAGCAAGGTGAAGATTGCCTACTTACAATCAGAGACCCATTAGATGCAATAGCATCGACTTATGGGTATGAATCAACTTATGGACACGAAAAATTTGGAATAGATAAAATAGAACAATTGGATTTTATGATAAAATACTATATTAGAATGGCCAGCATTCCATTTGAAATTAAAGGAATAACAGTTGTTGAATTTAAAGATATAGTAAATTATCCGCATAGTCTTCTTTTGAGAATACAAGAAAAATTCAATCTTGATTCAAAAAATATCGAATCATACTTAGGTCAAGAAAAAGCAAAAGTATACGATGAAAATCATAATTTTACACAAAAACAAGACGTCAGAGACTTTTTGAATAGTAACATAGCATTACTGGACGAATGCTATAATATATACAATAAAGCATTAAAGGAAAAAATATGAAAGTAAACAATCACGGTGGTGGAATAGTCTCTTTTGATGAAGTCATCGATGTAGATCAGACGTTTCTTAAAAGTTATATATCTTGGCTTAGAGAATCTGACGAAGAAACATTTACATATTTAGAAGAAAATGGAAAAAAATACGCAGTAAATAAAACTGGATTTAAATTTGAAATTAATGACATACCAGAAGCTCCAGAAAGATTTGTTGATTTATTTGGAAAATCTTCAAATAGAACTCCTTCAGAAGAAATTAAAAAGTTTGTAGAGTCATGCGAAAATGGACTATATGACTGTCTTGTACAGTACTGCGCCCTTTATCCAGAGGCAGCTACAACAATATGGTGGAGAGGTTCAGCTCATATAGCTGGATACAATAAAGGCAGATGGATTGGACCACACTGTGACGATCAGATTCAATTTGAGTTTGATGGCCTTCCTAGTAATGAGTATCCAATTCACAATACAATAAGTTGTGCCCTTTATTTTAACGACTGCGTAGACGAAGAAGAGCAATTAAATGGAGACAATTTTGTTGGGGGACATATTAAGTTTAAATACGCTGGCGTTGATTATAAACCAAAATCTGGTAGCGCTGTTTTATACCCTTCAAGCTATATGGGTACGCACGAGGTAACTCCAGTTACCGCTGGAGAAAGATATGTATATCTAGAATTCTTTGCCTATGGAATACCAAAGAACTCTCCAGGCGACGATTTAAAGTACATGCCAAATCTAATAAAAGATTCTATTGCAGTTAGAAATAGTCAATGATAATAAAAAAACTTAAAAGAAGAGCAATGAGAAGAATCAGCGTTAAGGAAGAAAAGCCTCGTTAATTTTTGTTTTTTTGTTACTATTATTATTAAATTAATAGGAGAATAGTAGCCTTAAATGTTATATAACTCACCAATTACATATAGTCAAGCTAGCGTATTCTATGCGGGAGCAGTATCGATTCTTGCTCCATCTTTAACTTCTCCTATTTTAATAAATAATATAACTTTATTAGTCTTTGCCGATGAAGATTATACGAATCAAACTACAATAGGAATAATAAGCTTAAACTATGCTCCTTCTGGAATCTTAGAGATACAAGTATTGGACGAAGATGTTCAGGCCTTCTTTGAGGTTGATCGAGTAGCTATTTCTATATAGTTTATTAGTAATTTAAATAGCTTTTAACGCTACTATAATACAACCAATACTTTTTATTAGTGAGGCTTTAATGTCAATTTCTCCAATTATGGTAAACGACACAGTTCGTCTTAAAGTTAAATTTATAGACATTGACCCAGAAACTGGCAGTCAAACAGAGGTTAGTCCAATTTCCGTTTCTCTAACTATAGACGATTCCGCAGGAAACGAGATATTATCAGTTACCCCAACTCAAACTAGCGGTTCGGAATATTATTATGACTACACTCCGGAAACAGCTGGGGAATATACAATTAGGTTTATTGGGGTTCTTTCTTCTGGAACATATATAACCGTTAATCAACAGATGTATGTTAGTACTCCAACTTCAGATTTTAAACCATCCATAACACTCGGTGCAGATGAAGTTATATATTTTGCGCCAGATGTTACCCCATTGTATGTAGATCCAGAAGAGCTATTGCCCTTTTTCCCAGACGCAACGCTTATAGAAGTTGGCGAATTAATACATCACTATTCTACAGAAGTAAAACAAATCTACTCCATATCTGACTCTATGGACCTAAACCCTGGACTTAATTTTACTGCACTAGAGTACATTAAAGCAGCAGCTGCTTGTGAGTTAAGTAGGACATATGGCTATGGTGGAGAAGACGAATTGTCGGTCAAGCTTGGTGATCTTTCAATTACAAATAGATCACTTCCGAGAACGGGCGTAAATAGAGGAAATGCTACGACATGGTGTCAACTTGCAGCAGCCCTTAGAAAAGAGTTATTAGCTTCAAAGGTCTCAATGAAGGGTGTTCAGCCAAAAGGTCTTCCAAGTAATTATATTCCAACGACTGGTAAATCAATAGATCCAGAAACCGGTCTAGTCGTCCACCTGAGCGATAGGGACCTTCTTGGTCCTGGAAGAAAAAACACCAGAGTTGACGACCCAATGCCAAAGAGGGGCTTAAGAAGTCGTGACTAATTTATCTAGAACTTTTAGGGAAATTTTAAGAAAATGGGGTCATGATGTTCTTC
>Ga0129336_10002422_pt1 | contig 11550 bp, 13 predicted proteins | sample CPB6_02_DNA_FD_96878 | JGI IMG/M metagenome (GOLD analysis project Ga0129336, IMG submission 96878) | Freshwater to marine salinity gradient microbial communities from Chesapeake Bay, USA - CPBay_Sum_0.6_0.2_DNA | ecosystem: Environmental > Aquatic > Marine > Coastal | place: USA: Chesapeake...
AAGCATTGCAGCAGATAGTTAGCAACAAATCAGAAAGCAACGTGCATTGGGAGAGCTTTAGTAGTGGAATTGCTGAAATCGTGCAACATAAAAACGTAAGCGGTCGAAAAATCACTAATAGATTCAGAGTCAAATGATACGTTACTTTTTAAATGGCACCGAGTGCAATCCTAAAAATAAGGATTCGGTTAACTACGTCTTTGATTTTACTGATCGTCAGCTTCGCGAGCTTGAGTTGTCGGTTGATACGCTCGAATTTGTACGTGAGGACTTTGATGCCATTAAGCAATGGTTGAGCCTTTACGGCAATTTTGTTGGGATGCCTTTAGACATTCAATACTCAAACGGCCAAGTTGTCAAATACCTACTTGATTTTGCTGACCCATCTTTTACAATGCGCGAGCGAGGCTGTTCTGTAAAACTCAAAAGACACAAGGCTATTGATAATTTTTTTGACAATGCCGACGGCCTTAGTTTTGGCTCAATCACTTGGCAAGAAAACGATTTCACGCTAATTGATTACGTAATTGTTCCGGAGCAACAAGCAAGCTATTACCTTTCGTTGTCATTAGCAACCTATGCACTTACAAAAGAGCTCATTGAGGCTGTAAAATCAATTTCAGAAGGCATTGCAGATTTGACAAAGGCGTCTGTTCCTGTTGGCATACCGCCTGCGCCTGATTTTGGAGCTATTGCCGTTGCTGCTATAAAACTAGCTGCGCGCATTGCCTATGCAATTAGCATTGTTGTTGCTTTGGTAAAATTAAGTATTGAAATAATCAATGTTATTTTTCAACCGATTAGGCAATTTAAAGGCATTAGCTACCGTCGTTTAATTCAAAAAGGATGTGGCTATTTAGGCTATACGCTGCAATCTAATCTACTTAGTCAACTTGCACCGCTAACAATTTTACCGGTTCCATTAAAGCCAAAGGATGGCACATGGTTTTTTGAGCTCTTGGGTGTTAACACCTCTGGCTACACAAATGGCTATCCATCAAGCAGAGATAGCGTGCAAACGCTAGGTCAAGCCGTTAAGGCGATAGAAAACACATTCAATGCCAAAACCTCTGTAATTGATGGGGTGGTACGCATTGAGCAGGAAACTTTTTTTGAGAACACGCCAAACACAGGTTTATTAAACGCGTTCAATTTACAGGATGCCATGCAAAGCGAATACACTTTGAATAGTGATGAGCTATTTAAGCGCATGGTTGTGCAGTACCAAGTTGACCCGAGCGACTTTAATACGTTTGATGACACGTTCCAAAACCTTTATGAAATATCAAGCGAAACACTTAGCTCTCCAGATCGTAGTTATGAGCTTTTTAAAGGCTTTGATTTAGTCGACATTCCATTTGCTAGGGGCACCAATAAAGGCAGACTGAATTTTTTAGAAGAAGCGGCCAAGAATTACGCTAAGGCAATCGACGTATTTACAGGCAGTAATTTATCAGCAAAAATTGAGGCTCGAAAAAACGCCCTACAAATCAGTTCGCAGTATTTCAACAATACAAAATTACTGTGGATGCAAGGCTCGAGGTTGCACCCTCAACAAACCAATTTCATAGGCTGCCAAGCCATTGCAAATAACTATTGGTACTCTCGCTATATTCAAAACAATCAGCGTCGCATTTACGAAAATGTGCCGGTTGCAATGACTGAAAGCGAGTTGTTTGCCTTGATGCAAAATAATTACATTGTTGCAGATGATGGTCAAGTTGTAGAGATCACAAATATTCAATGGTCTGAGCGAGAGCATTACGCAACAGTTTCTTTGCGTGTACCACAGCAATCAATTAACGAAAAAACGGTGATAATAGATGACGGCATTTAATGACATTTTAGGTAAGGACATTCCCAATATCTTAAAGCAATTCAAAGCATTAGAGAATAAGCTAACGCCCGAATTGATAAAGCTCAATGCGCAAAGAGAGCACATTCCTGCGGATTTATTGACTAAATTTGACGAGGTGATGGCCGATTTAAAGGACAAAAAAGAAAAATTGAAGCAGCATGGCATTGACGGTTATAAGTAAGAATTACGCGACACGCAATTATCCTGCTGGCAATAACTTTTTACTTGCAAATAGCGGTCAAATTGTAACTGAAACGCTCAACTTTATAGTTGACTTTGATTTCATTAGCACCACCCAAAACCTCATAACATTTCCTTCGCTTTTTCAAATTCAATTGCTCGGCTCGAATTGGTCTGACTTTGGCTTTAATATTGGTGATGAAATAGAGCTTACCGGCACGATTATACAAGGCAGCTCAACAATCAATTATTCGGGATATTCGGTTACAATTACAGATTTAAACGGCGATACCATTACAGTTGACACCACACTAGACCCCGCAAGCTCGGGTATTCTAATCGGTGCAATTATGCCTCAAACATCTGTTGGCAATACCGCGCTTTCAATTGTAAACGTAACAGCCTCGACGCCGCAAGCCTTGGAGTATTGGCACAACATTGTGCCAAATTCAGTAGCAGGCAGCGTGAACAGCTTAATAGATGGAGAGGTCAATAGATTTAGCACAGACCAGCTCGCAACCTTAGTTGTTGGTGGCGATTTACAGTTATTGCAACTTGGCGACCGCTCAGGAGGCAGCTATTTTGGTTCTACGGTAACCAGGAAAGCGGACGTTTCAGGTAAAAAAGCCTATTCAATAGAGCTTGTTTACGACTTCCCTTATAAGTTTGAGGATGGAGATTTTGCAGAGCCTTCATTCTTTACGGCCGCGCAGTCATTAAAGCCATATTTTGAGCTTTTAGTGATACCACAAGTAAACAATCCAAACGCTCAGCTAAGATATGTTTACGGGGCTTATTTAGGCAACACGGGTTGGCTGAATGAAAACTACAATCAAGGCCTAAATGATTTCTTGGTAACTGGATTTTCCATTACAAATAACGCAGGAGACCCAATTGATGAAATTGATTATAGCGCTGAGAACATTGTGCGTTTCAAAGTAGCAAGTACGGGCGCTATTTCCGAAATTTTCGAGCTTGAATTTTACCGTGTACCAACAGCGCAGGACTATAAAAATAAAGCACAAAGCCACGCGCAACTCATCAATTTAGCCAACAGCTTTTTTGATGCCGGAGAAACATCACAAGCATATGGCATTGGTGGTGATTTAATGGAGTTTAGCGATGTTTCAATAACGTTAATAAGCCCTTCAATTATTGAGGTTGGTTGCAAGCTAACACCAAACAGCGATTTCACGCAGTTAGTTGACGCTCTTCCCGAGGGCCAAAGACAATACCGCCTCACAATAAACGTGCAGGACGATTCAGGAACTGCAAACAACAATAACGCGGTAACATTAAACCTAAAGCAAGGGCAGTTAACAAAGAACCCTGTGCAAGGCGGCGTGTTTCCCGGAATAGAAACCCAAGAATTTTACAACCATGCCGGTGAGTTGGCAACACCAAGATTCACAACCGAGGACGATTTTCGATATAAAGCGGTTTTTAACCTTGACAAGTTCAATGCTTACCAATCTTTACAAACCACAGTTGTGATTGAGCGCGTCTCGGATGGTGCCGAGTTTGAGTTACTTTCTCGTTTGATTCCATTTGCAAACTATGTAACAACGCCTAACGGGATCATACAAATTCAGTTCAATGAACCGATACAGCAGTTCCTTGACAACCCTGACGCCAACAAACTCACATTGGCTTTGGATGGTTCTGAAACATCTGAGCTTTATGGAGTAGAACTCAACTGGTCATTGATGGCCAACTGGCGTTATTGGATAGCGCAAAGCAACGCGTTCAATGATTTCTTTGATAATGCCCTCCCATTGAACGGCCTTAATGCTGAATGGATGCGATACCTACGCATTGCAGGCTATGACATCAAAGTCAAGTGCAACATTATTGACCAGGACAACACAGAATTTTACTTTGAAACACCTTTTATTTTAAGCGATTATGACAGCGAGGAGAATGTAACGTGCGATATTCAGCTTTTTGACGCGCAGGGCAACGCGCAAAACACCCTTTTAGCTAATCAAATGATGAGAGCTAAAGCGGTTTTTACAATTGGTGGAGGCGCTGGCCTTTGGGACGCTCCATTTATTTGGGGTTGGTTTTCCATTAGGCCAAATGAAGCAGACCCGAATAAACGCCTTTCAACCGTTTGGGATTGGTCAGCCCAAGACAAGCCGTTGCAACCTGTTGCAGGCTTTACAAATCTTAAAATAGACATCATTTCGGCAACTGTTGTGCATCTAGTTTGCGACATAGATACAACTGTTGTTGCTGGCGTTAACAACACACTAGTTGCGCGCATAAACCAAGTGAGCGAAAAGGGTAACTTTGCAATGGTTCACAAAGAAAACTTTGCAAAAATAACACTTCCAAGCGATGCAATACGTGAGGATAAAGGGGCAGTCTTTTGTTCTGAGCCGCAATTAGTATTAGCCTCTTTGGAGGATGCTGCGTATTATAAAAATGACCGAACAGGCATTGCTTACAAGTTTGATGAAATGACAATCGAGCTTGAGGATAAGCAAGGCAATTTATCAGCTGCACCTGGAATAAGCGTAAACTTTCCGCACCAACCCGATGCAAAGGGATTTGTAATTGATTGGCGCCAAGTTGCTGTTGGTTCGGTACTTACTCAAGGCTGCTACAAAGTGCGCGTCAATTGGGAGCTGCAAGGCAATTCAGGATGGTTCTATTTTGGCAGCTACAACCTAGTAGAATACTCCCCATTCAATGCGCTTGGCACAGTTCGTTTATTTGTTGTGCTTGACGATTTAGTACGCAAGCAAGGCATTAATTACAAAGATTCGGGTTTTGCGACTACGCTTAGATTTCGGGGCCAATTCGGCTATATGCAACCTAAGTATGAAACCGAGAATATTATTTACACGGACAGACGCCGTGAAAAGGTGCGTAATGAGTCGCTTAGAACTTACGAACTACGCTCAAGTTACCTGCTTTCCTGCATGACCCGTTTGATTGATGAGGAAACGTTGCTCACAGCAAATCAAATTTACATTTCGGATCACAACGCAAATAACCACGTTCAGGATATATATTATGATTACCCTGTAATTCTAAGCGAGGAGGAAAGCCCAACGTTTGAATACACTGACAGCGTTTATGCAAAAGTAAAAGCCGCCTTTGTAGACAAAGTAGCCTACTATGAAAGCAAATATGACGGCTCAATTAAAGGCTCTGAAAACATTATTTTACAATTGCCAACCGTAACAACAGGCGGTGGGGGCATTTGTGAAAATGCACAGGTGTTCAATTCGGATTTCAGTTATAACGTAAGCGTTCCGAGTGGCGGTGATTTGGAGCTTCCAAATACAACCGTAAATTTGTACATTGATGGCGCGCTTGTGGATTCTCAGGATGTGGTAACTTTGGGCGCAGCAACTATTAACGTAATTTGGCAATAAAACATGGACTTTTTCATAGAATCACAAGTAAAAACCTTTGCAACCTTTGGTGATTTTCCTGCCACAGGTCAAGTAAAAACCATCTATATTGATGAGGCTACAAGTAATCAATACTATTGGAACGGCCTGTCTTATGTTGGTTTATCAGACAGCAACAAAGTGCCTTACACAGGCGCAACAGGAAATGTTGATTTAGGTGAAAACGAGTTAAAAGCGGGTCAAATAACGCTAGACACATCACCGACAGGCACGGCTGCAGTGGGTACCACAAGATGGAACAACGCAACTGGAACTAGCGAAACGACTTTAAAAGGCGGTAGCGTTATTCTAAAAAATGGTGTTGATTTGGTTGCCAGAGTAGTTAACAAAGTTACTCCTAACACTACGCTTACAAAGGCAAACTATACCGCCGTAAGAGTAAGCGGCGCGCAAGGTCAGCGCCTAGCTGTTGCATACGCGCAAGCAAATAATGACAACAATAGCGCCGACACAATTGGTTTAGTAATAGAGACAATTGCCACCAATCAAGAAGGCTTTATTATGACCGTTGGTCAACTTGATGGTATTAACACAACAGGTAGTCTTCAAGGTGAAACATGGGTAGATGGCGACGTTCTATACCTAAGCCCTACAACACCAGGCGCGCTAACCAACATTAAACCTACTGGATTGACAGGCCATATTGTGGTAATGGGTTACGTTGAATATGCTCATGCTGTCAACGGCAAAATATACGTTAAGATTATGAACGGATGGGAGCTTGATGAGCTTCACAATGTTTATATCGATTCGGCCACACTTGCCAATAATAACATCTTACAATACGATTCTGCTGATCAGCTTTGGAAAAATAAGGTTTTATCAACAGGCTTAACCATAGGCACTACACCGATATCTTCAGGTACAAACGGAAGAGTATTGTTTCAAGGTACGGGGAACGTAGTTAGTCAATCGGCTAATTTGTTTTGGGATTCAGCTAACAACCGCTTTGGGATTGGGACGAGTACGCCTGCTTTTCAAATTGAGAACTTATTGCCAGATGTGACGGGTGGTAGCAATGTCGGTATGTTTATAAGCGATTTCAATCTTTCTTTTTCCGGCAGCTCAAGTTGGTTAGCTTGGGGTAGGAGAAATGATTTGCTAGGCCAATCTTCGGGTATTAGAGTTTTATGGTTAGGCAATAATGGATTTGAACAAGGTATGGCATTTCACGTTGCAAGTGGTGGTGTAGGCGCTTTAAGTTCTATTGCAAATAGCGAGGCAATGCGCATCACAAATGGGAAAAGTCTACTCATAGGCACAACAACCGATGCTGGCTTCCGTTTAGACGTCAATGGTACTGCGAGGACGGGCGCGCTTACTGTAAATAACGGATTCAATTTAAATAGTGGTGGCGTTTCTCCAAACACCCATTTTTTAGAAGCAACCTCCGCAAGTAGCACGGATGGAACTTTAAACTTTAGAAGAAGTGGTGGGGCAAATGGATGGGTAAGATACGGATTAAGCACGGGTCTTGCTTCTTTTGGTTACAATTCAGTAACGGGTGAAACACTAATAACCACAAATAATTTTTTAACTTTTGCAACAGCTAATACTGAAAGATTACGAATATTCGGAAACGGTAACATCGGCATCAACACCACCACAGACGCAGGCTTTAGACTTGACGTTAACGGGACTGCGAGGGTGGTAAATGCTTTAACATTAGGAAATGTCGTTCTAAGTTTAAGTAGCCAAGGGGGAGGTACTATTAGTTGTGCCAATAGTGCAGGAGCAAATACAGGGTCATTTATTAATTTAAGCGGGCCTGCATTTTTAAATCCAACTGCAGGTAATAGTGGGATGTTTGCCATAACAGGACAGTATGCGTCTTCAAGTGGTACAGCAAATTTTAACCATCTAAACCTTGCTCCGATACTAAACACAACAGGTACATACTCAGGAATAGTAAGAGGATTGTACTACAACCCAACTCTTACATCAATAACAGGTATTACTGCGCATTACGCTTGGCACTCAACAAGCGGACGCATCCGTTTTCAAAACCTACCAACCTCCGCAACAGGGCTTAATTCAGGTGAATTGTGGAATAACTTAGGAGTATTAATGATAGTATAATAAATAAAAATATGAAAACACAACCAACACAAGGAGTAGCAATCGAGCCGATTGTATACCCACTAAACGAAGGTACTGCAACAATATTAACAGTACTAGTAGAAGCATTTATGACGGATGCCACAACATCAAGTACTTATTACAGATTACTTACGCAAGAAGGTAAAATCCTTATGGATGGACGCTATCAAATGACCGAAGAACAATTTGCTGAATGGGGACGTGATAACAACGTAGTTAATCAGTATGTTGCCGAGGCTATTGGCGTTGTAATTATTTCGTAATTTAGCCGAAATCTTAATTTACAACACATGAAAACAATCCATTTAAAAGTAGTAGAGCAAAAAAAAGAAGACGGCTCAAGAGCAATTGTTGAAAGCTGGAAAGATGTTTTAATCGGTTCGCTTCGCTCAGTCAATCCACAATCGCCTCCAAACCTCGAGGAGATGGGTGAGAAAATTGCATTGATTAACAAGGTAAAATCTTTGCCTGCAGGCGCCGACTTAACTCTTGAAAATTCTGAGTTTAGAATCCTTGCCGCTGCGTGCGCCCAACCTATTTGGACTGTGATTGACGAGGACGTTTACGAGTGTTTGAGCACTGTAAAAAAAATCAATGAAGGCCCTGAGGATAAGGTAAAAAAGTAACTTGATGACTGAGCTTGTTACAATTATAAAAAAATACGGAGTTACAGGTGTGCTATGCGTTTGGTTATGGCACACCGAAAACCGATTGACAAAGGTTGAACAAGCTCTTTATGACTGCTATAAAGAAAGCACGATCAGAAATAGCACAAATTCATCTTACAAAATACGTGAGCGCCTTGTTGCTATAATACCGAATGATGAGAAAACTAATAAGCGACACACTCAAGCCTAGTGGCAAATGGTCCATTAAAAGGCTCAGCGCGTTCACTTCATTTTGGGCGGCTATTGTTTACGCTTTGCTACCTTTGTGCGTCAAGCCATTTGAAGTGCATGAATTTGTCTTTGTTGGCTTGCTTACTTATTCAGCAACCGCCATCGGTTTAACCGTATGGAATAAATCAATTAAGAGCGATGAGGCCTGTTAAATTTTCACTTATTTTATTTATTGTCTATGCTGCCTTTGTAATGCTATTCAGTTACTTAGTGTTTGGGTGCTCTGCCGAGCGACTACACCAAAAGGCTGTGCAAAAAGGCTACACACACGCTATCCATGTGGACACTTTCAAGGTAGCCACCATAGACACCATGTGGAGAGATGGCAAACCTTATCCGGTAATCAAATACAAAGACTCTTTAGTTCTAAGGACTGAGTATGTGTACATCCCAAAGTGGCGCTATCGGTTCGATAATAAGCGCTTTGCCGATAGTTTAGCGCAAATACGTGCAATGTATGAGGCTGCATTGAAAAACGCGCTTAGAACGAAGAAAATAGACGCGAAACAAACCAAGCATAAAGAGAAGCATAAGACGAAACAAACCCAAAGCGAGAACAAGAACGGCTTTGCTGACGGCATGAAGTGGGTAGCTATATCTATTTTTAGCACGGCAATACTGTTGTTGTTGCTCATTGTTATTAGAGCCATCAAACGCTATATTTTAATCAAAGGTTAAAACTTTATCAAAATGTTAACTACTGCTGAAATAGTAAAAAAGTACGGAATAGTAGATGCGAAAGGCGGCTATCTGAAAACCATTGATTTGCCATATCCTATGCGCATTGCTTGGGATACTAAAACCACAGTTAAAAAGATGAGGTGCCATAAATTGGTGGCAGATTCATTTTTGGCGGTGTTTAATGAATTGCTAGAAGTTTACGGCTATGAAAAAATAGTGGAGCTGGGAATAGACCTTTTTGGAGGCTGCTTTGAATATCGCAAAATGAGAGCCGGCTCCAGCATGAGCAGACATTCCTGGGGAATTGCCATAGATTTAGACCCTGCGAGAAACCTGCTTAAAGAAACCTCTAAGACTGCGCGCTTTGCACGTCCTGAGTACAAGCAAATGATCGAAGTATTTTACAAGCACGGATTTTTAAGTTACGGAGTTGAAAAGAACTTTGACTGGATGCACTTCGAAATTGCATCATAAATCCATAAACTTTAAACATTTCACATATGTTGACCTCATTTAAACGCTATTCTAAAAATGTTCATTTGTTTGAGTTCAACACTAAAAAAGTGAAGATAGCCGCTATGTCCGACGTGCATTGGGACAATCCGAAATGTGATTGGGATTTGCTAAAAAGGCATTTAGATTACTGCCTTAAACACAATATCTATATCATTTTCCCGGGCGATGTCCTATGCCTCATGCAGGGTCGCGGAGACCGCAGGGGAAGCAAAGACGATATTAGGCCAGAACATAACAACGCTAGATATTTGGATTCAATTGTAGAAACGGCGGTCGATTTCTTTGCGCCTTACGCTAAAATCATGCTATTGGTAGGATATGGTAATCACGAGACCTCAGTCATAAAATACCAAGAAACAGATGTATTACGCCGCTTTGTGGATCTATTCAATTACAAAACAGGTTCACAACTTCAAATCGGAGGTTATGGCGGTTGGGTAATAATTAAGCTAGGTACTAACTCATCTATTTTTGTCAAGATTAAATATTTCCATGGGTCCGGAGGTGGTGGAGTGGTAACGCGCGGTGAAATAAACCTCACCCGAGCCTTGCAGTTTTACGAAAATTTCGACATTTTGATTACCGGACACATTCATGAGAACAAAGCAACCGAGGTAGTAAGAGATACTTTAGCATCCATTGCAGGCAGCTATCAACAAATCCTTAGACCTATTCATTTGATGATTTGCGGCACATACAAAGAAGAATATGGCGATGGCTCAGGCGGTTGGCACATTGAAAGAGGTGCACCGCCTAAACCAATTGGCGGCCGCATTATAACATTAGAAAACGTCAGAAGCCAAAAAGGCAAAAAATCTACAATTACAAAGCACATTGATTCTATGAAGTTCCCTGGAAATTTGTAACTTCACCTTGTTGTTGTATATGAGCGCGTCGGGTGGGTGAAAGCATCAGGCGCGCTTCATAGCAAAGCATTGGTTTTAGCAGAAAAGGCATCCAAACGAGGGTGCCTTTTTTGCGTTCATACAAGTCAAATAATCGGCACCGCAAAAAATATTTTCACTTTTTTTAAATAAATATTTGCAACTATAAATATTTATAGTAATTTAGCACCTGTAAACCAATTAAAACCAACAACATGATTAACGCAAACACCATGTGGAACGAGCTTAAAGAGCTATCCATCTACACGCAGGAAAGAATGGAGCAGCTGCCATCAATCGACCGCGTAAAGCCGCTCATTGATTCAGCGAGCTACCTAATTCGTCAAGTCGAAATTTGCGACAACGAGCTGAGTAAAATCAACGCATTGCCTTTGGTATGTCGCGAGCGAATGACCGATGAGGTGCGTGATTGGAACCGCCAAAAAACGCAGTATCTTAGAAGTTTAAACCAAGTAATAAACGAGCTATGAGCAAACAAGACGACAAAGAAATGCTTGCCGCATGGAGCGCAGGCGCATTAATAATCATGGTAATAATCACTTTAATATATTCGCTATGCCAAAACTAACAACAACTCAAGAAACCATCGCGGGCGGCCTAATCATGGCGCTAGGGCTTGCGTTCCTTGTTTACCTACAATCAACCAATAAACCGCCTGTAATTGATGCGGGCGCGATTGATTATCAGGTTTACCACAAGAAAAGCTACCAGCTCAAGCCGTCATTTGATAAGTACATGGAGCACGTTTACAATGATAAATTCGGGAAGTAATGAGAGCAAGTGAATTAAGAATTGGGAATTACATTGAAAATACAGATTCTCAAATGGCATCTTACATGGTAGTAAATGCTGACGTCATAAAACAAAATGAACATACAATGTATGCAAGTTTGGAACCCATCCCACTAACCGAAGAATGGTTATTGAAGTTAGGTGCTAAAAGAGACAAAATTGATAATACATACTATTTGAGTGAACTTGAAATA
>Ga0129336_10002423_pt1 | contig 11548 bp, 2 predicted proteins | sample CPB6_02_DNA_FD_96878 | JGI IMG/M metagenome (GOLD analysis project Ga0129336, IMG submission 96878) | Freshwater to marine salinity gradient microbial communities from Chesapeake Bay, USA - CPBay_Sum_0.6_0.2_DNA | ecosystem: Environmental > Aquatic > Marine > Coastal | place: USA: Chesapeake Bay...
ACACTTTGATAAAACCTTTCCAGAAAATAATAACATTCTTTATACAAAAGAAAACAAATGCAAAGTATTAGAAAACAATTCTTGGAAAGAAAAGGATATTAATCTCTTGTCATCAAAGTTAATAAAAGACAATAGTCAAGTACTCTTATTGTATTGTGATCAAAACGAAATAAAAATAACAGAAGACATCATGGGCGATGAACTATTCGACCGTATCAAGAACAAACTAGTGATCATTTATAATAAAACCGATTATGAAAAATACAACCATGTAATAAACACAATTAAAGAACTTGTAAAAAGTTCAAAAACTTAATATTTTCCTGCTTATAAAAAAGTACATATCGCATGATTTTTATAAAAAAATAAATTCTTTCAACCTGTCACTAAATTCTTTAAGATATGTACTTTTTATATTTAGGAACAGTTGTACGTACAACCAACAAATACCATCTTATATACATCATTATGACCACCATTCTGTTTACTTATCATATATTCATTTGATGTAATTTCAGTTCCATCTAAATACACATACCTTACATCATATTCGTATTCATATTCAGTAGTTTGATATTCAGTATCAATATTCGAAGAATTATTTTCATCTATTATTATACTTTCATTTGAAGTATGTAACAACACTCTTTGGTTTATTATTTTTGGATTAAAATCACAGTCTATTGTTATTTTACCAACAGTGTAGTTATGTATAATTTCATCATCTTGTTTCATACCAATCCCAGGAATAACACTAGTTGTTATGAAATCACCTGATTCAAAATTTCCATTATAATCACATACCCAAATACCACCTTCTCCTACACCAGCAACTCTTATTCTTCTATCATTTTCTTTTTTATCTAATATATGTGAAATAGCCCCTGCATTTTCTTCACGCGTTGTAGAAGTAGCATCTTCTACTTTTGTAATCACCCCAAATACACTCTTGTCGTTTTCTCTATCACTCAATTTAATAACTGGTAAGAAGTCCCAAGAATCAATATCAAAATTTCTTGAAAAGTTTTCTTGATGATATGATGAATTCATTGACTGATAGCAATTAGCAGATGATACAATATAACCAATATATCTATCATCATATAATTCATTATTTATTGCCTTGCAATTATGAAATCCTGTAAAATTAAGATAAGAATCGCTATAGTTTGTAGAACCCCTCATCATTGCTCTCAAATTCCACGTTTTACCATAATCCAATGAATTTTCAAAATACAAATCATATTTTGAATCTGCTTTAGAATATATTCTCCATTTATTAAATTCTTTTTTGGATTCAATAATCATATTGTTGTTTATTTCAAAACTATTTGTATTAGTATCTCCATTTTCAATTATAATGTCTCCATAACACACTTTAAAATCTCCGTTTTTCAAATATATCCCTTCATCATAGTTATAATTGCTAGTAGCATTGTCAATAACAATACTATTTGATGTTATTTTCACTAAACTGTTCACTATAGCATTATTTTGTTCATTCCAAAATATATTAGAACTAGAACTCGTATTAGATACTGTTCCAGATCCTGCAGAAATAGTTCCTTGTATATTTGTTAATAGTTGTGTATCAATCATAAAATGATGCCCAGCGGTTAGATTTATTGTGGCATTATTTATATTAAGCGTAGATGTTCCACCATTCCAAGAAAGTGGCGTAATAGTATTTAACTTACCATCAAGCGCACTCTGTAATCCATCAACATCATTTATAACATGTGTATGTGTCGATGGTGCGAACGAAGATGGAATATTTACTAAATCATTATATGAAATAGGATTTACTAACATAAAATTTTGTCCTGTGCTAATATTTATGATACCATTGACATCTAATGCATATTGTGGAACACTTATCCCACCAATTGCGACACGTCCAACATCTTTTATAGATAAAACTTCAGTAGTATTCTTATATATATCCATAAGTTTTCCAAGGGAATTTGGTTTACTTATTTTAAGAGCTGTTATTCCAGACGCAATATTATCAATAGATAAGTTTGAAGTATTATAAAAATCTGTATTGATAGTAAAAGTATCACCATTTACAACTAGATCTTTAACTGACAAATTTCCAGATATAGAAATATCTCCAGTATATCCATTATTAATAATATATTTTTTTGAGGTGCCATTTGGTATAGCATCAAGATTTAGATTATTAATTAATGTTGAAATATTGTTCGAATTTTCTATTATGGTATTTGAAGTATCTAATAAAAATTGCTGATAATTTGCAGTGACTAAGTTTGATACATTTTCGATTGATAAACTATTCGACACTGATAACAATGAGACATATTGGTTTAAATGATTAAACTCTGTAACAATTGGTTTATTTAAGTTGGCAATATATGTTATCTCAGATGTGTTAACAGTAGAACTTGAAATTATTCCATTATCATCTGTTATTAATACAGTATTTGGAGTCAACAATGAATTCAATATATTACTAGTTGAAGTGTTTAATATTTTGGTTTGCTTCGACTCATATATAGTTTTTCTATTGTTTATAGCAACATTTAAAACATTTGACGCATAATATGCCAATTCATCAATATTTGTCGTCGTCATTATTGCTACTTTATAAATAGATATTAATATATTTACATATAAAAATAAAAAATAGTTAAATTAAGAACAATTATAAGAGCATCCCACAAAGGCAATCTTATATATTTTTTCAGGTGTTTCAACAGAATCATATAAAGTACTCATATAATATGCATTTATGTCATCTATTATTTCTCCGCTTTCTTTAATATATTTTATATCATATTGTTTTTCATATACAATATTTCCATCATTATCATATATATTTTCATAAACCCCTTCATCATTTAATTTTTTTAATGGAATTTGTTGAGGATAAAAATCACAATCCATAGTTATTTTAGCAACAGTGTAGTTATGTTGTATATCATCTGTTTGTTTCATTCCTATTCCAGGAATATGGCTTGTTGTAATATAATCACCTGCTTCTAGTTGTCCATTGCAATCACATATCCATATACCACCTTCTCCTACACCAGCAATATGTAAACGTCTATCGTATTCTTTTTTATCATAATAATGTGTTAAATGCCCAGTATTTATGTAACGTTTTGTCGAATTATCATCTTCTATTTTACAAATTACTCCGAATGAATTTTTATCATTTTGTTTACGTGAAAGATCAACTATAGGTAAATAATCCCACTCTTCATTGTCCATATTTCTTTGTATATTTTCAGGCGAATACATAGAATTCATCTTCTGATATTTGTTTTGCGATGATACAATATATCCTATGTATTTTTTGGAGTATAATTCTTTGTTTTCACTTTTACAATGATGAACGCCAGTGAAATTTGTGTATTGACCTGTGTTCGTCTTGGATCCATCAAATTCGCAAATAATATTTTTTTCGTTATATTTATTTGTTAATGTAAATGTAAGATCATTTACTATATCTCCTTCAATATTCCATGATGTTGTTATCATATCTAATGCAGTATACAATTCTATTTCTGATATTGATAAATACGAATCACCTTGTAATGTTTTATTGACTATAATGAGATAATATTGATAGTATTTTATATTATTATATAAATCATATGATTTTTTAGCATTATTATTTACAGTATTATATCCATCATATAGTTTTTCCCAACCATCATTATCCCCTTCACCTACTTTATAAGTATTTGTTCCAACTGATGTAAATGTACCAGGATATGTATTAAATGCTCTATATGCATTTAGATGATTTGAACCATATAATCTAAATTCGCCAGGCTGTCTGCTTGTATTATTACTATCTACGCCAAAAACAAATTTCTTTAGATTTTTAGGAATTCCCATATCAAACATAATCCATTCCCCTTTGTACCCTGATATATGTTCAGTTGATCCAGCATAATGGCGATAGATCACACTATTTATAGTAACTTGATTTGTATAATACGCAGGTGTATTCCAACCATAGTTTCTATTTGTTTCTACAGTAGTATTATCAGCATGTTGTAGATATTCATCAAAACAATAAAAACATGGTAGGCCTGTACTCCAGTCCGTTCTATAGTTTGAGCATTGAAATCTAAATGTTGGATATCTATTAAGAGAATTAGAATATGTGTATTTATATGCTTTGGAACTTACATAAGATGATATAGTCTTATTTGAGGCAATATCAGTATCTGTAGAACGAACCAAATATAAGTCATTATACATTTTAGGATATCTTTCAACATAGTTATTAATATCGTCTTTTATTTCATAGTAAAATTCTAATTCATTAATTGATATATTTGTATCACCATCAGTACTATTTACTTTTTGATTAAATACGATACTATAGTATCGATAATTTATATTATTAGTAATATTATATGTTTTGACATATTCATCAGAATTTGTATTATATCCTTCATAAATCTGTAACCATGACGCATCATTTATATCACTATATGCTGATGCTGTATTAGAAGCATATATACGGAATGATTTTGGTTGTCTATTGATACCCGCAATCAAATTGTTTGCAATATTATATGGATATATTTTAACTTGTTTTAAAGTTTTTGATACTCCTATGTCATATATTAACCATTCTCCAGCATATCCTGTTTTATAAGTATTGGCAGCATTACCACTAGAATATGTGCTATTTGGAGTAGTCCACCCAGTTATGGTCCAATTTGTAATAGAACCATTAAATATTCCATCGAATGATTTATCTATAGACCAATTATGGTATCCAGTATTGCTATTATACTGAGAAGACACTTTGAATTTAAATTCAGGAGTTCCATCAGAGTATGTAAATTTATATTCAAGATTTGCTGGATTGCTAAGAGTATGATTATGTAGTATTGGATATTTTTGATATGGAGTTATGCATTTATTGATGTTTAGTTGTTCTTTAACAGTACAATGATTTGCATTCATGGTATTTGCTTGAATATTTCCATTATATAATAAGACGTTTCCTTCTCCTACAACTATGCTCTTTTGCAATGATGCAACATTATTTGAATTTTTCGAATTTACAAAGGATTCACTGCCATATATTTCTATTTCTATTATATTAAAATAATCACTGTAAATATCACCACCATATAAAGAATTAACACAAATTGCGAAATAAAAATATTTATCATTATTCTGTAAATATGGTATTTCAGTATTATGATAACAAGATTCTTTTTCTGTATGATATATTGCAGTAGTTGTATTATTCAATAACATTTTCCATCTGCTTCCATCATTTGAAGCATATATACGATATATATTTGGACTTCTACTTAATAAACCTTCTCCTGATGTTCGTGGAATAAATTTAATATGATGTAAATATATTTGTTGAGGCATTTGTATTTTTATCCATTCACCCACATAAAATGTACCTTCTAGTGTTGCCGTATTTGCATTTGAACTACCTGTTGTAATATTGTATCTAGTATTTGGAAAATTAAATGAAGAACTATTTGAATCGAATAGATTCCATACATCTCCAGCCGTCGCTATGTTATGTGCAGAACTAGCAGATACAATATACGTTCCATTTCCATAAGAATATCCAGATAATGTTGTAGTGTTTGCTGTCATTGGTCCAGGAGGATATTTTTGAATATCACCATATTTTATGTAATCATTGAAGTATTTTTGGTTTTCAATTATGACATTGTTATTATATAATTCTATATTATTATATAAAATATGATTTTCATTTTCAAAAGAGTTCCATCGAATTATTACAATACCATTACCTCCTTTACCAGATGTTCCTGATGATGAAGATGTACCTCCTCCGCCACTTCCTGTTCCATCTACACCTGATTGATTTGTTGCTCCTCCAATTCCTAAAACTGTTTTTGAAGTAAAATTACCACTGCTTATACTGCCACCACCTCCTGCTGCATAATATTTATATTCTCCTGTAATATCCAATTTAACACCATAACCTCCTTGACCAGCATAGCACATTGACGCAGGATTGGTAAAATATAAAGCATTTCCACCAGCTGAACCAGCACCGCCTCCTCCTCCGCCGGCATAGAATCCACCTAGATTATTTATACCAGTACCACCCTTATTTGCAAGACCTTGCATATTACCAGATGGATCTGGCGAATATACAGTAATTGTCGTACCAACACCACCGCTACTTCCACCAACAATTGTAGAAGTATCAGTCAAAGTTCCTTGACCTCCAGCACCACCACCATATGCACGTAAGAAATCTTCTGTATCACCATCTTTAACAATATATGAATCGTCTCCCTTGTAACCAAAACCAGTATTTGTGGTTTTAGAAATACCTCCTTTACCAACAATAATATTGTAGGTACCTGATGTGAATAAATGATTTTGTATATAGCGACACTCTCCAGCACCACCTCCTGCACCACTTTGTCCACACCCTCCACTGCCTCCACCACCGATTAGTAACACATCACAATAAGTATCCTTTGAAAATGTTATCGAATGACGTTTAGCATAAAATTCCATTTCTGCAAATTGACATCTATCGTCACCACCATATGTTTTATTGATTACCATAAAATAATATCTGTATACATTTTGATTTGAAGAAGTTATATAGATTGTAACAGATTCACTTGATTTTGTTGTGTTAATTGCATCATTGTATTCAAGAATATTTATCCAATCAATATCATTTACACCATTTGTGTAGGAAGTTGCTTTAGTAGAAGCATACAACCGAAATGTTTTTGGGAATCTATTTAATGCAGCATCTCTTGGATATATTTTAATATGGCTAAGTTTTATACTTTCACCTAAATCTATCATAATCCATTCTCCAGTATATCCAGTTACGTAGTTTGCATTTGTGCTGCCACCGCTATAAGTTGCAGCAGACGCCCAACCTTTCCCACCATTACTTCCATCAAATACACTCCATGGAGATTCATCAGTATTATTAAATTGTGTACTCGCTTTTGCTTGTACTACAGTACCATCTGCGTATGTTTTGGAGGCAGCCGACATATTTTCGCGCGGATATTTACAAACATTTGTGAAGTCATAGTAATATGTATGACTATTGATTTGTTTTGCAGAAACGTTTGAACTATTATTTAATATTAATGGCATAGATAATGGGCGCTGTTTCCAATAAGTATCTTCGATCGTATTTACTGTAGTTGATGCACCACCACTGGTTCCAGTGACATAATTAGCATTTTGAAGAATATCTGTTCCATTTATTTGGTATTTTTTGTTAGCAGTCAATACAACATCAGCATCGATCGTGATAGTATTTGTTCCACTATTATATGACATAACAGGAATATTTGGTTGTTTATTGTCAAGTGACGTTTGTAAATTAGTTATATCACTAATAGGATGTGTATGAGAAGCTGGATTAAATACAGTAGGTTTATTTGCTATATGGTTGTATGATAACTGAGAACCATTTATGTAGTAAGATGTTGCTTTTACATTTCCAGCAACATCTAGTATAGTAGATGGATTTGTTTTTCCAATACCAATATTTCCATTGTTAGTGATAGTAACTTTAGAAACTCCACCAGATTTCAATTCCAATATATTTCCAGAACCAGACTGTTTAACATTTAAAAGAGAATCAGTAGTTAATGCACTTATTTCAAGAGATTCTTGAGTAAATGATGTAGAGAATAAATCAGCAGTCACACCAGATATCAACATATTATTCGAAACTGTAAGTTTACCATTAATCGCCAAATCCCCACTATAAGTATTATTTTGGATTATTTTTGCAGAATTATTAGTATTTATTTTATCTAATGTTACTGCTGATAAGTCTTCTAGAAGTTTATTAGAAAATGTAGAAATTTCACTAGGTGCTTGTTTTTTCCATCTTATGATTACAATACCAGAACCACCATAACCCCATAGTTGACCATAATTAGCACCACCTCCACCTCCTCCTCCAGTATTTGCTTGTCCATGTGTAGCAGCTACAGCAGAAATTCCTGTTGATGTAGTAACACCGCCATTACCTCCTCCGTGTTTTCCTAAACCAATTGCTTCAATTCCATGGCCTGTATAATGTACAGCTCCTCCACCTCCTCCTCCAAAATATTCTTCAATACCTCTTATGAATGTTTGTGTTCCGCTCCCACCATCTCCAGATTTTATAGCAGTACCATCTTGACCATCTCCATATGGAGTAGTTAAAGAACCACCTCCTCCACCAGAATGAACTAAACTATTAGAACCATCGTTATGTAATTTGCCACCATAACCACTTAAATTATTTAATGATTCTCTACCATTTAAAGAATCTCCATATAAACCATTACCTGCACCACCGCCTGCTGATGTACTTGATGGAGAACTTCTATAAGATCCTCTAGCATTATAAGAACTACCGCCTTTTCCCCCACATCCCCATATTGTATCAAAATGTTCTAATAATGAAGAAATTGAACTATGATTTCCCCCATTACTACTAGATTTACTTGTTGTTTCAGCAACAACTATGTTGTATTGTCCTTTAGATAGTGTTATATTTCCAGCAATTACATCTCCTCCACCTGCTCCACCACCAGCATATCCACCAGAACCACCAGCACCAACAACTATATAATCGATATTTGTACTTTTTTCAAATGTAATTGATTGTTTTACATATAATTCTAATTCTGTAAAATTTAAGGCGGAATTGTTTGCAAAAATACGATTTACAATGATTAAATAATATCTGAATGATTTATTATATTTATTTTCAACAGCAAAATCAAGTCCATCAGGTACAGATGAAAAATAAGATGTATTTTTACACTCTGCAATCATTTCCCAACTATTATTACTTATATCTTGTGATCCATTATTGAAAATATTTGCATCATTTGTTCCATAAATCCTAAATTCTTTTGGTAATCTTTTTGAATATCCACCTCTAGGATAACAACGTACAGAACCTAAAATGATTGACTTATTATTGTCAAATGAAAACCAACAACCTAAATAATCACTTCTATATTCACTTGGATTATATTCTTGACCAGCAGCTATTGTTCCACTATAACCAGGATCAAAATAACCAGTTGTGTGATTATAATAATTTTCTGGCCAATGAGTTCCAATACCCCCTGTTGTATTATTAAATAATTGTGATGGATTATATCCACTACCAACACCGCCATATAATACAGATGAATACCAAGTTATTGATGTTGTGGTTGGATATTTGATAGATTCTTCTGTAAATTCAACATAAACATATTCATCGGAACCACTTACTGGTTTATGTTCTATTATGTTTCCATTACTCATTGCAACTGCTTCTGGTATAAATTTTGGTTCTCCTACTTTCCATCTAATAATTACTATTCCAGAACCACCATCACCACCTCCTGTGCCTGATGTGACACCTCCTCCTCCACCACCTCCACCAGTATTTGGAGTACCATTACCACCTCGACTTGTGATATTTCCAGAACCACCTCCAAAACTACCTCCCCAACTAGTTGTTGGAAGTGTGCCTACTGTTCCCGTTCCACGGGCAGCGCCTGCACCACCTCCTGCATATCCTACCATTACACCTGTAATGTCTATTTCACGCCCTAGACCACCATTTCCTCCTACTGTTGAAGATGTTGCATTTCCACCAACACCTCCTGCACCACCACCACCTCCACCAGCATATGTAGCACTAGATACATAGTTTACTCCTCCTCCTGCAAACCCTTGAATAGAAGTCCCTGTTCCGCCAGTTGTAGAACCGTTATAGCCATTGCCTCCACCAGACCCACCTGATTTTCCCTGATTTGAATATGCTCCACCGCCGCCACCAACTGCTGTGTATATTTCTACAAGAGATGGTGAAGTTATTTTACTATTTCCTCCATTATTTCCAATTGTAGACCAACCTGGAGCAGTCCCTCCAATACCAACAGTTATTGTGTAAGTGCCTGCATTCAAAGTAATTCCTTTTTCATAAACAAGCCCTCCAGCACCACCTCCAGCAGAAGTTGTCCCAGAACCACCACCACCAACGACTAGTACATCACATACAGTTGCTTCATCAAATGTAATAAAATTGGTTCCGGATGTTGAAGTAAATGCATAGTAATAATCTGTATCGTTAATTTGTATTGGTTGTGGACTGGTAGTACTGTTGTCCTTTATGAAGGGCAAAATAACTTCTGCACCTTCTAAATTAAACTGTGTATTAACTCCATTTAAATTTGCGATAGTGCCATCGCTAACAGTTTTGGCGTAATTTGATGTATTTGTTAATTGTGTTTTGATTGGACTAGTTAACCCCTTTAAATATTCTAAATCTGTGGATGTTACAGTACCAGAAGATTCTATTAATTTACCAGTCGAATTTGTTAATAATATTTTATTGGGAGTTAAATCATTATCTAATGCATTTTCAAAAGTTCCTGTTATTTTATTGGGAACTGTATTTAATTGCTGTGTAATATTTGTAATCGAATTAGTAAGATTATTTGATGTATATATAGCAATTTTATTTAAAGAAGATGGTAAGATATCTTCCATTTTGAGTTCTACCAACTATTTATATCGAAGATTAAAATAACAATAAAAATAATTTAAAAAACAAGAAAAACATTATGAGCAATGATAACTACAACCTATGAAAACCATCTTATATATCTTATCAGTATTTTCAAAATCTGTGATTGTCTCATATTCTTCTTTAGATACAATTGTACCATCTATGCGAATATATTTGACTTCATATGTATCTTCATATACCACTTCATTTTGTTCATCAACAACTTCTTCATATATGTAGTTATCGTTTTCGTCTTTCATAGTAGTTATTGTTTTCAATGGTATTGATTGTGGATTAAAATCACAGTCCATTGTTGCTTTGGCAACAGTATAGTTATGTAATATATCATCATTTTGTTTCATTCCAATACCTGTTATTGGACTTACGCAAATATAGTCCCCGCTTTCTATAGCCCCATTATAATCACATACCCATATGCCTCCTTCACCAACTCCTGCAATATGTAGACGTCTATCGTCATTATTTTTTGGGAAATATGTAACAATATTTCCAGATGTTTGTGTGCGTGTTGTGGAAGAATAATCTTCAACTTTAGAGATGATACCAAACACATTTTTATCATTTTCTACGGCAAGAGTTACAATAGGAAGAGCATCCCAAGCATTCTTATCAATATTTCCTTGAATATTTTGAGAATCGACATGAGAATTCATGGATTTATACTTCTTTGTAGAAGAAACGATGTATCCTATATATTTATCATCATATAACTCAGCAGAATCTGCAACACAATGATGTACACCAGTAAAGTTTACATATCCAGAATTCACATTATCTCCTTTTATAATCGCTTTCGTATCCCAATTAAAAGCTATATTTGTATTGTTATATAATATAATAATTTCGTCTGGTGTTAATGCGCGATTGTATATGCGGAAATCTTGTAAATTGCCAATCAAAGAACTATCGTTAGGATATGCACTATCGCTAAGATATCTAATATTATATGTTGTTGTAATTATTGTTGGATTTTTTGTAATATTG
>Ga0129336_10002425_pt1 | contig 11547 bp, 9 predicted proteins | sample CPB6_02_DNA_FD_96878 | JGI IMG/M metagenome (GOLD analysis project Ga0129336, IMG submission 96878) | Freshwater to marine salinity gradient microbial communities from Chesapeake Bay, USA - CPBay_Sum_0.6_0.2_DNA | ecosystem: Environmental > Aquatic > Marine > Coastal | place: USA: Chesapeake Bay...
AATCGACATAGGCCTCGCGTGCATGAAGCATGGTGTGATTGTTGATGAGCTGGATATCGCCTTCCTCGAAAGACATGCTCAGCATCAGCGCCGGGCGGTTGGCAATGGCCTGGACAGCTTCAAGCGCCTCGCGCTGCAGCGGCGTCAGGCGGTGCTGTTCGCCGAAGCGGACGGCTGACTCGAAATAGGCCAGGCTGCAGATGCGCGTCGTAACGCGTCCGTCCTGCTCGCTGTACATGGGCAAGACAAACCAGGGCCGTTCGCCGGTAGGTTCCTCACCGCGCCAATCGAGATGAAAATCACCGTACAGCACCGCGAGCAAATCAGGGCGTTCCTCGCGCAAAACGTTATGCACCGTCAGCGCACTGGTGAGCTTGCTGGCACCGCCGCACTTTGCCGTACGCATGCAAAAAAGCCCCAATACGTCGATCGGCAGCATGTCCGTATGGAAATCCATGCGCTGATTGGTCTGGTAGGCCCGCGCGTTCGGGTCGGCGATGACACGCCCCTCATCGCGCACATGCCCGAGCAGATGACCGCGCGCATTCTGCGATACCGGCCTGCCGAAGTGCAGGCCCAGCCCCCAGTAAAGCAACTCGCAATCGGCGTCCGAATAGCGCGCACGCGGAATGCCGCGTATCAATTGAAAGCCGCGGCCCTGTTCAATTTCGTGAAGCGCCTGATCCAGCAGAGCGGACACCGTCGGCAGCGGAAAATCGGCTTTCGCAAACGGCGGCTGCAAACCGCGCCGCTTCACCGCCTGCAAGGCGTCATCGATTTCGCGCAAGGCAGCCTCACCGAGATGCAGTATCCAGCCGGTGTCGGACTGCAGCCGCTCTCCGATCCAGGCGTCGGAAGTCGTGATCACGGAAAAGGGCAAGCGGGCCATGGCAGCTATTGTTCACAGTGCCGCTGGCACTGCAACCGGTAGTTCAGCCTGTGGAGCCCGAAGCAGTCACAGAGCACCGCTGCAGCGCAGCAGGACTGCGCAGACCATCGTGATCAGTGCAGGCGGGTAATCGACTGGATGATCAGGGGATTTTCTTCGCTGCAGGCCTGCGCCGTCGCGCATTTCGAGCGGGCCGTTTTGGCCCAATTCGTGCCGTAGGCAAAGCGCCACATCGCCGACTTCGGCGTCCCCGGCGGCAGCGCATCGCAGACCGCCTTCGTCGCCGGTGAATAAAGCCGCTTGTGCCCGTCGGAAAGCCGCAGCAGGCAAGTCTTTGCGCCTTTTTTGCCTTCTTTCTCGATGACGTAACCCACGGTCACCACACGCCAGCCGTCGATGACTTCGGTGCGGGTCGCCGGCGGCTTCTGGCTGGATGGTCCCCGCGAAATCACGCGGCCGGCCGGTGCTGAGGCAGGCGCTGAGGCCGCAGTGGATTTCGCCATTGCCGGCTCTTTCGACAACGTGCCGTTGCGAAACGTCCAGACCGTTTGCGGAATCGCATCGCTGCCGCGGTTCGGCTTGCCGCCGGGCAGCGTGATCCGCAGGGCGTCGCCCTGACGGGCAAACACCGGATCGGGTCCGCCGCAATAGTCAATGACCTTCACCGGCGCAACCCGATGATCATTCGCAATGCCGAGAATATGCAAGGATCCGCCGTCGCAGGCATTGCCTTGCGGCTGCTCCTGAATCACCACGACATCGGCAAAGCGGCCGATGCGACCGTGATGATGCGAAATGATTTTCGGCCGGAAAGCCTGCTCGCAGGCAATCTTGTGCACGATGCGTTCCCGCAGCCTTACCAGACAGAGTCCCTGCCGGTTCGGCGCATCCACCCACAGCTCGGCGCTGGAATTGACATCCCCCGACAGTATCAGACGGCCATTGCGCGTCAGATCCATCGCGCCCGCTGCCGGAATCACAGCGCTCAAGAGAAACAACGTCAACAAACCGCTGCGCATGATGCACATTCCTTCAATCGTCTGCGCCGTGCAAAGCACAGAACGCCACCTCAGCACTCGACGCGATCGCGCCCTCGGGCTTTGGCCTTGTAAAGATTGTCGTCACCGCGCCGGAACCAGGCATCCCAGTCTTCTCCGGGCTCGCGCTGGGCCACACCGATGCTCGCGGTGATCCGCACCCCGTCCACGAAGGTCGCCGCGGCAATGGCTCCGCGCAGCTGCTCCGCGACCGCACAGGCGCTTTCCAGCGGCGTGCCGTACAGCAGCGCGACAAACTCCTCACCACCAATGCGGAACAGCTTGTCGACCCGCCGCGTGCGTTTGAGCAGCAGCCCCGCCGCGCCAGCCAGCACCTTGTCGCCTGCACCATGACCCAATGTATCGTTGACATGCTTGAAATGATCAAAATCCAGTACCAGCAGGCTCATCGGCGCCTGTGTCCGTTCGTTCTGCTGTATCGCCTCCTCGAGGCTGCGCTGGAACAGGGTCCGGTTGAGCAGGCCGGTCAGCGTGTCCGTCAGCGCCAGTGCCTCCAGCCGCCGTTGCTGTTCGTTGATGATGTGGACAAAGATGCCCGTAAACACCGATACCGCGAACAGCGTGGCCGAGGCACGAACCGCGATCATTGAATCCAGGGCCAGATACGCGGAAGGCACGGATACCAGAAGCAGCAGGCCGTTGGCGAGCCATGCCTTGCGCTCCGGCAACATCGCATAGAACGCCAGCACCGTCGGATAACACCAGAGAATGCCGATTATTCCCAGTTCATGGATCACCATGCCGAGAAATGCGGCGACCGAAGGCACCAGCGCAAACAGGATCAGGCTTGCGTTGTACCGCTTCCGGTGAACGCTGACCGTATACAGGAGCAGCAACAAGGCGACAGCGGCAGACCCGGCGCCGAAAATCATCCGGCCCTGCACGAAATTGTTCATGGCAAACGGCGCCACCAGCGCAAATGCCGCTATGGCCAGCGCGCGCGGTGCGCGTTCGGAAATCGATCACATACTCTGCATCTGACATCGGCTCTGATCCCAGGCGGCACACTAGCGATAGCGTGCCGCCGTGATGAATTGCCCGAAGGTTTCACACCACACAATTACCGCCCGGAACTGCGACGGATCCACATCCGCGGGCAGCGTGACCAGGAAATTCTCGAACGTCCTGACATCACCAACGCGCCGCATCTGTGGCTTGATACGCAGAAAGTCCGCTTCGGTTTCAACAAACTCCGGCGACAGGTACAGGCGATAGTCCGGTCCGGGTGCCAGCCGCCCCTGCAGCACAATCGCTTTCCGGTCGATAAACACCTTGCCCTCCCCCCAGTGCAGCGCGTCACTGCCCTTGAGATCGCGCCGGAACTCACCGCGATACTGCGCGCCAGCAGCAGCGGCTTGGAGTGCAGCGGTTTCCGGCGACGCAGGGGCAATCAGGATCGGCAGGGCATAGATACCCCCCGCGAATCCGACAGCCAGCGCGCAAGCATGCGTCAGCAACCACAGGACTGTCTTGCGCAAGATTTCTCCCCTTGTTAATCGGGAAATAATGCATGCTCAACGCAGAAAATCCAAGCCCCGGGCATCGGATTTAGCCGGTACACTGCGCCCCGGAGGGACAAAAACCATGCAGGAACTGGCCGGAAATGTTGCAATTGTTACAGGGGCGACCCGCCAGCGGGGCCTGGGCCGGGCCATTGCCCGTGCACTCGCAGCCGCCGGTGCGGATGTCGTCGTCACCGGCCGCGAAAGTGATGGCTCCAGCCTGACCGATGAAGAAAGGCAGAACGGCTGGCAGGGCCTGCCCAGTGTTGTTGCCGAGCTGCAGACACTGGGCGTGCGCGCCCACGGCATTTACATGGATGTGCGCAATGCGGCCGACGTACAGCGCATGGCCGACGAAGCCGCAGACCGTTTCGGCGGCATCGACATCCTGATCAACAACGCCACCTATCCGCGTGCGGCCGATAGGGTGCCGGTGCAGGATCTGGACGATGCGCTCTGGCGCAATATCATCGACATCAATCTCACCGGCACGATGCTGTGCAGCAAGTACGTGTCGCGCAAGATGATTGCCGGCGGCAAAGGCGGCAGCATCATCAGCATCTCCTCCGGTGCCGCGATGAAGGCCCCGGCCACCTTCGCCGCCTATGCTGCATCCAAAGCCGGCATGCATGCGCTGATGTCGTCGCTCGCCGAAGAACTCGGACCCCACGGCATCACCTGCAATGTGGTGGCACCCGGATTTCTCGACACCGCGCGCATCGATACGCTGCGCGACCCGGCAAAATGGGAGAAACGCCTGTCGACGATTCCGATCAAGCGGCCGGGCACCGTGGAAGAAGTCGCCGATCTTGTACGCTATCTCTGCGGACCCAGTGCACGCTGGATCAGCGGCGATGTGCTGCTGATGACCGGCGCTGAGGTGCGCCGCGCCGCGCGTTAATCCGGCGGCGCCCCTTCGTCGCATTTCACGCAGTCAAGCATCTGCCCGATCCGCGCCTGTCGGCCTTCGGCTGTGGTGACCCAGGAGCGGTTGATCCATGGCGGGTCATGGCGCACATGCTGGTGGTGTCCACAGACCAGCTCCGCAACCCAGTGGCCTTCGTCGTCGAGATGAAATCCGGTGATGGATCGATTCACGGCTTGTCAGGCATCGACAATCGGATATCAGAACTCGACGCCCAGATTGATCGAATAGAACACCTGCCGTCCGCTGGAACCGCCCGCCGGGATATCAAACTCGGGGCTGCGCTTGATGCGGGTTAGCGACAGGCGAACCTTGTCGATACGCGCGGAAAACCCTGTGGTGAAGTCGTACACCGCGTCGCGGCGCGGCACGCCGGGTCCGTCGCGAAACAGCGAGCCGTCGAGAAAGATATTGTGGCCAATGAGCCGTCCGTCGATACCGGCGAAGGCGAACCACTCCCAGCGACCGCGACCGCCCTTGCTGTCATCATGTTCGCGACGCGTGTTTTTCAGCATCGCGCCGCCGGGTTCGATGCCGTCCGGCCCGAAGCCGCTCATGTGCTGCCCCACGCGCACGATGCCGCCGAGACGCGCAAAGGTCATGATGGTGCCGACGCTGGCACCCATGTGCGGCACCAACTGCACGCCGCTGCTCGGCCCGTAACGGCGCTTGTGTACATAGGTCATCAGCACGCCGGGCTCGGCCTTGATCTGATTGCCCCAGCCCTGCGGCGTCGGGGCATCGACAATCTGTTCGTGCCAGAAGGTCTGTATCTGTCTGCCCAGCGCGGGTGACCCGACCATGCCGAGATCCACTTCGACGGTGTGCAACCGGTCGTCCTTCACGCTCTGTGCGACAGCCCCCATGTAGAGCCAGGCCGCCCAAGGCCGGTCGTTCGGTTGCGGCGCCGCAATGGTGATGTTGCGCGGCGTGTACATGTTCTGGCCGATAAAAAAGCCGAAGTGATTGCTGGCGCCGTCGCTGATCGCATCGAGCAGCGCATTGGGTGGGCGGGTCAGGATGCCGGCGAATTTTCCCGCCGGAATACCGCCGCCGAATTTGATGCCGTTGGTGTAGTACTGATCGGTGCTGCCGAAGGAATCATTCTCAATGAAGAGCTGCAGCTCGCTGCCGCGCAGATCCTTCAGGTAGTTGCTGATCCAGTCGCCCCCATCCTTGCCCCCCTCCGTGCCCGCGTCCGCCGCCAGTACCGGAGCGGACCAGCAGACGGCCGCGAGGACGGCGAGCAGCGCGGCAATGCCGCTCTTCTTCGAGAAAAACAAAATTATCCTTATTTATCAATACGATAGCGCTTCATCTTGGCTGCATTCAAGGTCATGCCGATACCAGGGCCCGCCGGCAGGTGCAGCAAACCTTTTCGGATCTGCAACTCTTCGTTGGCCACATGATCCTTCGCGTCGACGAAGCTCGAAAACTCGTGTGCGTGCGGCGTGATGTAAGTGCTCGCGAAGTGCGCAGCCGCTGCCGAGCCGATATGCATGTCCGCCTGCGTGCCGTTATGCGCGGGGGTATAGAAGGCTCTCGCGAGCGCGAGGATCTGCCGTGATTGCGTGTAGCCGGTGCGCGCGCACTTGATCACCAGCGCGCGGATGCCGCCGAGTTTCAGTTCGTGCAGTACATCGTCCGGTGTCATGCAGGAGTCATCACCAGAAATCGGAATCACCGTACGCTCGGCACAAAAACGCTTCCCGGCGCCGTCGCGCATTGGAATCGGCTCTTCGATCAGATCGACGCCGACTTCCTCGAAGTAGGGACTCATCTCAAGCAGGTCCTGGGAGCTGTAGCCCTGATTGCAGTCGATGGCGATTTCATGATCTTCGCCGACCATTTTTCGCAGCGAGCGCAACAACGTGATATCGCGCTTCTTGTCCATGCCGCATTTCACCTTCCATGCGCGGATGCCGTAGCGCTTGATCACCTGCTCGGCCTCCTTGAGCATTTCCTTGTTCGAACCCAGCATCAGCCGGCGGTTGACCGGCAGCGCCTTGGGCGTACCGCCCAGCAATTCGGCACAGCTGATGCCGAGGTGCTTGGCCTGCGCATCGTAGACCGCCATGTCGATAGCGGACTTCGCTGCCGGATTACCGGCGTAGGCATCGAACACCGCCCACAGCCCATTGATGTCGAAAGCGTTCACCCCGGCGAGCTTCGGCGCGAAGTGGTCACGGATGATGGTGACAATCGATTGCTGGGTCTCGCCGTAAATTGTCGGCCGCGGCGGCGCATCAGCAATGCCCTGGGTGCCATCGGACAGCGTCACGATGACGATCACATTGTCGATCGCCTTGATTTCACCGCGCGCCCATTTGATCGGATGCAGCAAAGGGACGACGACGGGAATGGCTTCGACGGAACGGATGGTGAGTTGGCTGTCTTTGGTTTTCATGATTTGGGGTTTTGTGACTTAAATGAAAATCGGGGCACCCTGACAAGGAGAGTTTCTTCGAACAACTTCGGAGTGTGCGACGAGACATTACCTCACGGTAAGGCGAGGAGCAACGCAGCGCCCGACGCCGACAGGGCAAGTCTGGCGGTTTCGCAGGGAAATCGTTTAAAAACTGGTGGGCCAGGTGCGCATGAGATGCTGCCCCACCCCGCCGTTCATGCGCATACGATGCACCTCCAGCATGCGTATCAGCCAGTCACGGGTGTCGCGCGGATCAATCACGTCCTGAGCCGTGTAGATGGCTGCCATGTCGTACGGCGAAGTACCCCTGGACATTTTGGCGACCGCCTCCTGGAACTTTGCCGGCTCCTTCTCCGGGTCCACGCCGAACACCACCTTGGCGCCAAAGTCCGGCTTCATGAAACTGATCTCTGCCGTGACCCAGCAGGCCAGTTCGTCGCAGTTGCCGCCGGCGCCCATATTCGACACCGCCAATCCGTAGCTCTTGCGCAGGCTCACCGAAATCTTGGGCACGGTGACCAGTGACATGGCATTGAGCCAGTTCATCACCTTGCCGGTAACGCCCTGCTGCTCGCCTTCCATGCCGATCAGGAATCCCGGCTGGTCCACCAGCAGCACGATCGGGATGTTGAAGGAATCGCACAGCACGAAGAAAGCCTGCACCTTGCGGCAGGCATCGGCATCGATGGCACCACCCTTGTACAACGGATTGTTGGCGATGATGCCGACCGACTTGCCGTCCAGCCGCGCCAGCGCGGTAACCAGTGTCTTGCCGAATCGCGCTTTCATCTCGAACATTGAGCCGCGGTCGACGATGCACTGGATCACCTTGCGCATGTCATAGACCTGGTTGGTCGAGGCCGGGATGAGGTTCATCACGTCCTTGATCGCTTCGTCCGATCCTTCCGGCACGTCATACTCGGGTGGCGGCTCCATGTAATGCCCGGGCAGGTAGGACAGGAACTGCTTGATGGCATCGATCGCCTGCTCGTCGGTATCCACCACCTGATCGACCAGACCGCTCACCTCCGCATGCACGCGCCAGCCGCCCAGCTCCTCGCCGTCGCATTGCTTGCCGGTGGCCATCGAAATCAGCCGCGGGCTGGATACCGCCATGATGGCGCCCTTCCGCATCACACAGAAATCCGCCATCGAGCCGTACCACGCGGAGGAGCCATAGCAATGACCGAGTACGCCGGCGGCCCAGGGTACTTCGCGCATACGCAGGTATTCCTGCGGGTCATCCTTGGAACCGATAGATCCCGCACCCATGACGTCGGGCATGCGCGCCCCGGTGGATTCGCCGAGAAACACCAGCGGAATGCCGCGCTTCTTGCAGACGGTCTTCATCTGCTTCAGCTTTTTGATGTTGATCTGCGCGCTGGAGGCACCCTTGACGGTGAAGTCATTGGAAATCACCGCCGCCTCGCGGCCATTGATGCGACCGTAGCCCGAGACCTTGCCATCGGCCGGCGTCGACGTCTTGTCTTCGGGCCGGCTCGAGACGCTGAACAGGCCTGATTCGAGGAAGGAGCCGTCGTCGAACAGGCGGTCGATACGCTCACGCGCATTGAGCACACCCTGTGCCTTGCGCTCAGCAAGCTTCTTCTCGCCACCCATTGCCAGCGCCTGCTGACGGCGCGCATCCAGTTCCTTGAGCAATTCCTCGAAAGGCATGATCGTTCTCTGGTCCTTACAGTTTCAGTCCGAGGTCGCGCACGAGCTTGCCCCATTTGGCCATGCCCTCACGGATCGAGCGGGCGATGTCTTCCGGTGTGCCACCGGCCGGATCGATGCCTTCCGCGGCATAGGCCTTGCGCACTTCGGGGGCGGCGAAAGCCTTGTTCACCTCGGCGTTGAGCCGCGTCACGATGGCCTTCGGTGTGCCCGCCGGCGCCATGATGCCGAACCAGCTGGCGGCAGTGTAATTCGCCAGACCGGCTTCCGAGACGGTTGGTACCGCCGGGAACAGCGGCGAGCGCTTTGCGCCGGTCACCGCATGGCCACGCAAGCGACCTGCATTCAGGTGCACACGCGAGCTGGGGAAAGGCGCAAACATCACCTGTATGTGGCCGCCGACGACATCATTCATCGCCGGGCCGGCGCCCTTGAAGGGCACATGCGACATTTTTATGCCGGCTTCAGCTTTCAGCTTCTCTGCAAATAGATGATTCCATGTGCCGTTACCGGCGGATGCGTAGTTCAGCTTGCCGGGGTTGGCTTTGGCATAAGCGATCAGTTCGGAAAAATTCTTCACCGGCACCGAGGGATGGGTGACGATCATGCCCGCCGGCTCCGATACCAGCACCACCGGCGTGAAATCCTTCACCGGGTCGTAGGGCAGCTTCTTGTAGAGCGAGGGGCCAACCAGAATATTGCCGAAGGATGCCAGCGCAATGGTATGCCCGTCGGGTGACGACTTCGCGGCCATGTCCACACCGATGGTGCCGCCGGCCCCGGGCCGGTTGTCGATGATGAACTGCTGGCCGAGGGCATCTGTCAGTTTGCGGCCGATCAGGCGAGCCTGCACATCGGTATTGCCGCCGGGCGCGAAGGGCACGATGAAACGCACCGGCTTCGATGGGTAGCTCTCCGCCTGTACCACAGGCGCCAGCAGCAGGGCTGTGGCGAGGATTGCGGTCAGGGTGCTGGTCAGCGCATTGCGGGTTTGCATGTCAGTCTCCTCTCGTGGTTGCACATCACGGTCTTGTCGTCGCTGGGGCACTTGCCTGCTGCGACGCGCCGCTGTTGCGTGCTGTTGTTTAACCTCGTGTTTATCCTGGTGCTTTTTCTGATCAATTTTTCTGATCAATAACTGGTCGGCCAATTGCGCAACAGGTGCTCGCCGACGCCGTTCTTCATGCCGCGGCGATGCACGTCCAGCGTACGGATCAGCCAGGCACGGGTATCGCGCGGGTCAATCACATGCTGCGCCTCATACAGCTCGGCCAGACCCCAGGCGGAAGTGTCGCGCTCGACTTCGGACTTGAGCTGGGCAAACTTTTCCGGATCGTCCTGCTGCTTCACGCCATAGAGCACATTCACCGACACCGCCGGGTCCATGAAGCCGAGGTCGGCCATCGGCCACACCGCGACTTCGTCCGCGTTCTTGCCGCCGGCCATGTTGATGAAAGCCTGACCGTAATTCTTGCGCATGATGATGGTGATCTTGGGCACCGTGACCTGGGTCAGCGCGTTCATCCAGTTGATCACCTTGCCCGGCATACCGCGGATCTCGCCCTCGACCCCGATCAGGAAGCCCGGCACATCGACCATGAACACCAGCGGGATGTTGAAGGAATCGCAGAGCACCATGAAGCTGATGACCTTCTGCACCGCATCGGCATCCAATGCACCGCCCTTGAACATCGGATTGTTGGCGATGAAGCCGGTACTCTTGCCGTCCACGCGCGCGAGCATGGTGGTGATCGACTTGCCGAAGCGTTCTTTCAGCTCGAAGCAGGAGTCCTTGTCGGCAACGGCGGCAACAATCTTGCGCACGTCGTACACCTTGTTGCGCGACTCCGGCAGGATATCGAAGAGGTTTTTGCAGGCCTCGTCGGAACCTTCCGGTACTGGGGCCTCCGGCGGCGGCTGCATGTTGTGGCTGGGCAGATAAGAGAGGAATTTCTTGATCGCATCGATTGCCTGCTCGTCGGTATCGACTGCCATGTCAGCCAGTCCCGACACACCGGTCAGCAGCTTCCAGCCGCCGAGTTCCTCGGCGGTAATCGGCTTGTTGATCGCAATCGAGGTCACGTTGGGACTGGCAATCGCCATGATCGCGCCCTTGCGCATCACCACGAAATCCGACATCGCCGAATACCAGGTCGACGAGCCATAGCACTGCCCGAGCAGTGCCGAGCACCAGGGCGACTCGCGCAGACGCTGATACTCGGTCGGGTCCTGCGCGATGATCGCGCGGCCGGCGGAACCCATGCGGTCAGGCATGCGCGCGCCCGAGGATTCGCCCAGCATCACCAGCGGCATGCCGCGCTTGGTAGCGACCTGCTTGACGTGCTTGATCTTCTTCATGTTGATCACGGCGCTGGACGCGCCCAGCACGGTGAAGTCGTTGGAGACCAGCGCGATCTCGCGGCCGTTGATCTTGGCGAAACCAGCGACTTTGCCGTCAGCTGGCGTCTTGTGCTTGACCTCGGGCCGGTTGCTGCGCGCAAAGCGGCCGGATTCGATGAACGAGCCCGCATCGATCAAATAGTCGATGCGCTCGCGCGCATTCAAATGGCCTTCGGCCTTGCGCTTGGCGAGCTTTTCAGGCCCGCCCATACCCAGGGCTTCGGCGGTTCGCTGCTGGTATTCCTCGATCAGTTTTTCAAATGCCACAGTATGGTCCTCAGACTGGCTGCGCTGCGCGAAAACGCGGATGGCGCAAGGGAAGTCCTGATTGTAGGACAGCAGGAACAGGCTGTCCGGTGATGTGTCGCTTGGTGGACGCGCGGCGGATTGAGTTTATTGATAGCGGGATGCAAAGCCCTTGTCGAGTTACCAGTTATCGCAACCGGTGAATCCCATTTACGTGCACGACATGCGTTCTTACTTTGGCACCTCGGCTACATGCCAGGGGATAACGCGGAGCGCTTGTACGTGTTCGCTCAAGCACTGTGCCAATGCAACCCACGGTGGCGAACTTAACAATCTGATTAGCAGGTTCTCTACCTAACCGCTTTACCGCAAAATGTGCTTCGCAATCACCAGCTGCTGTATCTGGCTGGTGCCTTCATACA
>Ga0129336_10002427_pt1 | contig 11547 bp, 18 predicted proteins | sample CPB6_02_DNA_FD_96878 | JGI IMG/M metagenome (GOLD analysis project Ga0129336, IMG submission 96878) | Freshwater to marine salinity gradient microbial communities from Chesapeake Bay, USA - CPBay_Sum_0.6_0.2_DNA | ecosystem: Environmental > Aquatic > Marine > Coastal | place: USA: Chesapeake...
CGCGGGACCAGTTGGGACGCGAGCGGTACGGCGTGCCGCTTCAGCCGAACAACGGGCGGGATGCGCTGCGAGATGCCTACGAAGAGGCTCTAGACCTCTGCGCATATTTGAAACAAGCGCACATCGAGGTTGAGGCTATGCGCGAACTGTTGCGCGAGGCCGGTGATGTCATTCTGCTGGCGGCTTACGCAGCGGAATCGGAGGATTTGCTCAAGGCCCGAAACAGTCTTTTGGCTAAAATTCAAGCCATAACGGAGCGGCAATGAGTCAAGGACCATCTAAAGCCTTGACCGTGGGCGAGTTGATTCGGATGCTTCAGCGGTTTCCGTCGTCGATGCCGGTTTCGGTATCAGATGGCTACGAGGTTCGTGTTTATGACCGACTCTTGGATTGCACAATGGAGCGATTCAAAGACCATGATGGCATGGAGTGGTGCGACATCGGAATCGGCGGCTGCGAGATGGAGTCGCTATGAGTGACGCGCCGCAGCTATGCGTCGAGCCTCTGGAGCAGACCGAGGTCTCCAAGGAACTGACCGACAAAATCCACCGGCTCATCCGGCGCTGGTCGAAGGAACTGGTGGAGTTGGTGAGCCAAGAAATCGGCGCACGGGCCATCAAGGTGAAGGGGAAGCCAGGCCCGAAGCGCGGGACGAAGTACCCCAAGAAGCCTTGTCCGCTGTGCAACAAAAACCCCAACGCTTTTAGGCGTTTCGGATACATCTGCCGGGAGTGTCGAGGCGGCAAGGCTATCAAGGTTCCGAACAAAAAGCACACCAAGGGCAAGTATGCCGGCGGGTACAAGGTCGTCGCCAAGGCACCGGCACACTTCCCGCTCAAGCCTAAACCGGTCGAAGTGCCGGATGTTGAACCGGATTTCCTTGACAGAATCGTGACGGTCGTAGAACTTCCCCCTGAGCCTGAGCGACCGAGGCCCGTGGTCAGTAGCGACGAGGACTTTTTCGGATGAGCGACGAGCAGCAGTACATCATCATCGACGGCAACGACGGCGCGAAGAACCTCATCTACGCCACTTGGCTGCGTTCCTACGAGGCCTCGTCGCTGGCAGCGAAGCACGTCCCCCGCGACCTGTTCTTCGCCGAGCATCACCTCGTTATCGACCGCGTGTTTTCGGGCCGACCGACCGTGAAACTGGCGGTGCTACCTGACGAACCGGACGTCGTGCTGGGATGGAGCGTCAGCGAACCGGGCGTTGTCCACTATGTGTATGTGAAGCCTGCGTTCCGGCGTCACGGTTTGGCTAAGGCTCTCCTCGCTCACTTCGAGGAACCCTTCAGCTACACCCACTGGACGCACCCTCTTCGCGACCTGTACCCGCGCCTTGAGAAGTGTGTTTACAACCCGTATCTGCTGAACAGGGTGGGCGCATGACCGGCATGACATGGGAAGCTGTCGAAGTTGACGGGCGCACGGGCTCGTGGTGCCAGTTCAGCCTCGGCGAAGGCTTAACGCCGTCTACGATGGATACGCATCACGAGAAGGACGGCACCTGGTCCTGGGAGTTGTCGCTGTACGCCTCCGACCGGGAGCATTGGGCTACCGGGTACGGCTGCGCTACCGAAGGTAAGGCGCGCTTCATGGCGATGAGCCTCGCTAGCGCCCTATTGCAAATCATCGATGGAGTGAAACCGCATGAGGTCGATTGAGGAAGTGAACGCTGAATACTCCCGGCTCTGCGCCCTCATCGGGGAGCAGACCTACCGCATCAAGCAGCTTGAGCAGGAACGCAACAACAACATCCGGCGAATCGAAGTGCTGGAGGACGAAGCGCGTGCCGTCAAGGCCGCAGAAGGTGAAGCAACCCATGGCGAATGAAGCGAAGACCAGCAACCGCGAGCAGCTTAAGCATGTCCGCGTTCGTACCGGCGGCGTTCACTTCAATGGTGCGCGCATCATCACGACGCTCACCACCGACACGACGGCTGTCAATATCGCATCGCAGAATATGCTCATCTGCAGCAGCATCTCGACGCACCCGGCTGGCGTGATGTTCGATGTCCACAACGACGGTGGGCGGTTTATCATCCCCTACGCCAACGTCGAAGTGATGACCCTGGTCGAAGCCTGACTGCCGGATAAGGCTCCGTTGCACCCAACCCGTACCCTCGGGCCGGATGAGTGAAAAAGTGCGCGTCGCGCGGGAAACCGCGCTGCGCGTCACCGCTCCGAAAAAGTGCGCATCGCGGGAAAGTACTCGTTTCGGGCGGCAGTACTCAAAAAAGTACTCGTTTTGAAAAACTGCGCCGGTTACTGAACGCGATTCATTTTTAGCATGTCTGCCAATTTGTCACGGCGCTTCGGAGGTAATGTCAAAATGGCAAAGCATGACAAGGACGGCCTGACACTTCGGCAGCATCAGTTTGTTAACGAGTATCTTGTCAGCCGCAATGGCGCGAAGGCTGCATTGGCGGCGGGGTACAGCGAGAAGCGCGCTAGTACTGCTGGCGCGCAGCTTCTTGCGAATCCCGTCGTGCGTCAAAAGATCGATGAAAAAACCAAGGTCGTCGCCAAGCGTGCTGGTGTTGACGCGCAGTGGGTGATTGACCAGCTCATGGCCGTTGCGGGGCAGGAAGACGTCGCGCAATCGACGAAAGTGCGCGCCCTGGAGCTGCTCGCGAAGCATCTTGGGATGCTCGAAGAGCGCTTGACCGTCAAGACTGACGGTCTCACGCCAGAGCAGCGTACGGAGCGGGTTGTTATGCTGCTGGAGCGTGCGAGAAGCCGCGTTGGTGGCGAGTAACCGGGCCACCGCGTCGGCCTAGCCGCCGCTCTGCCACCCTCGCATGTACTTGTTAAGCACCTGTATGACGCGCACGCGCGTAGGCAAGTACTGCGCACGGCCGCAAAAACGTGTCAAGCCCCTATTTTCATGGCATCTGCCCCGCATTCTTGGCTGAATGTTTTGTTGATATTCTACATATAGAGTTCTATGTGTGTAGTTAAACGACAAAAAAAGCACGCAAGGTATGTGCTACTTCACTCTGTGTGCGCGAGTGTAAGGTGTTGTTGCTATGTTGATAGGATAAGCAAATTTTGCATGCCGGTAGCTGAAAAGCGAAAAGCGCCCCAGCTTGTGACCGGAGCGCTTGATTCGCGCACATTGACGTTAGTGCATGGCCTCTCGTTCCATGGCTTCAAGCTCTATGTGTCCGATGTAACCCGCGAGGAAGAGCCACTCATAGTCACGCTTCTCCCAAGCATCCAGCAGGTTGTCGCGCTTCAAGATTGCCTCCGCGATGTCGCTGTTCGCTTCGGCAAGCGCGGCCTGAAGTTTCTCTCCGATGTCGATGGTCATTGCTTCCTCTTCGCGGCTTGCGCCGCCTGATGGTAAATCCAAGCCAGCTTTACGATGGTGGCGGGTGTCACGCTAGGCGTACCTGTTGAACATGGCTTCAGACTCAGCGCGCGGCATGGACTGCCAGCTAGCGAAGCCGTCCCGTTCATAGGACCTGGCGAGTCTTTCCCGGCACTCATTGCCAACACCGCGCCCCGTGTCAAGGTTGGGGTTTTGCGGCTTGTCTGTGTAGAAAACGGCTCCGCAGCAGACACAACGAAAGTAGCTTTTCATGTCTATCTCCGCGCCTTGCTGGCGCATTCAGGGCTTAGGCGCCCGGCAGAACGGTCGACCTTGCGGTCGGCCGCTCTACTTGAAGCCTAAGCGCGCATGGGCATAATCAATGCGATGCCGGATGCCTGGTTTCCCTTGGCATCAAGCCGGATGGTGTCAAGCGCGTCGGCGCCAAGCTGAATGCGCAGCGGCGTGCATTTGTCGCCATCGACAACGTCGTTCAAGGCTTCGGCCGACTGTGCGATATACAGCGGGTTCGCATAGCAGACGGTGGCCGGTTTCGTAGCCTTCTCTGGAATGACGTTGTCAAGCGTCGGCCAGTAGGTCAGCGCGGCGTCGGCAACGGACGGGATGATGTCGGCCTTGAGCAGCGCCAACAGCTTTTTCGGTTCGTACAGGCCGACCGGCAGGCCGTGCGGAGGGTCCGTGTCGACGCGAATGGCGCGATGCCCGTCTGTCGCTTCGATGCGACGGTCGGACGTGACGGCGACGCACATCAGGTGCGAACGGGTTTTGTCCTTTGAGACGTGCGTTGCAACGGCGCGGATGATGCGGATAAGGCTCTTCGATTCCATTTGGGTAACTCCCTCTTTCGTTTCGGTCTCTCACTGAGACCGATGGGCAAAAGCGCCCACTAGAACGGTCGACCCTTGGGCCGACCGTTCCGATGGAAGCTCTAGGCCGATTCGGGAGAGACAAACACGCAGCCGCTCTTGGTCTTTCCGCCAAACCACTGCATCTCATCCCATCCCATCTCAATGGTGAGCAGCGCGGCGGCTTCCTTGTGGTTGTCGTCTGCGCTCATCTCATAACGGTACGGGTAGGTCTTTCGGATACCGCTTGCCGTCGTCGCGCTGATGCGCGCCCCTTGCGTGTTTGTCGGCCCGTGGTACTTGGTTTCGATGGTTTGCAGCATGGTCGCTCCCTCTTTCGTTGTGGCCGCGTCACTGCGGCACGGGTTGTCTAGCCTAGCGTGTCGTGCGTGTCAACAGAATTAGTCAGTAAGCCAGCGCGCCAGCGCGATTCCTGCGGGGAGGCAGAAGACGGCGAACGTCAGGGCCAGCGCGGCTGGTGTGGACAGGTTGGAGCAGAATCGGTCGAGGGCATTCATGTTAGTCCTCCTCCTCAGCAAGGCGTGCGGCCTCTTCGCGCTGGTAGTGTTCGACGTGGACGGCGGCGGCGTTTAGCCACCCGTCAACCCATGCCTCGCGAAGGTCGGCGCGCCATTCGGGAGGGTCGAATTCGTCCCATTCATGGTAGGCGTCGAACGACTCGCGAAGGTCGTCAGCGGACGGCACGTCGTCGCCGTCGAATGCGTTGTCGCAATCCTGCCAGCCGGTCCTTCGGTAGTCGCGGATGCGCTCAGCCTTGGTCAGCATTAGCGCGCCTCGCGAACAGCGTCGATGATGCGAGCCGTGACGTTGCCAGCGATGATTGCGAAGAGGGCGAGGGCGAGAAGGTCGGTCATCATGGCTTGTTCCGGTGCCGCTAGCCGCGGCGGTTAGCCCCGTGCGTTCAGGGTGAGGCGAGTATGCGTCAGGCCCCGTCCGGTGTCAACATTCCTTTTTCATGCCCCCTGTCGAATGTTGCGAAGCGCCTTGTTTTGCAGCGTTTCGCGACACGACGATAGGCGTCAACAGGGCGCGACTCGACGGGTTCGATGTGCGTTCGACGGGAGCTTGCGACGGGACGGCGACGACCTGGGGTGCGCGTGACGTGACGTGTTGGACGGGTGCGCAGCGTTGCGCGTCGTCGCGCATTGCGTGTCGCGTCGTCGGCTCAGCGCGCATCGCACACAAAGGAATCGCGCACGGGCGCAGAGTAGGAACGCGCGCACACACACGCTCGCGCGGAGTAGGAACACGCGCACGCGCACGCACGCGACCCCCCCCCCACCATCGTTCTGGCGTGCGTTGATACATATATATACCCCACCACAGACAAGACCCCCTTCCCCACGAGGTGACGCCACCATCGTTTCCCCGTGTCCCACATCGATATGCCTACCACCCCACCATAAACCCCCATCGTCACAGCGTGACGCCACTTGACACCCCTCCCGTCCTCTGGCATTCCCATCCCGTCGCAGTAACGACGGAGTCTCCATGTCCGACGCCTTCCGCAACCGCGTTCACGCCACTTGGCGCGAACTGCTCCAAGCCGAACCCATCAGCGCGGAGGACGAATCCCAGCATTCCGGCTTCCTGCGTTGGTTTGAATCCGGCCTATTCAACGAGGAATCCCCTCGCGCCTACGACCGCTTGATTGACGTTGCGGCCTACCTTGAAGAGCGTGCGTTCACGATTTCCCGCATGACCTTGGTTGAGCGCCAGGGCGTGATGGACTACCGCCTGCGTCGTGCCGAACGCCTTGCTCGCGACTCTTGGCAGCAGTCCAAGCCCCGGACGCTGACCAGGGCCGAGTACGACGCGCTGATGGCTGACGCTGGCGCTGCCCCGACGCGCACGATGTCGAAGGAAGACTACAACCGGGCCATGCGGGAGGCGCAAGACGAAACCCGTGTTGGCATCATTTCGCTTGGGCCTGACGGGCTGAAGTTTGAGGTGCCGTAGATGACCCACCAATGCGGTTGCCGCGTTCACCCTGATGGCTTCAACGGCGACTTACCGCGCCTTGGCGAGATGGACTCTTGGGTACCGTGTCCGTATCCCGTGATGGCGGTGTTGACGCAGACTGACATTGACCCTGCAATGCCGGTTTGTCTCTGGCATCTCAAACTGATTTTGGGGTTGTCGTGACTTACACGTTGCACCTTGGCGACTGCCTCGACGTTCTCAAGACCCTGCCCGATGCCTCGGTTGACGCCGTGGTGACGGACCCGCCCTACGAGCTGGGCTTCATGGGGAAGAAGTGGGACGCCGCAGGCATTGCCTATAGCGTGCCGCTGTGGACCGAGGCGTTGCGGGTGTTGAAGCCGGGTGGGCATCTGCTGGCCTTCGGTGGGACGCGCACCTATCACCGAATGGCCGTCGCCATCGAAGACGCAGGCTTTGAGGTGCGCGACTCGCTGCATTGGGTTTACGGCTCGGGATTCCCGAAGTCGCTGGATGTCAGCAAGGCCATCGACAAGGCGGCGGGTGCGGAACGAAAAATTGTGGGGCGCGGGAAAGGGGTTGGTGCAAAAGACCCAACCAGTTTTGGTAATGGGCATAATCCCGAGTACGACATCACCGCCCCCGCCACCGATGCCGCAAAGGAGTGGAGCGGCTGGGGAACCGCGTTGAAGCCAGCGCACGAGCCGGTGGTTGTCGCCCGAAAGCCTCTCATTGGCACCGTCGCCGCGAACGCACTGGCGCACGGCACGGGGGCGCTGAATATTGACGGGTGCAGGGTCGAATACGCCAGCGCGTCCGACATGGACAGGGCGCGGGTGCCACAACCTTCCTTCAACTCACCAACCGGAACGGTGTACGGCTTCAAAGCAGGCGAGGGTCGGAACGGCGATGTCTTTGACCCTTCCAAAGGCCGCTGGCCCCCGAACATCCTCCTCTCCCACACGCCAGAGTGCGGCGAAGCCTGCGCCGAGGATTGCGCGGTTGCGGAGATGGACCGGCAGAGCGGGACACACTCGCCACATCATCAGCGCCACGCCAACGGCGGCAACGGGCAGACGCTGGGCGTAATGGCCGGCGTGACGGGGCAGTCCTATCCCGACAGCGGCGGCGCCTCGCGCTTCTTTCCTGTGTTCCGATACCAAGCCAAGGCCAGCCGCAGCGAGCGAGAGCGCGGTCTGAACGAGGGGCAGAAGGCAAGCCATCCCACCGTGAAGCCGGTCGAACTGATGCGCTGGCTCGTTCGCCTCGTCACGCCTCGTGGGGGCGTCGTCCTTGACCCGTTTACCGGCAGCGGCACGACCGGCGTGGCGGCGATGTTGGAAGGCTTCCGGTTTGTCGGCATTGAGCGCGAACCCGAGTACCATGCGATTGCGACGGCGCGTATTAATCACGCCACCAGGCAAGAGACACAGTTGGGGTTGACGGCATGACCGTATCTCCCGCTGAGCTTGAACGCCTGTTGTCGGCAATGACGCCTTCCGAGCGGTCGGAGTTTTTTGCACTGGTCGCCGCCGAGAAGAAGGAGCCCAAGTTCAGTGACCCGCTGGCGTTGTGCCAGACGGCTTTCATTGACGACGCTTCCCGCCTCAAGGTGGCGCTCTGTACCCGCCGTGCCGGTAAGTCCTACGCCGCCGGTTTGATGCTGCTGCGGGACGCCTACCAGAACCCCGGCGTGTCGTGTCTGTACGTCGCCCTGACAAGAGCATCAGCCAAGCGCATCCTGTGGAAGGACGTGCTGAAGACCATCGACCGCGAGCAGGGTCTTCAATGCCGGTTCAACGAGACCGAACTGTCCTGCACCCTGCCAAACGGGAGCATCATCTACCTCCTCGGCATGGACGCCGACGAGCAAGAGAAGGACAAAGCCCTCGGTCAGAAGTTCAAGATTGTCGTCATCGATGAGGCTGCGTCGTACAACGTCGACCTGAACGAAATGGTCTACGGCATCTTGAAACCGGCCACCGCCGACTATGGCGGCACCATTGCCATGATTGGAACCCCCGGCAACATGAAGCGCGGCCTGTTCTATGACCTGACGAATGGCCAAGACCCGTCCGTCCCCGGTCGCTGGAGCAAGATGGGTTGGTCGTGCCACCGTTGGACGGCGTTTGACAACCCCTCGATGGCAGAGAAGTGGAAGGCCGAGATTGAGGATTTGAAACTGGCAAACCCGGCGATTGAGCAGACGCCGCTGTTTCAGCAGCACTACTTGGGCAAGTGGGTCACCGACGACAGCAAGCTGGTCTACCGCTTTGACAGCAGTCGCAACGTGTTTGACGAACTACCGGCTGCGCGTCACGGGCGCGACCGCTGGCACTACGTCCTTGGTATTGACCTTGGGTTCAACGACCCGACCGCCTGGGTAGTCTGCGGCTACCGCGACAACGACCGGACGCTGTACGTCTTGGGCGCCGACAAGAAGGCCGGGTGCGACATTACTGAGGTGGCCGACCGGACGCACAAGCTGATGAGCCGGTTCCAGTTCGACAGCATCATCATCGACAACGCCAACAAACAGGCGGTCGAGGAGATACGCCGTCGTCACGACATTCCCTTGACGCCTGCGCAAAAGCAGGGCAAAGCCGACTTCATTGAGATTATGAACGGCGACTTCATCAGCGGCTTCATCAAGATTCAGCGCAAGCTGGGCGTCGGCCTGATGGACGAGTTGCAGTCGCTGGTATGGGATGAACGTGCCCTGCCTAGACGGGAAGAGCATCCCGGGTGCGACAACCATCTGACGGACGCCCTGCTGTACTCTTGGCGGCATTGCTACCAGTACCTGGCCGACACGCTGACACCGAACGGAATGCGCGCCGGCAACACCCAAGGCGAGTGGGTGATGCTGGAGTATGAAACGGAACTTGAAAAGCAGTTGGAAGAGAAACACTACCAGGAACAGCAGCTTGCCATGTGGGGCGACAATTGAAGCGAAACGAAGTTGCTGAGTGGGTTGCCTTCATGCGAGAGCATGGCATTAGGCGTTTGTCGGTAGATGGTTTACAGTTGGAACTCGGTGGCATCCCGCAATCCCAATCAACCTTTGTGGAGCCTATGGCCCAGCAGGGAGTGTTTGAGGATGCCACCGGGCCCGTTTGTTCGTGCGGTCACAGTTGGGTGACGGAGCATACCGAGGCGGGTTGTCTGCTGGGTTGCTCGCATGACCTTTGCTCGTCAACAGGGGGCGTCGATGTCGGTTGAGACTGAGGAAACCAAGGCAAGTCCGCGTGAACCGCTGTGGCGTGCGGCCCTCTGGGCAGGGTTTGCCAATCAAGACGCTTGCGTCAAGGCGCTGCAATCTGGCAAGGTTCCGTGGTTTAGCGAGCTTGCGCCGCTATCGCCCGAAGAGCGTGTCTATATCGTTGGGCAGTTGTGCAAGCAGTGGTTCCCCGACATGACCGGCGAAACCGAGAAGGAGGCATTTGCCACCCTCGGTCGCATGTATGGCGTAAAGCGCCGTAGACGGTGGAGGCACAATGCCCATTGAGTTTCGCGATTTCACGGTTGGCGGCGAGCGTTCCGGTGTTCCAGACAAGCTGCCGGATAACAAGGAACGTCGCTGGTGGATGCTCGACGGCGAGGACTGCGCCAACGTCATCAGCGGCACGCTCAACCTCATTCGCGATGCGCAGTCGTTCCGCGCAACTCAATGGATAGTGTCGGCCCGTCTGTACGGCAACCTGTCGCCGACGACGCTGGCGGGTGTGTCGTTCAGCAAGCTTGCGGCCCAACAGCCTGCGCTGCGTGACCGCATCAGCTACAACCTGGTTCAGAGCGTGGTCGATACGGTCGTGGCGAAGATTACCCGCAACCGGCCTAAGCCGTTGTTTCTGACCTCGGGCGGCGACTACAAGAAGCAGCGTGAAGCCAAGAAGCTGAACGCCTTCCTCGACGGCGTGTTCTACGAGAACAGCACGCATGAACTGGGAACCACGGTGTTCCGTGATGCGTCCGTCTGGGGCGACGGCTTCATCCACGTTTTCGCCAAGGGTGACCGCGTTTGCCATGAGCGCGTGATGTCGTCGGAGATTTTCGTGGACGACGTGGAGTCGCTCTATGGCTCACCGCGTCAGATGCACCGCGTCAAACAGGTTGACCGCCAGGTGCTGTTTGACATGTTCCCGGACGACTACGCCAAGATTGCGAACGTGAAGCCTGCGCGTACCGAGGAAAACGGGCGCAGCATCATCGCGGACATGATTACCGTTCGCGAGTCGTGGCACCTTGCCAGCGGTCCCGATGCGGACGACGGGCGCCATGTCATCACCATCGACGGCGCTGTTCTTGGTGAGGTCGAGCCGTGGCCGCACCAGTGGTTCCCGTTTGCGCGCTGTCAGTGGTCGCCGCGACTCTATGGCTACTGGGGGCAGGGTCTGGCCGAGCAGCTTCAAAACATCCAGCTCGAAATCAACAAGCTGCTCTGGATTATCCAGCGGTCGTTCCATCTAGCTGGGTCGTTCAAGGTGTTTGTTGAGAACGGTTCCAAGGTTGTGAAGGAACACCTCAACAACGACGTTGGCAGCATCATCATGTACACCGGCACGCCGCCGCAGTACGTCGTGCCGCAGATTGTCTCGCCGGAAATCTTCAACCACCTCCAGACCCTCATCAACAAGGGCTACGAGCAGGCTGGCGTGTCGCAGATGGCGGCTTCCAGCCTGAAGCCTGAGGGCTTGAACTCGGGCCGCGCTATTCGCGAGTTTGCAGACATTCAGAGCGACCGTCTGCACACTCCCGCGAAGAGCTACGAGAACATGTACATGGACGTTGCGCGCCTCTCGATTGAGATGGCGAAGATTATCGCGGGACAGGACAAGGACTACGAGGTCAAGGTTCCCGGTCGCAAGTCCATCGCCGTGGTCGAGTGGAGCGATATCAAGCTGGATGACGACGACTACGTCATGCAGTGCTATCCGGTGTCGTCGCTGCCGCAAGACCCTGCTGGTCGCCTCCAGACGATTCAAGAGTACGCGCAGGCCGGGTTCCTGTCGCCGCGTCAGGCGCGTCGTCTGCTGGACTTCCCGGACCTTGACCAGGTGGAGTCACTGGCAAACGCCGAGGAAGATTACCTGACGATGGTGTTCGACAAGATTGTGGACGACGGCGATTACACGTCGCCCGACCCGCTGGACGACCTCCAGATGTCCAAGCAGCTTTGCCTTGAGTACTACGCCAAGGGCAAGGCAAACAACTTGCGCGAAGACCGGTTGGAACTGTTGCGCCGGTACCTCCAGCAGATTGCAGAGATTGAACAGGCGATGATGCCGCCGCCTCCCGAGATGCCAATGGCAATCCCTGGCGCAACCGGAGAGCCGCTTTCGCCGCCGATTCCGATTGGACCCAGCGACCTTGTACCGAATGTCCCGGTACAGTAACCAAGGAG
>Ga0129336_10002428_pt1 | contig 11546 bp, 9 predicted proteins | sample CPB6_02_DNA_FD_96878 | JGI IMG/M metagenome (GOLD analysis project Ga0129336, IMG submission 96878) | Freshwater to marine salinity gradient microbial communities from Chesapeake Bay, USA - CPBay_Sum_0.6_0.2_DNA | ecosystem: Environmental > Aquatic > Marine > Coastal | place: USA: Chesapeake Bay...
CTGGGCCAACGGCGTCAACTACGGCCTGGCGTCGTCGGTCTGGACGAAGGACTTCGGCCGGGCGATGCGCATGGCCAAGAACCTCGATTTCGGCTGCGTGTGGATCAACACCCACATCCCGCTGGTCGCCGAGATGCCGCACGGTGGCTTCAAGCACTCCGGCTACGGCAAGGACCTGTCGATGTACGGCTTCGAGGACTACACCCGCATCAAGCACGTGATGGCCAGCCTCGACTAGTTCCGCTCGTAAGGAAGCAGCCCCGGACCGATGGGTCCGGGGCTGCTTCTTCTTGGCCGCGGCTTCGCAGCTTCTCGGTGATGGCGTCGCAGCGGAATTGTGCGGCTGAGTGCCCGAAATTCGACCACTCAGCCGCACAATCCTCGTGGCGAAGGGAAGGGGCCTCGGGCTCGTGGCGAAGGGAAGGGGCCCCGGACCAACTGGTCCGGGGCCCCTTCCCATTGCTAGCGGGGAAGCCCGACAGGGACGGCTTCGCCGACCCGCCGGGCCACGTCGCCGATCAGGCGCCGCCCTCCTTGAGCTCCACGGAGATCGGCGCGAAGCCGTCGCCGGTGGTGTCAAGGCCCTCTGCGGTGAGTGCTGCATTCGCAGCCTCGGCGTACTGGTTGGTGTACGCCGCCTCACCCGGATCCGCCGTGATGATGGTGACCTCATCGGCGTTGAGGGTGTTGAGTGCGACCGTCACGCTCTGAGCCCACAGTGCCGGGTCGATGACACCGACGCCCAGCGGCGACGGCCAGACGAGCTTGTTGACCTCGTTCATCATCCACAGCTGGTGGCTCGCTCCGAGCTTGGAGCCGTTGGCCGTGATGATGTCCGCGCACTCCTGTGCGTTGTCGCGGCAGTAGATCCAGCCCTTGAGGGACGCGGTGACGAAGGCCTGCGTCATCTCCTGGTACGCGGGATCGGCGAGGCGCTCCTCGGACGCCCAGATGGCGTCCTGGTACATCGCGGTGCCGACGTCGTTCCAGTTGATGACGGTGAAGTCCTCGGGCTGGTAGAGCTCGCCGGTGTCGGGGTTGACGGCCTCGAGGACCTGGGCGTACTCGTTGTACGTCATGGCCTGCGCGGCGTCGATCTCACGGTTGAGCAGGGCCTGCATGTCGAACTGCTGCTGGACCAGCTCGACGTCCTTGCCCGGCTTGAGGCCCGCCTGGGTCAGGCCGGCGAAGAGTTCGTACTCATTGCCGAAGCCCCAGTTGCCGACCTTCTTGCCCTTGAGGTCTGCGGGTGTCGAGATACCCGAGTCAGCCCACGACACCTGCAGCGTGCCGGAGCGCTGGAACACCTGCGCCACGTCGACGATGCCGGCGCCCTGCTCGCGCGACGCGAGTGCCTTCGGCACCCACGCGATGGCGTAGTCGGCCGCGCCCTGAGCGAGCTGGGTCTGCGGGACGATGTCGACGCCACCCTCGAGGATGGTCACATCGAGGCACTGCTCCTCGTAGAAGCCCTTGTCCTTCGCGGCGTAGTAGCCGCCGAACTGCGCCTGCACGAACCACTGCAGCTGCAGGTTCACGGGCATGAGCTCGGTGCAGGCCTCCTCGGTGGGAGCAGCCTCGGACGAGGCCGGTGCGGCTGAGCTCGATGCGGGCTCGGGAGCCGCGGAGCTTGACTCGCTCGAGCTCGATCCGCCCCCGCACGCTGCCAGCACCATGCCAGCGGCGGCGAGGACTCCGACGGACGCAGCAAGGCGCCCGCGCGGTCCTGTCTTCATGTTTCCTCCAGTGGGTTGCATCAGGCAGATCGGGTCCGACCGGCCCAGGGTGTCGCCACCCTCTCCAAGGCGAGGGTGATGAGGTAGAACGCGAGCCCGACGATGATCGCGACCACGACGTACGCCCAGGCTCGACCGTACGCCGTGTTTGCGGCTGATGCCGCGATCTTGCTCCCCAGCCCTTCCTGGGGTCCGCCGAAGTACTCGGCGACGAGTGCGGCGATGACCGCGAGTGGAGCGGCCACCTTGAGTCCGGTGAAGAAGAAGGGGAGCGCATTGGGGATGCGCAGGACTCGCAGGACTGTCCGTGGTGTGGCGGACAGGGACCTGAGGAGCTCGAGCTGCACCGGCGGCACGGCAGTGAGCCCTCGGTAGACGTTGACGAAGATGGGGAAGAAGACGACGATCGCCGTGATCAGGACGCGTGGTGTGCGGCTCGTGATGTCGAACATGTTGTTGAGGATCGGTGTCAGGGCGACAATCGGCACAGCGGCGATGCCGGCAGCGATGGGGATCATGAGGTTGCGGAACACGAAGAACCGCTGCGCCACCATGGCCAAGAGGATGCCGACAAGGGTGCCGAAGACGAGCCCCAACGCGGCCGTCGTTGCCGTATAGATACCTGTCTCCACCATCAGGCTGAGGTTGCTGGTGAAGGTGGTGAAGATGAGGCTTGGCGCGGGCAGGAGATAGGGCTTGAGGTCCTGGATGACGACCAGGGCCTGCCAGGCCAGCAGGAAGAGGGCGCCGATGAGGATCGGCGGCCAGATCAGGTTGATGCGCGCCTTCATGAAGTCTCCGCGAGACGTGCGCCGCCCTCGCCCACGGGCTTGGCCCGACCACGCAGTGCTTCGCGCACGGCGGTGACCGCCTCGAAGAACGCATCGGACTCGCGGGTGTCCTCGTTGCGATCGCCCAGGGGGACGTCGACCACGTGGGTGATGCGCCCGGGGCGCGGGGACATGACGACCACGCGATTCGAGAGGTAGACGGCCTCGGGGATCGAGTGCGTGACGAAGATGACCGAGGTGCCCGTCGCCCCGGCGATGCGTAGGAGCTCGTTCTGCATGCGTTCGCGGGTCATCTCGTCAAGGGCGCCGAATGGCTCATCCATGAGCAGGATCTCCGGGTCGGTTGCCAGCGATCGCGCGATCGCGACGCGCTGCTGCATGCCGCCGGAGAGCTCCCAGGGGCGACTCTCGGCGAAGTCGTGCAGCTGCACCATGTCGAGGAGCTCGAGGGCGCGTGCCTGACGCTTGGCCTTGTCCCAGCCCGCGAGTTCGAGGGGGAGTTCGACATTGCGCCGGACCGTGCGCCAGTCGAGGAGGGCCGCCTGCTGGAAGGCGATGCCGTACTGGTGGTCCTCGCGGGCCTTCTGCGGGGTCATGCCCGCCACCTCGACGGTGCCGCGCGACGCCGAGGTCAGGTCGGCAATAACCCGCAGGAGGGTGCTCTTGCCGCATCCGGAGGGCCCGATGAGGGACACGAACTCGCCCTTGCGTACGTCGAGGCTGACGTCGGACAGGGCCGTCACCTCGTTGGCGGCGCCTTCGTTGAAGACCTTCCAGACGCCCTCGGCGTGGACAGCGAACTCGCTCACGTGAGCTTCTCCTTCGGCAGATTGCGCGTGAGGTACAGGTCGAGGAGTGCGACGAGCCCGGCGGCGATGAGTCCGACCAGGATCGCGCCGATGACAGCGATGTAGACCTTGGCGGGCTGGGCCGTGGTCTCGCGTGCGTACTCGATGATCAGTCGGCCGATGCCCCCGCGTCCGCCGGTGGAGATCTGGGCGACCACGGTGCCGACGACAGCTGCTGCGGCCGAGACCTTGAGGGCGGGCACGAGGTACGGCACGGAAGCGGGGAAGCGCAGCTTCCACAGCGTGGACCGAGGCGACGCGGCGTAGGACCGCATGAGCTCGAGCTGGGTCGGCGTGGCCGCCTTGAGCCCTCGCAGGGCACCCACGGAGAGCGGGAAGAACGCCAGGTAGGCCGCGATGAACATGATCGATTGCGTCTGGCCCCATTGGAAGGGCCCGAAGCTGATGCGATTGCCGATGCCGACGATGAGCGGCGCCAGGGCGATGAGCGGAACGGTCTGAGAGGCGATCACGAAGGGGAGCAGTCCTCGCTCCATGAAGGCGAAGCGCTGCATGATGACGGCAAGCAGCAGCCCCACGCTCACACCGATGATGAAGCCGCCGAACGCGATGAGCAGGGTGTAGAGCGCCGCGATGAGCACGGTCATCCACACGGGGGTGTCCGACCCTCGGACCTCGGGTTGGAGGGCGCCCTGGGCGATGGTCCAGACGTGCGGCATCGCCTGATCGGACGTCTCGAAGGGCAGTGTGACGACGGCCCCCAGGAGCTTGACGCCCTCCCAGAGAAGGATGGCGATCACGACGCCCGCGAGAGCCCAGCCCAGGGAGATGAGGCCCTGCTTGACCCTTCGGCCCGTGGTGGAGGTGCCTGACGCCATCGATCAGCTCTTCGCCAGCACGGTGTCCTGGATGGCGGGGATCACGCGCTCGCCGTACTCCAGCAGCGTGTGGTCCTTGTCATCGTGCTGCAGGTAGACCGCGAACTGATCCACCCCGAGGGCCTTGAGCTCCTCCAGGCGGCGGACCTGCTCCTCGACGGGGCCGATGATGCAGAAGCGGTCGATGATCTCGTCGGGCACGAAGTCGGCGTGCGAATTGCCCGCCCGGCCGTGCTGGTTGTAGTCGTAGCCCTTGCGCTCCTTGATGTAGTCGGTGAGGGCCTGCGGTACGCCGCCACCTTCGCCGTAGCGCTCGACGATGTCAGCCACGTGGTTGCCCACCATGCCTCCGAACCAGCGCAGCTGGTTGCGGGCATGCTCGACGTTGTCGGTGACGTACGCCGGCGCCGCGACGCAGATGTAGACGTCGTCGGGATTGCGCCCGGCCGCAGCGGCGGCGTTGCGCACCGCCTCGATCGTCCACGCCGCGATCTGGGGGTCGGCCAACTGCAGGATGAAGCCGTCACCGACCTCGCCGGTGAGGGCAAGCACCTTGGGTCCGTACGCCGCGACGAAGACGCCGGTGCGCGAATCGGTCGCCCAGGGCAGTCGAATCGAGCTGCCCTTGTAGTCGATCGCTCGTCCGTTGGTGAGGTCCTTGAGCTGGACCACGGACTCGCGCAACTCCGCCACGCTCACCGGCTTGCCGTTGGTGACGCGCACGGCTGAATCGCCGCGACCGATGCCGATGACGGTGCGATTGCCGTACATCTCGTTGAGAGTGGCGAAGACCGATGCCGTCACCGTGATGTCGCGAGTTGCTGGATTGGTCACCATCGGCCCCACGATGACCTTGCGCGTCTCATCGAGGATCTTGGAGTAGATGACGTAGGGCTCCTCCCACAGGATGTGGGAGTCGAAGGTCCACACGTAGTCGAATCCGAGGGTCTCCGCCCGGCGAGCGAGGTCGATGACGCGCGAGGCGGGAGGAGTGCACTGCAGGACGACGCCGATATCCATGTCTGTGATGTGCCCTTCGTCAGCGGGTGCGGGGGAAGCCCAGATCGACCGAGGAGGTCGAGGGGTCGGGCCAGCGAGACGTGACTGTCTTGGTGCGCGTGTAGAAGTCGACGCCCGCGGGGCCGTACATGTTGGCGTCGCCGAAGAGGGAAGCCTTCCAGCCGCCGAAGCTGTAGTAGGCGACCGGCACGGGAATGGGCACGTTGATGCCGACCATGCCGACCTGGATGTCGAACTGGAATTGTCGCGCCGCCCCACCGTCCCGCGTGAAGATCGCGGTCCCGTTGCCGTACTGGTGGCTGTTGATGAGGTCCACGGCCTCTTCGTAGGTGTCGACGCGGACCACCGACAGCACGGGGCCGAAGATCTCCTCGTCGTAGACCTTCATGCCGGGCTTGACCTGATCGATGAGCGAAACCCCGAGGAAGTAGCCGTCCGTCGGCAGGTCAGCCTCTCGGCCGTCGACGACCACGGTGGCTCCCTCGGCGGGCGCGCCGGCGAGGTAGGACGCGACCTTGTCGCGATGCTCACCGGTGATGAGCGGGCCCATCTCGGCATCGGGGTCGGTGCCCGGGCCGACCTTCACCTTGGGCATGCGAGCGGCGATGGCGTCGACGAGCTTGTCGCCTACGCCGCCCACGGCGACAACGACCGAGATCGCCATGCACCGCTCACCGGCAGAACCGAAGCCCGCGCTCACGGCGGCGTCGGCGGCCATGTCGACGTCAGCATCGGGAAGGACCACCATGTGGTTCTTTGCTCCGCCCAGTGCCTGCACGCGCTTGCCGTTAGCCGTGCCGGTCGCGTAGATGTACTTGGCGATGGGGGTCGATCCGACGAAGCTCACGGCCTGGATGTCCGGATGCTCCAGGATGCGGTCCACCGCGACCTTGTCGCCATGGACGACATTGAAGACGCCCGGGGGCAGTCCCGCGTCAGCGAGCATCTCCGCGATGAGCAGCGAAACGGACGGGTCCTTCTCACTCGGCTTGAGGATGAAGGTGTTGCCCGTAGCGATCGCATTGGCGAACATCCACATCGGCACCATGGCGGGGAAGTTGAACGGCGTGATGCCGGCGACCACACCGAGGGGCTGGCGCAGGGAGTAGACGTCGACGCCGGAGGACACCTGCTCGCTGTAGGAGCCCTTGAGCCCCTGCGGGATCCCGCAGGCGAATTCGATGTTCTCCAAGCCGCGAGCGAGCTCGCCGGCGGCGTCGGAGGGCACCTTGCCATGCTCCTGCGAGACCAGGTTGGCGATCTCATCTCGCCGTGAGTGCACGATCTGGCGGAAGGCGAAGAGGATGTCCGCGCGCTTGGAGAGCGATGACGAGCGCCACGTGGCGAAGGTTTCCTTCGCGACGGCGACGGCCTTGTCGACCTCGGCGACGCTCGCCAGGGCGACCTCGCCCTGCTGCTGACCCGTCGCCGGGTTGAAGACCGGCCCGGTATTGCCGGACGCCCCGGCCACGCGCTGTCCGTTGATCCAGTGGTCGATCGTGTACACGTGATGCTCCGCTCGTCTTCGATATGGGTGAACAGGTTCAGATGAGGTACTGGGACAGGCCTCGCTTGAGGTAGCGCCCGCGCCCCTTCGTGCCGTGGAAGCCCTGCTCGTCGACGAGGACCTCGCCGCGCGATAGGACGACGTCCACATGTCCGTCGATCTCGAAGCCCTCCCAGGCGCTGTGATCCATGTTCATGTGGTGCGTCTTCTCATAGCCGATGCTCGTGTGGCCATTCGGGTCGTAGATCACGATGTCGGCATCCGACCCCGGGGCGATGGCACCCTTCTTGGGGTAGAGCCCGAACATCCGCGCAGGCGTGGCGGAGGTGATCTCGACCCAGCGCTCGACGGTGAGCTGCCCCTCGACGACACCCTGGTAGATCAGGTCCATGCGGTGCTCGACGGAGCCGATGCCGTTGGGGATCTTCGAGAAGTCGCCTACGCCGAGTTCCTTCTGCTCCTTGAAGCAGAAGGGGCAGTGGTCCGTGCTCACGATGGAGAGGTCGTTGGTGCGCAGGTAGCGCCACAGCTCGTCCTGGTGTCCTTCTTCGCGCGAGCGCAGGGGAGTGGAACACACCCACTTGGCGCCCTCGAAGCCCGGTGCGCCCAGCTGCTCCTCCAGTGACAGGTAGAGGTACTGCGGGCACGTCTCGCCGAAGACATTGAGTCCGAGATCGCGGGCTTCCTGCAGTGTCTGCACGGCCTGCTTCGCGGACATGTGGACGATGTAGAGAGGCGCCCCGGTGATGCGCGCCAGCATGATCGCGCGGTGGGTCGCCTCCTGCTCCGTCTCCCAGGGGCGCGTGAGCCCATGGTTGATAGGGGCGGTTTCGCCGCGCGCGAGTGCCTGAGAGACGAGGACGTCGATCGCAATGCCGTTCTCCGCGTGCATCATGATCATGGAGCCGTTGTTCTTAGCCTGCTGCATGGCGCGGAGGATCTGGCCATCATCGCTGTAGAAGACTCCCGGGTAGGCCATGAAGAGCTTGAAGCTCGTCACGCCCTCGTCGACCAGCTCGTCCATCGCCTTCAGTGAGTCGTCGTCGACGCCGCCGATGATCTGGTGGAAGCCATAGTCGATGAAGCAGTTGCCGTCAGCCTTGGCATGCCAAGCAGCCAGGCCGTCCTGCACGCGCTCGCCGTAGCGCTGGACGGCGAAGTCGATGATCGTCGTCGTGCCGCCCCAGGCTGCCGCTCGCGTACCAGTCTCGAAGGTGTCGGAGGCGAAGGTGCCTCCGAAGGGCAGCTCCATGTGCGTGTGGGCGTCGATGCCGCCGGGGATGACGTACTTCCCCTTGGCGTCGATGACCCGATCGACCGTGCCGGCGAGCTCATCGGAGGTGGCGCCGGATGCAAGCAGCGCGGCGATGGTCTCTCCGTCGACGAGCACATCCATCGTGCTGACGCCCTGGGGCGTGACGACTGAGCCATTGCGGATGAGGGTCCTCATGTCAGCCTCCTGTCAGGTGCGGGTCAGGGTCGGGTGAGGTCGCCGTAGGCATCGGGGCGACGGTCGCGGTAGAAGGGCCAGCGATTGCGAACCGTGGTGATGAGGTCCATGTCGAGATCGCGGACGACGAGCTCAGGCTGGTAGGGATCGGCGGGCTCGCCGACGAACTTGCCCTCGGGATCGACGAAGTAGCTGGTGCCGTAGAAGTCGTCGTCGCCGAGATCCTCGATGCCCACCCGGTTGATGGCGCCGATGAAGTACTCATTGGCGACCGCTGAGGCCGGCTGCTCGAGCTTCCATAGGTAGCCGGAGAGCCCGCGGGAGGTCGCTGAGGGATTGAAGACGATTTGCGCCCCGTTAAGGCCGAGTGCGCGCCAGCCCTCGGGGAAGTGGCGGTCGAAGCAGATGTAGACGCCGATCTTGCCGACCGCGGTATTGAAGACGGGGTAGCCGAGATTGCCGGGGCGGAAGTAGAACTTCTCCCAGAAGCCCGGCACGTGGGGGATGTGCGTCTTGCGGTACTTGCCGAGGTAGCTGCCGTCCGCATCGACGACCGCCGCGGTGTTGTAGAGGACGCCGGGCTGCTCCTCCTCGTACATCGGCAGCACCATCACCATGCCGAGCTCAGCCGCGAGGGCCTGGAAGCGCTCGGTGGTAGGCCCGGGGATGCTCTCGGCGTACTCGTAGAACTTGGTGTCCTGCACCTGGCAGAAGTACGGCCCGTAGAACAGTTCCTGGAAGCACATGACCTTGGCCCCCTGGGCCGCCGCCTGGCGCGCGTACTCCTCGTGCGCCACGATCATGGACTCCTTGTCGCCCGTCCAGTTGGTCTGGACAAGGGCTGCCCGAACCACGGACATGACACCTCCACCGGCTGCTCGGATTCCTCCGAGATCCCGGAATCCCCGGGACGAGGTTTCACCCTAGACCGGCATAGCGCTCCGGGGGTAGCGACCGGGCGAATCGGTCGTCCATCACGATCGCGACTCATCCGGGCGGGACCGACTCGCCGTCCCGGGCCGGGCGGCTAATGTGGCGGCATCGAGCTGCGGTGCATGCGGGAGGTGTCGATGAGCGCGGGTTTCGTGGATGGCGTGTCCCTCACGACAGGGTCGGCGGGGACCTTCGACGTGATCGATCCGGCCGATGGCACCGTCGTCGAGACCGTGGGCCTAGCCGGGGCACCCGAGGTCGGCCAGGCTGTCGCCGCCGCTCAGCGTGCGCTCCCCGGCTGGGCCGCCACCACGCCCGGCGAGCGGGGTGCGGCACTGCTGAGGCTGGCCGAGAGGCTCACGGCTCGTGCCGGTGAGTACGCCGAGGTCGAGTCGCGCCAGACGGGCAAGACACTGCGCCCGGCCACCGAGTTCGACGTACCGGGCAGCATCGACAACGTCGTGTTCTTCGCTGGCGCCGCCCGTCAGCTGGAGGGGCTTGCGTCTGGGGAGTACGACGCCACCCACACCTCGGTCATCCGCCGTGAGCCGGTCGGTGTCGTCGGGTCGATCGCCCCGTGGAACTACCCCTTGCAGATGGCCATGTGGAAGATCCTCCCCGCCATCGCCGCGGGCAACACCATCGTCTTGAAGCCCGCGGAGATCACCCCCCTCACCACGCTCATGCTCGCCGAGGATGCGGCGGCGGCGGGGATACCGGCCGGCGTCGTCAACGTCATCGTGGGGCGGGGCCCCGAAGCGGGCGAGGCCCTCGTGAGCCATCCCGACGTCGCCATGGTGTCCTTCACGGGGTCGACTCCCGTGGGGCGTCGAGTCATGGAGATCGCCGCAGGCCGAGCCGCTCGAGTCCACCTCGAACTGGGCGGCAAGGCGCCCTTCGTGGTCTACGACGACGCGGACCTCGAGGCTGCCATCCAGGGGGCGGTGGCGGGTGCGCTCATCAACGCCGGGCAGGACTGCACTGCGGCCACCCGCATCTATGCCCAGCGGCCCGTCTTCGATGCCCTCGTGGAGGGAGTCGCCGAGGTTCTCGGGCGCATCCGCGTGGGGGACCCGCGAGATCCGGATACCGACCTCGGGCCGCTCGTGACCTTTGCCCAGCGCGACCGGGTGGCCGGCTTCGTCGATCGGGCTCGCGGTGCTGGCGCGCGCATCCTGGCGGGTGGGCAGGTGCCCGGCGGGGAGTTGAGCAAGGGGGCCTACTACGCCCCGACCCTCGTGACGGGTGCGCCCCAGGAGTCCGAGATCGTGCAGGAGGAGATCTTCGGCCCGGTCCTGGTGGCTCTGCCCTTCGACTCCGACGACGAGGGCCTGGCGCTGGCCAATGACACGCGCTATGGCCTCGCGGCCTCTGTCTGGACCCGCGACGTCTACCGCGCTCAGACCGCCCAGCGGACGATTCGGGCGGGGACGGTCTGGGTCAACGACCACATCCCCATCGTGAGCGAGATGCCGCACGGGGGGATGAAGCAGTCGGGCTTCGGCAAGGACATGTCCAAGTACTCCCTTGAGGAGTACACCGTCGTCAAGCACGTCTCCTGGGATATCTCGGGCGACGCGCGCAAGGAATGGCACCGCACGATCTTCGCCGACCGCACGCCCTAAGCCGTTAGCATCGAAGCACCCCGTCGAGGACCACACGAGGAGATTGAGGAGTCACCATGACGAAGCGCCCGCTCTCACCCCAGGCCGCCGCCATCGTGCGCATGTCGCAGGCCGGGCTGTCCCGTCGTCGACTCCTCCAGGTCGCGGGCATCGCCGGCGTGGCGGCCACTGCCGCTGCCTGCGGTGCTGGCGGCGGTGGCTCGAGCGACACCTCCAGCGGGGCCCCCTCGCCCAGCCTGGCCACGGACCTCTCCGACACCGAGAAGTTCGTCAACTGGGCCAACTGGCCGCTCTACATCGACGTCAACGACGAGACGGGCGAGTACCCCACCCTCAAGGCTTTCACCGAAGCCTCGGGCATCGCGGTCAACTACACCGAGGATGTCAACGACAACAACGAGTTCTTCGCCAAGGTGCGCGCCCAGCTCGAGTCAGGGCAGTCGATCGATCGCGACATCGTCGTGCTCACCGACTGGATGGCTGCACTGTGGATCCAGAGCGGACACGCTGCGCCGCTCGACAAGGCGCTGATCCCCAACGCTGCCAACCTGGATCCGGCATACCTGGGTGTGTCCTTCGATCCCGAGCGCAACTACACCCTGCCCTGGTTCTCCGGCTTCGGCGCATTCGGCTGGAACAAGGCACTGCTCCAGGAGACGCTGGGGACCGACACGCTCACGTCGCTCGACCAGCTCTGGGATCCCAAGCTCAAGGGCCGCATCACGGTGCTCTCGGAGATGCGCGACACGATGGGGATCATCATGGCCTGGCAGGGCGCGGACCCCTCCAACTTCACC
>Ga0129336_10002429_pt1 | contig 11545 bp, 11 predicted proteins | sample CPB6_02_DNA_FD_96878 | JGI IMG/M metagenome (GOLD analysis project Ga0129336, IMG submission 96878) | Freshwater to marine salinity gradient microbial communities from Chesapeake Bay, USA - CPBay_Sum_0.6_0.2_DNA | ecosystem: Environmental > Aquatic > Marine > Coastal | place: USA: Chesapeake...
GTTACGCCTATCCAGGTGCTGAATTTATTGATGACACCGCAGCGCATACTGGCCGCTTTGGCAAAATCGTAGCCCTTGAAGATTCGGTGATTGCTAGCTTGACTGCTCAAGATTGGACTGGCAACACTTTGGCTGCCATTCCTTTTAAGGCAAGTACAGAAATTGAAGGAGTTTTTACGAGCATCGCGCTGACTAGCGGTACAGTTGTTGCTTACAAGCTCTGATGGCACTTGCTGGACCGCTACGCAAGGTTGCCAGCAAATTGATGGCAAAGTTTGGCGGTGAGGCAACTATCCGCCGCGTAACAACTGGCGCCTACAACACCACCACTGGCACCGTCAGCGAAACCACGACCGACACCGTAGTCCGTGGCGTGTTGGAAGATGTCAACCTGCGCGAGGTTAATGATCTGATCCAATCTGGCGACAAGCGTCTCTTGATTGCCGCTGCTGATGTTGCCAGCGCGCCTACCACGGCTGATGAAGTGCTGATTAGCAGCGTGGTGAATCAAGTGATTCAAGTTCGTACGATTGAGCAAGATAATGAGCCCATCACATATGAGCTGATCCTGAGGGCATAATGGCGCGCACCATCCGAGTTGCTGATATCGGCGACTACGCCAGCCAGCAGATGGAGAAGCTGTTGCGTGTTGCGGTGCTCGAGACTGATAGCCGCGTGAAGCAAGCAAGCCCTGTCGATACAGGCCGGTTTCGCGTTAGCTGGCAGGTAGGAGAGAATGCGGCGCCAAGCGGTGAGAAACCTGCAGGCACCTACAGCGGCATTCCGCAAATTGATCGCATCGGGTACCAGCAAGAAAAGCTAGGCAACATCTACAGCGTGCACAACAACCTGCCATATGCAGAGCCTCTTGCCAATGGCAGCAGCAAGCAAGCGCCAGCAGGGTGGGTGCAAGGCATCGCCAAGGACATTCAAGGCTTTGTGCGCGTCAACGCTGACCGCATCGGGAGGGAATCATGAGCAGCACCTACAACGACGTTCGCGCTGCCATTGAAGGACGCATTGCTACAGAGATGGCACTATCGCCTGCCTACCCTGTCAGCTATCAGAACGTGCCATTTACGCCGCCCAACAACACGCCATGGGTGCAAGCGTTCATCCGCTTTGGCGATAACAACTACGCCACGCTGACAAGCTTCAACCGTCAGACTGGCACGTTGGTAGTCAACGTCTTCACACCGCAAGGCCAAGGCACTGCCGCTAACTTCACCATTGCTGAGCGCATTAAAGACAAGTTCGACCGCGCTAAGTTTTCCAGCATCATCTTTGATGCAGCTTCAGGACCAGCGCAGGTGACGCCAGCAGCGCCTGAGCCTTACTTTCAAACACAGCTAACTGCTACGTTTGAAGCGTATCTAGACTGAATGTAGCCACTACCGTTCACAACATGGCTGTCACTGTTTTGTCCGGTACGTCCGGCGCCCTTTACTACAAACCCGCCGGCACTAACGGCAACTTCCCTGAATCCGGCGTCAATGCCAGCACTGATGTCATCACCGTTCAGCCGTACTTGAATTTCAAGGCTGGTGATCCGGTCAAATTCCGCGTTATCAATAGCCAAACCGGCGGATCCGGATCCGGTACGCTGCCGGCTCCCATTGATGCAGCTACCACCTACTACGTGCTGAGCTACACCGCAGCCACCGGCGCGCTGACCGTTTCTACCGCTGCTGGTGGCACCATCCTTGCCATCACCGACGACGGCACGGCTGTAGCACCTAACGAGTTTGAGGTGTACTACGCCGACTATGCCGCCGTTGGTCAGGTGCAGTCGTGGTCGTTTGAGATCAGCCGCGCCGAGATCGACGTCACCACCATCGGGCAAACAGCTGGCCAGTACGCGCCCTTCCGCGCCTACATCCCTGGCTTTGCAGATGGCAACGGTACTGCAACTGTTTACGTCACGAACGAGGATGCTGCGCTGTCTAACCGCATGGTAGAAGACGTGCTGCAACGCCAGCAGGTTGGTTGCGCTTTCAAGCTGTACACCGACAAACAAGGCACTGAAGCACTTAGCCGTTCCATCGCTATGGATGCCGTGCTGATCAGTGCAAGCTTGAACATCAACCCCGATGATGCTCAGCAAGTCGAGATTGCATTCCGTCCTACCGGCGTGCCAACCTTTGACTTCAGCACTTCTGCTTGATAGTTGAATGGCCCCGGCCTATGCTGGGGCCACCCACATTTATTGCATGGCATCATCTGCACTGGCACGGCTCAAAAAAGCAGCCAATCTTCAGCCAATTAAGCGTGTCGTAACACTTAGCGATGGAACTACGTTTGAGTTTTATGCCACGGCTTTGACCATGGCAGAACGTGAGCGCGCGCAGAAGATGCCCGGCGGCGATGACCCCAATGGTTTTGCGTTGAATCTGCTGGTAACCAAAGCAGCCGACGATGCCGGCCAGCGGTTGTTTCAGGCTGGTGAAATTGCTGAGCTAAAAAACGAAGTGCTTGACAGCGACCTGCAAGCCATGATGCTGGCGATCATCACCAACCCAGAAGAAGGCAAAGAACTGGACATGAAAAGCGGTAAAGGCTGAGCTAAAGCAAGACAATTTATTACTGCTTCAGCTTGGCGTTGCCAAAGAACTTGGATACAGCTTGGCGCGATTAAATCAAGAGGTAACGCTTGAAGAGTTGCTGATCTGGTCCAGTTATTTTGAGCTGCAGAACGAAGAGCAAGATCGTAGAATGAAGAAAAGCCGTAGGTAAGTCGTGTCGGTTGTCGCCAACGTTGCCATTAACGTCGACAGCCGCAATGCGGTCAGCAAACTGCGCGAGGTTCAGTCGCAATCGCAGCAAACAGAGCGTGCGATAGGAAATCTTGGTGGCGCAATAGGTAAGCTTGCTGCTGCATTTTCTGTAATTCAAGCCGCCAAGTTTGTATTTGCAAAAACGGCGGAGCTAGAAAGTCAGACGCGCAGCCTTGAAGTGCTAACAGGCAGCGCAGAAAAGGCTGGACAAATTATCAAAGAACTGCAGCAACTTGGCGCAGTAACGCCATTCACAAGTACTGAGCTGATTGACTCGGCCAAACGACTGCAAGCGTTTGGCGTAGAAGCCGAGAATGTTGTAGAAACTACCAAGCGACTTGCTGATGTCAGTGGTGCCACAGGCGCTGAATTGTCGGGCCTAGTAACAGCTTATGGTCAAGTTCAAGCCAAAGGGCGGTTGCAAGGTGAAGAGCTGCTCCAATTTCAAGAGCGTGGTGTTGCGCTGCAGGCAGAATTGCGCAAGATGTATGGACTTTCTGGCCAAGAATTCCAGAAAGCTTTAGAAAAGGGCCGCATTGGGGCCGAAGCAGTCGAGGTTGCAATTATTCGATTAACCAATGCTGGCGGCAAATACGCCAATGGTGCGATTGCGCAAAGCGATACCTTGCAAGGCAAATTTAGCACTTTACAGGACTCGATACAAACACTGGCGCAGACAATCGGCAAAACGCTAACGCCAGTCATTAAATCCCTGATGGATCAGGCGACTGATGCCATTAGTGAAATTCAGCGCATGTTTGACGAAGCTGGATCCAAAGAAAGAGAGGCTCAATTTGCGCGGAATGCAGATGCTGCTGTACGTGCCATGAACCTAAATCCCTTCACGCAGCAAGGGATGATGTATGAAATGCGCCAACGCAACATTGAACAGCAACGAGCAGATTATGAGTTACGTCGTAAAACTGCAGCCGCGAAGCCCAATAAGCCACCAGCCACACCAGCCACACCAGCATTGCTGGCAGAAACCGAGAAAGAAAAGCGAGGCAGGCAATTAAGTGTTGAAGATTTAATAGGAGGAGACATTCAACGCAAACTGCAAGAGCAGCAAGCCAAGCTAACTGCAGCTACTGCAAAAATGATGAACGTTGCTGCAGCTAGCGAAAATCCGCAACAGGCGCAGCGAATGGTTGAGTATTCATCCAAGCTGTTAGGTATTAAATACCAAATTGCAGCAGCCGATGAAACCATAATTAAGAGAGAAGGTGTTCGTGCACAATTAATTGCATCAGCAACAGATAAAGCACAAGCCGCACTAGCCTTTGATGAGGGCACAAACGACCTCAAGGCAGCACGTCGCAATCTAGAAATAGAAATTGATACGTTGCTAACTGAGCAAACAGGCAAGGCAGAAGAACAATACCGTCAGCAGCAAGAAGCAATCGCTGATGCACTGGCTGGCCTTGATATGCAACGATTTAAAGTATCTGCCGTGACAGACGCGCAAAAGCAAGCGCTGCAAGTTTTAGAGATTGAAAACGCTTTACGCAGTAAGGGAATCACGCTAACTGATGAACAAAGAAAGGCCATTGGCCTAATGATTGCAGATATAAACAGGCTAACAAAAGCGCAGGAAGAAGCAAACGCCAAACTTCAAATGGAGAAAGATCTATATGACGGCATCTCAAGCACCATTGCTGGTGCTTTTAGTGGTGCGATTGATGCTGCAGTCAAAGGAACCGAAAGCCTTGGCGATGCGTTAAAAAGCTTGGCTGCTGATGTTGCTGCCACGATTGGCAAAATGCTCATTATGTATGGCATTGCTCAATCACTTGGCGCCCTAGGCGGCTCGGATGGCGTTGGCGTATTTTCATTCCTTGCCAAAGGGTTTGGGTTTAAGGCTGCAAAAGATGGCGCTTATTGGCCCGGCGGCTTCCAAGCCTTCGCGGACGGTGGCATGGTTACCAAGCCCACTATGGGCCTAATCGGCGAAGGCGGCGAACCCGAATACGTCATCCCGCAATCAAAAATGTCCGCCGCCATGTCCCGCTATTCACGTGGCGCCCGTGGCGAATCCGTCATTCCCGGCAACGGCACCAGCGCAGAAGTCGGCGGCGCGGCAACCGCAACGATGGCGCCAATCGACGTGCGTTACAGCATCGAACGCATCAACAATGTGGACTACGTTACGGCTGACCAGTTCAGAGCCGGCATGGCACAAGCTGCCCAACAAGGCGCCATCCAAGGAGAACGCCGCGCCATGCGTAGTCTTAAGGGCAGCGCCGCAACCCGCAGGTCGGTCGGAATCTGATGGAATACGCCTACGGCCACCTGCTTGATATCGGCCCCACAGAACGAGCAGCCCAGTACAGGTTCCAGAACTACGCCATCAACCAGAACGTAGACGGCTACTTGTTTCTGCCGTTCAGCTTCGGTGGAGCAGTGGCCACCCTCCAAGGCGACAATCTCGACGCGACCCTTCAGTTCGCCAATACCGAGATGACCCGAGCTTGGATCGTTGACGCCCTTGATAACCTATGGGTTGCCAAGGTTACCACGGTGCTCTGGGAACCCTCCACTGGAGCAGTCCAGCGCACCCTTTACAACTATTGGGGCACCTGTTCCAGCGGCGGCTGGGATGAGGTCAACATTCAAGTCAGCCTGAACTCAGTGCTGGACGCAGTTCAGACCAACATCCCAGGTCGCCGCCTTCATCGCTGGCAGGTTGGCAGCATCCCGTTCACAGCCCAAGTCCGTGTGTGAGCACCTGATCGGACGCAGCTACGAATACGGCGGCAACGACTGCATCCACTTAGTCGTGGATGCCCTGAAGGCACTAGGCAAAAATCCACCGGAGGTTGCAGAGCACTGGTACGCCTTGACTCCGCGCGGTATATTGCGCGAGCTGGCGCTGTATTGCGACACCATAGACGTGCCCGCCTACGATGGTGACATCATTCTGTTTGGCGCTAAGCCACCTGAATTCGGAGTCCAATGGCAGAGTGGCATCCTGTTCATAAACCACTTCATATCCGCAGTGGACTGGAAACCAGTGGCAAGCTTTACGATCCGCCGCTCCTACCGTATGAAATCGCGCTAATTGAAGCGCTTGGATGTAGCGAACAAGAATACAAGCAATTTGTTCGTTACGCTCGTGATGCCTCTTATGTGCGTCCGGCTGAGTACGACAATATCCCGGAAGTTTATGCAGCAATGGTCCCTGTGGTCGCTGCGGTGGCCGCTACATCAGCAAAAACAGTCGCAACAACAATCGCAGTTAATGTTGCAATCGGCTTAGCTTTAACAGCTATCAGCATTCTGCTGGCACCAAAAGCACCAGCACTGGAATCACCCGCCAAAATCAAAGGCAAAAAGTTAGCGGATCAGATCGGTCCAACCCGCTTCAACCAGACCACCAGTTTTGATAACGTCAGCAGCCTCGCCGAGTACGGGCAGCCGATTCCAATCCCTTTCGGCAAGCGCGGCACGGGCGCTGATGGCGCGCTAACTGGCGGCTTGATTCTTGCACCAGCACTGGTGTGGAGCAGATTATATTCTTACGGCAATTATCAAGCCTTTGAAGGTCTATACGTCGCAGGCCAGTACGGAATTACAGCTCCTGGCATGGGGGGTGTACGCCTTGGTACTTTTGCGCTCGACACATTAGGTGATCGAGAATTTGCGCTGTTTTGGTCATCCACTGAAGGCTCAAACTTTCCAACAGCCTTAATTGGTGGCGACGAAGTCAACGGAACATCTGGCCGCCAAGTATTTACTGCCCCTGGCGCAAACGGCCAATACGAGCGCTCGGCATCAATGGCATATAGCCCGAGCACTCAATACCAGTTTGGAACGGCAACCCCAATCCACAACGGCACAGCTTACCGCTTTAACTGGGAAATTATTAGCGCACCGTTTAGCTCGACAAAAGGCGAAGATGCTGAGGACGTTCGATACGAGATAAGAGCAAAACGACGCAAAATTGCAGGCGCAGACGCAGACGTGCTGCACGACACTGAAAAGCCAGGCGTTGGTATGCCAGGAGTCGGCAGAGCTTATTCACGACGCATGGGCTTTGTTGCGATCAAAAAAGCAAACAACTCTTCATTTACAGAGTTCAACGAGAGAACAGTCGTTGATATTGAAATAGGAGACGTAGCCGCCTTTGAGATTTATAAAAAAGGCTGGGGCGAATTCCAAGGGGAAGACTTCCAATACAATGGTAAACGTGTTAGAAGCGTAAATCTTAAAGACTTAAGCAACAGCGCTAGAAGCTGGCGGTTGCGTGCAGAAGATCTACTTACAAAAGGAACACGCTGGATTATCGGATCCTCTATTTGGGTGGTCGTAGATAAAGCCGACGTTGCCGACGATATAAAACATATTTACTTCCAGTGTGTCTCTATTGTGGGCGTGCCCACGCTTGGCATACCCGGCTACAGCACAATTCGTGAACCTCTCGGCGGTTATAACGGTTTAGAGTACAACGAGAAAAAACACTGCGGCGCGGCTTTCTGGAACATATGCCGGCTTTACATGGCGAATATACGCCCTGTGCGACGCGACTCTATTGCCATTGAATTCGGAATTAAATCCCAGGTTTGGAACCGAGCATCTGGATTGTGCAATTTTAATGCGTTACCTACCCCGGACGACCTGTATAAATTTGACGAAAAAGACATTACTCTTACGACACCCAAGATGGATAAGTACTTTGACCGAGCCTCGTGCTTTTCGGTCATGGTACGCCCCGTATCTAAATACGGCGAAGCTGAAGTTGCGTGGCAACGCATCCCTGAATTGTTCTGTGTAATCGGACGAGCACCGATTGACCAGTACAACTACCTTCGAATCAAACCCAGAATTGCAGGATATTACGAATACCGGCTTATCCCCCGCACAGGCACAGATATTGCGCAGAACAGTATTGATACCAATACGGCTATCCGTCTTTTCTCCGAGGGCGGCGAGCTATTTGGCCGAGATTACCCGACGCCATACGGGGATTTCCGCATAACCACAACAGGGGAAGAGATAGCTATTGCCGATATAAAAGCTAACGATGAGATGTTTACGGATCCAAGCGACGAGGCGCCATACCAGTCCTCCGATTACACAAAAACAGGACCTACATCCGTAAGCCAAAGCGACTCGTCAACTACTCCGGCAGGCGGTCAATTTCCGCTTAACGCGTGGAGCACACACTACTTAGGACGAGCCTGGAGCAGCGAAAATCAAGGCACTACAAAAAGCTTCAAAATTAAAATGGTAAAAACAAATGACCCAAATAAGACACTTTCGTTAACTGTAACTGCCACATCAGTTAAAGCGACCCTTGGCGTAGACGTAGGCCAGGCATACGTTAACCTTACAGGATCAACGTATAAGTGGTCAAATTTTGTTTACACTGTCACTAATTTTACAGGTGGTTGGCAGGTAAACGACACCATTAAAGACGCTCCTTCCGTCGATAATGTTTTCTTTACAGGAATCGTAAACGTGCAGTTCATGTGCACGGGCTTGGGTACGACACTAATTCCTGCTAATAAAATTGCGCGTGCTGAACGAGTATTTGAACGCAATTCACAAGTGGCAGACTGCAGCCATTTCCAAGAATTACAGAAATCAAACGAAAACGGCCCCGAGCACGAGATCGTCTACATAAACGAGTTCATCGAAAACGAAGAAGCACCGAGTTACGTCAACATGTCAACCATTGGGCTTTCCATCAAGTCCAACGGCCAAATCAATTCCATCGACCAACTGCGCATGTGGTCCCCAACCGGAATAAACATTACACGTCTAATTGAAGGCGATAACGCACCGAGCAATCTGTTCGCCGATCTTGTCTACTATTTGCTGACAAACACCAGTCAAGGTCTCGGCAACATCGTTCCGTCTGAGTTAATCGATATTGATTCTCTGCGTATTGCAGCGCAATTCCAACGCACAAACAAGATTTTTTACGACGGCGTACTCGAAGACAACGAAAGCTTCCGCTCGTTCCTGTACGACAACGCTGCTCTGCAACTCTGTAATTTCACTATCAAAAACGGCCGCTTCGGCATGATGCCGGCGCTGCCTTACGACAGCAACTACGCAATCAGCACAGCGCCGATCGTGGTCGAGCAGATCTTCACGGCCGGCAACATCATCCAAGACAGCCTGCAAGTCCAATACATCGAAGCCTCCCAGCGCTCCAACTTCCGCGCCTTGGTCAGCTGGCGCGTCACCGTCGAGAACGATCTGCCCACACAGGCATCAGCGCTGGTGGACTGGGCTGACATCCCAGAAAGCAGCCGCGCCACTACACAGCAGGCGTTTGACCTTACCGACTTCTGCACCAACCGCGCCCAAGCTTTGCTGACCGCTCGATTCCTGCTGAGCATCCGCCGCCGCGTCACCCACACAGTCAGCTTCAAAACGGTACCCGACGCACTCGGAATCCAGCCCGGCTCTTATATCCGAGTCATTACTGAAGCCACCACCTACAGCGCTACCAACAATGGCGGCATCACAGATGCTGGAACACTCGTCAGCATCAGCAGCATCGCCAACGGCAACTACGACGCTTTGATTTACAACCCGCAAACAGGAGATGTAACAGAACGGCGCATCACCGTCAGCAACAACACAATCACAGATTCAACGCTGTACGGTTGCTTGTTTACCTTGCTAAGCGTTGAAGTAGGAATGGGCGTTTACCAAGTGGAGCAGTTGACGTTAGATGAGGACGGATTGGTCAGCATCAGCGCTGTCCATGTTCCGACCGACAGCACTGGCGCTAGCATTGTGGCAAAGGACGTGCTAAACGAAGCCGCTTTCCGCACGCTTGAGTGATGACGTTCCCTGCGCTAGCCCCCACAAGCCGTGACTTCAGTCCAGGTGACTGGCCGACCAAGCGGTTTAACTCGCAATCTGGCGCAGAAGTGCGGATCTTATATGGCAGCCAACGCACCAACGCAAAAATCAGCTTGAGTTACGACAACATTACCGATGCAAACGCACAACTATTTCTAGAAGATTACGACGCCCAATTAGGAACACTACGCACTTTTACGTTGCCTTCTGCTGCGTTTTCTGGCTGGTCTGGCACCAACAGCAAGCTAGATGCCCCTCCAGGCACAAAATGGCGCTACGAGGACGAGCCTTCCATCAAAGCTGTACGCCCTGGTCGCAGTAGCGTTACAGTAAAGCTGGTTGCTGTCATCTAATGGCCAAAGTATTTACTGGCAAAGACGGCGCCCTACTGATTGACGGTGCCACTCAACTCAAGGTCACAAACTGGAGCTTGACTGGCAGCGTGGAAATGCTGGAAACCACCAGCCTCGGTAATGCACAACGCACCTACGCACCAGGCGTCCAAGAATTCAACGGCAGCGCAACACTGCTGTACTACAGCGATGACGCTGAGCGCAACGACGCTGCGAACGCGCTACGCAAAGTCCTAAAAGTCGACGGCGTAAGCGATGCAGATACCGTAACCCTTAACCTGCGCCTTGTTCAAGGCAATACAAATCACGACGTATCTTTTACTGCTTACATCACTAGCGTTTCTTTTGGTGCTGGCGTCGGTGAAATTACCTCTGCCCAGATCAGCTTCCAAACAACCGGCGCGCTAACTGGGGTGACGCTGTAATGGGCATTTATCTTGGCAATATCGGCAACATTGAGTTAACCCGCAAATCACTCGAAGGTTTTAAGGAGTCGGTTGTAAACCCTTCTGATGTCAACGCTAACCGCCATCGTTTCAGTTTTGATTTCAGCGAAGGCTTTTTGATCAGCGGCGACCTTGTTGCGATTAGCACAACCGATGGTACCGACCTCGACTTTGTGTCTCCTAGCGGCTGGAGTGACGGAACTGTCCACGAGAGCGGAAAGTGGTACGTTTTTGTGGATGAGCTCGGTGCCATCCGCCTTTACGACAATTTCAACGACAGCCTTGAAGGCAGCACCGCCGGACTTGTTGAACTAGCAGATATCAACCGCGATATTCCAATTAAGGTAGAAATTGAAGACCTAGCGGGCAGATTGCTGGCATCAATTAGTGACTATGAGCTGAACACAAGCCGCGAAACTGTTGATATTACGACACTTTCAGACGAGCATCGGCAGCAATACAGCAGCCTGATCAGCGGTAGCGGCCGAGTTACAGCGCAGTGGGATTACGTCAACGAAGTAAATCAAGAGCCAGTGCATTACTTGATGCAGCTAGTTGTACGCACCGAAGTTGGTTCTGCATTTCACGCTAAATTTTTTATCAAAACTCTAGGCGCCACGGCAAACGCAGGCTCGTTCGCTGGCTCGCAAGTTAACGACCAAGTGTGGTGGGAATTTGACGCAATCGTTACCGGTAGCGCTACAAGTTTTGCCCCTGGCGACATAGTGGTTTCGACCATTGATTTTGTAGCCACTGGCCCAATTCGTTTACGCGCCAATACGACACCACGCCGTAGGTTGCTTCAAGAGACCGGTGATCCTATTGTGCTTGAACAAGGCGGAGGTTTCCTGCTCTTGGAAGACAGCGATGTCTAAACTAGGTACACCGGAACGAGAGGCTAGCTGTGTCTGACCTGAAGATCAGCGAACTACCGCAGCTTGCTGGCACCAATCTTGCTGCCAACGACCTGCTGGCGGTCGCTGATACCAGCGCCAGCGAGACACGCAGCATCACAATCTCGGCTGGTATTGGCAAAGCCGTCACGCTGATCGCAGACGGCACAATACCGAGCGCGAAAATTCTGTTCGCTGCTGGTTCAGTCCCAGGCAGTGCACTTCAAGGTGAAACCGTCAATACCTCGCAACTGACCAAC
>Ga0129336_10002434_pt1 | contig 11538 bp, 4 predicted proteins | sample CPB6_02_DNA_FD_96878 | JGI IMG/M metagenome (GOLD analysis project Ga0129336, IMG submission 96878) | Freshwater to marine salinity gradient microbial communities from Chesapeake Bay, USA - CPBay_Sum_0.6_0.2_DNA | ecosystem: Environmental > Aquatic > Marine > Coastal | place: USA: Chesapeake Bay...
GTTAAAAAATATTCTGGAGATATAATTTATGTAGACAATAGACCCGCAATCACAAGGTCTTCAAGTCAAAAAGAAGATATTAAAATCATTTTGCAATTCTAAAAAGTCATGCCCCAAGAAACTAATCTCAACGTATTTCCATATTTTGACGATTATAATCCGGATAATAATTACTATAAGGTTTTATTTAAACCTAGTTATCCAGTGCAATCGAGAGAATTAACTACTTTACAGTCAATTCTCCAAAAACAAATTGAAAGATTTGGGCAAGCTTTCTTTAAGGAAGGGGCAAAAGTTATACCAGGACATTGTGGATATAATAAGACCTATTACGCTGTTCAATTAGAAAATAGTTATTTGGGAGTTCCTGTAGATGCATACATTTCCCAACTAGTTGGACTTAAAATAACAGGAAGATTATCAGGAGTTACTGCAGTAGTTGAAAATTATTTACTTTCATCCGAATCTGAAAGAGGAACTGCTACTTTATACTTAAATTACATCTCTTCAAGTAGCCAAAATAATGCTACACAGACATTTTTGGATGGAGAAGAACTTTTCACAGATTCTCCATTAATATCTGGTTTATTGGGTGCAGCAACAATACAATCACAATCTTCTTTCGCGGTCACTTTAGCAAACAATGCTACTAGCATTGGATCTGCTTTTTCTATAACCGAAGGTGTATATTTTGTTAGAGGACAATTTGTTACTGTTTCTGAAGAAACTTTGATCTTAGATCAGTACAATGACACGCCAAGTTATAGGGTAGGTCTTTTTATACTAGAAGAAATAGTAAATGCAGATATAGATGAAACTCTTAATGATAATTCAAGAGGATTTAACAATTATGCTGCGCCAGGTGCAGATAGACTGAAAATTACAACATCATTGTTTAAAAAAAGCATCGATGATTTCAATGATGCTAATTTTATAGAGTTAGCAACGATCAATAACGGAATTCTTAAATCAAAAGCAACCAGCGACATATCTTCGGTCATTCAAGATGAAATTGCTAGAAAATCATATCAAGATAGTGGAGATTATTGCTATGAACCATTTATTATTTCCGCAAAAGAATCTTTAGACAACTTAATTGGAAATCAAGGTATTTTTAAATCTGGACAACTGACTTACAGCGGATCTATTCCATCGGATAGTCTAGGAGTTTATCAAGTATCTCCAGGAAAAGCTGTAGTAAAGGGATTTGATGTAGAATTACTAAATCCATCTTTCTTAGATTTTTCAAAGACTAGAACTACGAGGTCTTTAGATAATCAAATAATTACATATAACACTGGATCCACTTTTAAATTAAATAGAGTTTATGGTGGACCATCAATAGGTATTGGAAATACATATGTATTGAGTTTAAGGGATTCTAGAGTTGGATCTGCACAGACTTTAGCAAGTGGCAAAGAAATAGGTTTGGCTAGAGTATATGATTTCAAATTGGAATCTGGATCTTACGATAGTCAAAATCCAAACTTAAATCAGTGGAATATTTCTTTATATGATGTTCAAACTACAACAGAAATAACATTAAATTCTCCAATTACACTTTCAATTCCAACCTTCATTAAAGGCAATAGAAGTGGAGCGACTGCATTTTTAAAAGAATCAGTATCAAATGGCACTTCACTTGTTGTTTATCAAAAATCTGGTGAATTTGTAAATAATGAAAGTTTTACGTATGATGGAATTAGTGATAATAGGATCTCAATAGCAGTAACTGCATATGGTATTTCAGATGTAAAATCGGTATATGGAATTGTTGGAACTTCAAAAACATTTACTGCTGACGTAATTCAATCAAATTCCACATTTATTGGTATTGCTACAATTAGTCCATATGATGCAGATACTGGATTTAGTACAGTACGTTCACAAAATCCTCTCTTTCCATCTGGGCAGAATTTAAAACTGGGAAGTCTTTTAAAATTTACAGACACTTCTCTTTCAAGTCCAGTCATTGCAAAAGTTGTTAGTGTAGGTTCTAGTCACATACAAATAGTCGGTGTTTCTACAGTTTCTGGTCTAACAACATCTAGATTACCTGTTTCAAATTTAGTAGTATCAGATTTAACAGTTTTAACATCAAAGTTAGAGTCTTCGAGCGATAATACTTTATATACCAAATTCCCCAAACAACATATATCTGCGGTAAGTTTAAATAATACATCATTAACTATCAGAAAAGTATATACAGTAAATATTACCAATAATAAATTATCTTCAGCAATTGATGCAGATACTAATGAAATATTTTTACCATTTGATGAAGAAAGATATCTTTTAATTAGATCTGATGGTGGATGTGAACCACTAAGTTCGGATCAGATAGAACTCACAAATAATCTCACAAGACTTCAAATTTACAATTTAGGATCTAATGATAGTGGTGCTACATTAATAGTAACGGCACAAAAGACTAGAGTAAAAGCAAAATCCAAAATAAGAAATAGAGTTAATAGTATTATAGTTGATAAATCAACCAATCCAATTTCTGGTACAGGATCAACAACACTGGATGATGGACTAATTTATGGCAATTATCCTTATGGAACAAGAGTTCAAGATAGAGATATTTGTCTAAACTATGGAGATATCATCACTGTTTTAGGTGTTTATGAATCAAAAGACACATCTCTCGCTTCAGCACCAACAGCAATTTTAAATAATATTGCTGGTCCAAGCAGCAAAACAACAGATTTAGTCATTGGTGAACAATTTATAGGACAGTCATCTGGTTCTGTGGCGATTCTTGCCGAAAGAGTAAATGATACTCAAATATCTTATATTCCATTAAATGAAATTCCTTTAAAAGAAGGAGAAACTGTTTTATTTGTAGAGTCAAGAATTCAATCTGTAATTGGAACTCTTAATGATTCCAGCAGTAAAATATCAAATAATTTTACATACGACAACGGACAAAATGGATCTTTCTATGGATATGGATCGCTAATTAGAAAGCAAAATGTTCTTGCTCCATCTAGACAAATAAAAATCTATTTTGCAAATGGATTTTTTGATTCTGTAGATGATGGAGATATAACAACTGTCGAATCATACTCGACATATAATTATGGAAAAGAAATACCAACTATAAACTCCACAACCAGATGTAGTGATATTATTGATATTCGTCCTAAAGTTTCTGATTATATTGTTCAAGAAAACGCACGATCTCCCTTTGAATTTCTTGGAAGAACATTTTCACAATCTGGAAATTCCGCTGCCAATATTTTAGCATCTGATGAGTTTATTAGGACTAATTATTCTTTCTATTTGGGAAGAATAGATAGAATTTTCTTAACAAAAGATGGAATATTCCAAGTAAAATTTGGAACACCTGCAGAAAAACCAGAAAAACCAGTTTCTGTAGATAATGCTATAGAAATTGCAACTGCAACTATTCCACCATATCTTTACAATGTTAGTGATATTATCTTTGATCGATATCAATATAAGAGATATCAGATGAAAGATATTAGTATGTTAGAAGATAGAATCTCTAACTTAGAATACTACACAAGTCTTTCTCTCCTTGAAACTGAAACTGCAAACTTGTTTATCCCTGATGCGGATGGATTAAATAAGTTTAAGTCAGGATTTTTTGTTGAAAACTTTACTTCAACATCAGCTCAAGAATTTTCTATAGGAATTAAGAATAGTGTAGATTTTAAATTTAAAGAGTTAAGGCCAAGCCACTACACAACATCTATAGATTTGCAACCATATGCAAATGCAAGTGCTGGGGAAGATATAAGATTTAAATCCCCAGAAGGAATAAATGTTAGAAAAATTGATGATATCATTACTTTAGACTATACAGAAACTGAATGGTTAAAACAACCTTTTGCAACTAGAACAGAAAGTGTTGTTCCCTTTGTATTAAGTTTTTGGCAAGGAACTATAGAATTAACTCCAGCATCAGATACTTGGATTGAAACAACTAGATTAGAACCCAGAATTATCAGAACAGAAGGTAATTTTGCAGAAACATTTAGAAATGCCGTGCAAAATCAAGGAGTCGATCCACAGACTGGATTTGCACCTACAGTATGGAATGCTTGGGAGACAGTATGGACTGGCCAAGAAATTAGAGAAGCAACTAGAGAAAGAACAATTGTAACAGGAGGTCAATGGAGAGGTGTTAGTAGCTTCGGTCTACTACCCATAACAGAAACGCAAACAACAACAACTGTCAGAGAACAAACTAGAGAAACAATTGACACTGGATTTGAGTTCAGAACCGGAAGAACATTGTCGGTCCAAGAACAATTTGATATGACCGATGTTGGAGATCGTGTAGTAAGTAGAGAACTGATCTCGTTTATGAGATCTAGAAACGTTACTTTCGTTGGTAGAAGATTTAAACCATTAACTCAAGTTTATGCATTTTTTGATGGAGTTAATGTTACTCAGTTCTGTGTTCCAAAACTATTAGAAATTTCAATGGTCTCTGGAACTTTCCAGGTTGGAGAAACTGTTATTGGAGTATCGAGAGACACTGGATTAGGTCCAATAGTTGCTGCTGCAACTCCAAGAATTAGATTTAGACTTGCTGCATCTAACCATAGAGAAGGTCCATATAACCTTCCTGCAGTAACATATCCATCCAATCCTTATACAAACGAAACTCTACCTGATAGATACTCACCAACTTCATCTATCTTGAACGTGGATCTTTTCTCCTTATCTGATCAACCATCTGGAGAGTTCTTTGGTTGGGTAGCACCACAAATGATTTTAAGAGGAGAAACAAGTGGTGCTCAGGCTGTAATTACAAATGTCAGATTGATTTCTGATATTGCAGCAAATGTCCAAGGAAGTTTCTATATTCCAAATTCCAACATCATAGGTTTCCCATCATTTGAGTCTGGAAACAAAGTCTTCACATTAATAAACAATGATACAAATGATAAGAATCTAGCGGTTACGTTTGGTGACGAATCATTTGCTTCATCTGGTACTATAGAAACTGTCCAAAGAAATATAATTTCAGTAAGAAATGCAAGGGTAGAAACATTAGAATCAAGACAACAAAGAGATGTAGTTAGAACTACTGGAACAATTGTAACTCAGAGTGAAACTCTTTCAAGTTCTAGTAGATCTGTTGTTGTAGGATTCTATGATCCTTTAGCGGAAACATTCTTTGTTGATGATGAAACTGGCATTTTCCTAACAAGATGTGATGTATTCTTTAGTTCAAAAGACGATGATGATATTCCAGTATCTTTACAGGTTAGAACTGTAGAGTTGGGAACACCAACTGCGACTATTTTACCATTCTCTGAAGTATTCTTGGATCCAGCGAATGTAAGCACGTCTGCAGATGGATCTGTTGCGACTTCATTTGAATTTAAGTCTCCAATTTACCTCGAAGGACAAAAAGAATATGCGATAGTTCTAGTGTCCAATTCTTCGAAATATAGAGTATTCATATCTAGAGTTGGAGAGAATGATCTTATAACTCAAGAATTTATATCTTCTCAACCATACTTGGGATCACTATTTAAATCTCAAAATGCTTCTATCTGGGAACCAAGCCAGTGGGAAGATCTTAAATTTACAATGTATAGAGCTGATTTTATTGATAGTGGCACACTTGATTTTTATAATCCAACTCTTTCTGAAGGGAATGGTCAAGTCGCAAAACTTTTACCAGAAAGTATTGAACTGGAGTCCAGAAGAATAAGAATTGGAATTGGATCAACTCTCCAAGATACTTTATTAAATCTTGGAAATACAATTTACCAGGCAAATACTAATGCTTCTGGAAATTATGTAGGAAATGCTGGAGTAGCGTATACCACATTGAGTATCATTAATCCAGGAATAGGATATACACCATCTTCAACAACTGGAGGATCATATACATTTGACTCAGTTCCTCTTACTAGTATAACAGGATTTGGTGCAAATGCTACTGCAAATATAACTATATCCAACGGTGTAGCTGTTGCTGCTACCATTGTAAATGGTGGAAATGGGTATAAGGTTGGTGATGTTGTTGGAGTTACTACTATTGGAAATTCTCCAGCTGGTAGAAACCTAAGAATGTCAATCGTTTCTATCGCAAGTACAAATCAATTGATATTGGATAATGTTCAGGGAGACTTTTTGGTTGGTGTTGGTGGAACATTAAGTTATACCACAACTTCTGGTACATATTTGATTAATCAATCTCAAGGTGGAAACGTAACTATTACCGATATAACTGCAGAAAAATCAGGAACTACAATCAAAGTAAACCATAAAAATCATGGAATGTACTTTGACCAAAATTATGTGTCAATTTCCAATGTCGCCAGTGATATTGTCCCAACAAAACTGACGCAACCATATAGTTTAGATTCAGTTACTCCACTTGTAGTTGAAAATATTTCTGGATTTGGAGTATTTGAAAATGTTGGAGTTGCAAGTACAAATCCAGGATACTTATTAATTGGAGACGAAGTGATTGCGTATACTTCAGCTAGTGGAGCATCTTTAGGTGGAGTCATAACAAGGCAAATTTCAGGAACTTCAAAGAATTATCCCACAGGAACTCCAGTTTACAAATATGAATTGGGAGGCGTATCTTTAAGAAGAATCAATAAAGTTCATGAAGTTGCATTTGACGAATCTTCAAAATCTTTTGACAACTATAATATTAATATTGATATGAGTGCCGATGGTATAGATAGAACCAATGGTGATTCTTTCCCAATTCTTTACTTCAACGAAAGTAAGTCTGCTGGGGGAGATAATATTAAAGCATCTCAAAACATTCCATATGAAGTTATAACTCCAATGGTTCAAAACTTGACCGTAAGAGGAACTTCACTCAACGCTCAAATCAGAACGGTTACCGGAAGAAGTATTGATGGATCAGATTTTGAATCTCCATTCCTAGATAAAGGATTTGAAGCTGTCAGTTTGAATCAAACAAACTATTTGGATGGCACAAGATTAATTTGTTCGGAAATAAATGAATTAAATAATCTTGGATTGATTGCAGAAAATAAATCATTAAATATGAGACTTTCATTATCAACAGTTGATACAAGAATAAGTCCAGTAATTGATCTACAAAGAACTAATATAATTCTAACATCAAATAGAATAAACAGACCAATAACTGATTATGCAGTAGATCCACGAGTTAACTCAATGCTTGAAGATCCAAATGCTTGTCAATATGTTTCGAAAGAAAATAGATTAACAAATCCTGCTTCTTCTATACAGGTAATACTGGATGCACATATTAACAGTTATTCGGATATAAGAGCATTTTATTCTATATCAAATGAAGAAAATTTCAATCCTATTTTTGTTCCTTTCCCAGGTTATGACAATTTAGACGCAAATGGAACAATTATCGACTCTTCATTAAACAATGGTAGACCAGATAAATTTATATCTCCAACGGTATCATTAGGTTTTTCTCCATATGAAATTGAATATAAAGAATATAAATTTACTATATCGAATTTACCAGACTTTAGAGCATATAGAATTAAAATAGTAATGAGTGGTACAAATCAAGCATATCCACCAAGATTTAAAAATCTTAGAGTAATTGCACTGGCATAATTTATGGACTTGTTAAAAGTAGAGGGTCACTCGCATTTGTTGAGGGACCAAAGAACCAATTCAATTATTAATACAAATATGTCAGAATATAATGATTATCTTTCAAGAAAAAACATAAAAAACGAAGAGAAACAAAAGATACAAAATCTTGAGTCAGAACTTGCTAGTATAAAGGATGATATTAGTGAAATAAAAAATCTTTTAAGAGGAATTGCAAATGGATCCAAATGATATAGTTTTAGAAGATTTGTCAAAGAGTTTTGAATTCATGAAAGCTTGTATGGAAATTGATGAAATCGATGATCTTGATGATTTGAGAAACATTAGTAAAGCATATATGAAACTTTATTTGAAACAGCAAGAGGTTCTCTCCACAATGCTTGGCAAAAAGAAAGAATAAATACCATTAAGAGAAGGTGTTAAAATGGCGCTACCAGGCACTAGACAGCAATTAATAGATTATTGTAAGAGAAAATTGGGCGCACCCGTATTAGAAATAAACGTAGCTGATGAGCAAATTGATGACTTGGTTGATGACGCCGTTCAATTCTTTCAAGAAAGACACTTTGATGGTGTATATCCTACATTTTATAAGTATAAAATAACACAAGAAGATATTGATAGAGGAAGAGCGAAAGGAGGAAATACTAGCTCAGGAATAGTAGTATCTACAGCAACTACGACAATTAATAATACATCAACTACATTTAATTTTGAAGAAAACAGCAATTATTTACAAGTTCCTCCAAACATAATAGGAGTTAATAAAATATTTCGTTTTGATGGATCAAATACCATAACTCATAATATGTTTAGTATTAAATATCAGTTATTTTTAAATGATATTTACTATTGGGGATCAATTGAACTATTGACATATGCTATGACAAAAACATATTTGGAAGATTTGGATTTTCTTTTAAATACACAAAAACAAATAAGATTTAATAAAAGGCAAGACAGATTATATTTGGATATCGATTGGTCTTCGATTAAAAAAGATGATTATATTGTTATTGATTGTTATAGCACTTTAGACCCAAACAATTACTCTCAAGTTTGGAATGATTCATTCTTAAAGCAATATCTAACATCACTTATAAAAAGACAATGGGGACAAAATATGATGAAATTTACAGGTGTTAAATTACCTGGAGGGGTTGAGCTTAATGGAAGACAAATGTACGAAGACGCTCAAAGAGAAATAGATATTTTAATGGAAAAAATGTCCAATACATATGAACTTCCTCCACTTGATATGATAGGGTAATGTTAAATCCATTTTTTCTGCAGGGTTCAAAAACAGAACAAAATTTAATTCAGGATTTGGTCAATGAGCACCTGAGAATGTATGGTGTCGAAGTTTATTATCTACCAAGATTTTATCTCACGGAAAAAACTATTATTAAAGAAGTAATCGAATCTTCATTCGATCGCGCATATCCAATTGAAGCATATGTTGAAACATATGATGGATATGGAAATAATCCAACAATATTATCTAAATTTGGCATACAAGCATTAAATGAAATTACGCTAACAATATCCAGAGAAAGATTTGAAACCTATATTAGCCCACTTATAATTAAACACGCTGATGTTAAATTGGCGACTAGACCTAAAGAAGGAGATCTTGTTTATTTTCCATTAGGCGACAGACTTTTTGAAATAAAATATGTTGAACATGAAAAACCATTTTATCAACTCCAAGGAAACTATACTTATGAATTAAGATGTGAACTATTCCAATATGAAGATGAAGTTATCGATACCGGAGTTGGTGAAATTGATGATGTATTGGCGGAGGAATCTTTTACAGAAGGAGAGCAAAATCTTTCTACATTAGTTGGAAATATTCAACTCTTAAATTTGGTAGGAGCAGCCTCAACAGCAACAGCTATAACAAGTTTAGTAGATGGAGCAGTAAGATTTATTACGATTAAAAATCGTGGTGGTGGGTATACCTCTGCACCAAGGGTAGCAATTTCTTCTGCTCCTTCGGGAGGAAGAACTGCTGCTGGTATTGCAAATATGATAGAGGGTATTGTAGTATGTAATGACAATGTAAATCCCCTATCAAAATCTGTTCAATCTGTTGGTTTAACAACGGTTGGATCTGGATATACAATGACTCCTAAGGTTAAATTTATTGGAGGGGATGGCAGTGGAGCAATAGGAATTGCATCTTTGGCATATGGATCTGTGGGAGTTGTTACCATCACCTCTGGCGGCGGAGGATACGTTGGAATTCCTACAGTATTATTCTCTAAACCAAAACATGTTGGTGCAAAAGCTACCGCAACTATCGATACTGTAATTTCAACAGGAGCTAGTGTTCTTTCAATCAACTTGACCAAGGGAGGACCAGCATACTTGTTTACTGATACAACAGGAGGTAGGTTTTATAAACCGGGGTTTATACCTACAGTAACAATAGATCTGCCAACAGGTAGTGCTAATAACGCTACTGCATCGGCCACAATGGGAGATTATAACACAACTGGAGGAACTGTAGCAAAAATCTCTGTTACAAATGAAGGTAAGTTTTATACAACAGCACCAACTGTTACAATATCTCACCCAGGATATAGTTATGCTTCGGGTACTATTGGAATAGCTGGATCCAGTATTGATCCAAATTCTTTTACATTTACTAGTTCTGGAAGAGCATATAGAACGGCACCCGTTGTTTCCATATCAACTTATGGTTCTCAACGACCACCATTAATTCAAGCGATTGGAATTGCGACTATAAATCCAATTACCGGTGTAGTTACGGCAGTTGGATTTGATCAATCTTTACCTTGGTGTGTTGGAACTGGAGCAACTATTGGTTTGGGTTACACAGTTGCACCACAAATTATATTTTCTGGAGGAACAGATCCCGTTAGAGCGACTGCTACGGCTACAGTTTCTATAGCAGGAACTATATCATCCATTTCTATAGGAAACAGTGGATTTGGATATGCGTCTGGAGTTACTGCAACCGTCAGTATTGGTGCTCCCGCTGGCATTGGAGAGCAATTCAGGGCAATAGGTGTAGCCACAATGAGATATAATTCTGTCATAACTACTGGCACTATTGCAATAGGATCTACAATCATTTCTGGAATAGCAACGGAAGGAATTTTGATAGGAGATAGAGTCAGACTTCCATACAATTACACTGATGTAAGAAAAGAATATAATTTTATTCCAGATGAAACTTATGTAGATTCTATTGGAATTGGAACTATCTTTATATCATCAACATCAACAAATACAGGAATTGCTACGACCACGTTTGAATTTGGAATCGATCAATGCGGAATTGTTACTGGAATTACCGTAACATACGGTGGGGGTGGATATTTAGTTGCGCCAAATGTAACAATTCAAAATGATCCCGATATAAAAAATTACGTAGAATTAATTGCAGGAGTTCATACCGCTAGAGGATACGCAGTTGTAAGTGCTGCTGGAACTATTACTCAAATTGCAATGACAGATGCAGGATCTAGATATGTAATAACTCCAACAATATCAATTGCTGGATCTGGATCTACATCTATTGGAACATTTGAATTTAATGAAGTTGTTACTGGATCTATAAGCGGAACCACAGCCAAAGTTAGAGATTGGGATGCGATAAAAAATCAACTACAAGTGTATAAAGTAAATGGAGAATTTATAAGCGGCGAAGTTATTGTTGGATCTAGTTCTTCAGCTAGATATACATTAAAAACTATAGATGAGTTTTATATAAGCAGTGGATATGGATCAAACGAACAGATTGAAATTGAAGCAGATGAAATTTTAGACTTTAGCGAAAAAAATCCATTTGGAATGCCATAGTTGTTAAATAGTTATTAATTAATTAAAAAAATGTTTGAATATTTTTATAACGAAATTTTTCGAAAAACTATTATTGGATTTGGAACTTTATTCAATAATATAACCATAAAACACACTAACGAA
>Ga0129336_10002435_pt1 | contig 11536 bp, 7 predicted proteins | sample CPB6_02_DNA_FD_96878 | JGI IMG/M metagenome (GOLD analysis project Ga0129336, IMG submission 96878) | Freshwater to marine salinity gradient microbial communities from Chesapeake Bay, USA - CPBay_Sum_0.6_0.2_DNA | ecosystem: Environmental > Aquatic > Marine > Coastal | place: USA: Chesapeake Bay...
ACCGTTGTGCCGGCCAATGGCTTTGGCACGATGGACGATGAGCTTGGCGCTTTAGAGAAGAAAGTCGGCACAAAAGAGTATTGGGCCGATCCAAAGATGCAAGCGCGTTACAACGAACTTCTTGCGGCGAGAATCGCCAGAGAAAATCGCGGACGCGCTGCGTAACCGCCCGCGAGGGCATATCCAACAACGCTATCGAGATGCCCCATAGGGCGATAGGCGGCTCCTCGGCTTAAGGCCGGGGGCAACCCGCCGACGCGCGCCTATGGACAACCAGATCGGAGCGTCTTTCCCAAACAGAAAGGTGCTTCACAATGGCTAGCACAGCTTTTCAGGTACAGTATCGTCAGGAGTTTATCGCTGGTTTCGAACAGGGCCAGTCGCTCCTCCGCGCTTCCGCCACCACGGAAGCCGTCATCAAGGGTAATCAGGCGGTCTTTCTGGTCGCTGACTCCGGCAATGCTTCGGCGGTGACGCGCGGTGTCAACGGCCTGATTCCGGGTCGCGCTGACAACCTGACCCAGTACACGGCCACCTTGCAGGAATGGCACGACAAGCCCCGCAAAACCGGATTTAACATCTTCGGTTCGCAGGGTGACGGTCGCCGCATCATGCAGGAGACGACGGTTAAGGTGATGAACCGCAAGATTGACCAAGACATTCTTGGCGAACTTGCGAACGCCACCAACAACACCGGCTCGTCCACGACCGCCTCGCTGGCTCTCGTGATGAAGGCGCAGGCCATCCTCGGCAAGAACGAAGTCCCGGTCGAAGAGGAAGACAATATGTTCTTCGTCGCCTCGCCGGCCTTCCGCGCCTACCTGATGCAGACCAAGGAATTTGGTTCGCGCGATTGGGTGGACATGAATCTGCCGTTCATCGCCGGCGCTCCCGGCATGAAGCGCATTGAGCGTTGGGCTGGCTTCAACTGGATTTGGCATCCCCGCCTGTCTGGTGCGGCTACCGCGACGGAGAAGTGCTACGCCTTCCATAAGTCGGCTATCGGCCATGCGGTCAATACCGGCGAAATGGATGTCAAAGCCGGCTACAACGAGGAAGACGATTACTACTTCGCCCGCAGCACGATCTTCATGGGATCGAAGCTGCTCCAGACGAAGGGTGTCGTCGAGGTTCGTCACGACGGCTCTGCGTACTAATCAATAGGCTTCGGCTAACGCCGGAGCCTTTTTTGTTTTCCGATCACGAAAGGAAAGCCAAATGGCTTACGCTACGACTAACCCGCCCGTCCGCGTTACGGTCGGCGCTCTTGATGGCAATGCTCCTGCGGTGTGGGTTTATAAATCCGCCGATGCAGTCGCGACCGTTAAGGGCAGCAAGTATTTCACCAACGGTTCGAGCCTCGGCATGATCGTTGGCGATTTCGTCCTTGTCTCTGACACGGCGACCCCGCTTGGCACGCTGACGGTTGTTTCGGCCGTCGCGTCTGACGGCGCGACCGTTGTGTAATTGAGCTTTGATGGGGGGCCATAGTGGCCCCCTGTCTTTTTTGGAGTAGCACATGCAGGAAGCAGGCGTTCCGATGATCCGTGAATCACGGATCAATTTCATTGAGTTTGCCCGTCAGACACATCATGTCGTGCCTGAGGACGGGACGGCGTTCGAGGATGTCCTTAAAGACTCCTTCTGGTCGCTTGTCGGTTACAAGTTCAAACCCGGCGACATCGTAGAAGTTCATGCCGAAGACGGCAGCTATTTCGCTGAGCTTTATGTTCGCGCTGCCGGCCGGAATTGGGCGAAAGTCGCCCTCCTTCGCAAGATTGATCTTGAGCCTGTTGCGGTCGCTCTTGGTTCGCCTGAGTTTGAGGCGACGTGGAAAGGCCCGCACCGTAAATTCTCTGTCGTCCGTCTGGCTGACAACCAGATCATCAAAGACGGCTATGAGACGCGCGAGCAGGCAATCGAATACATCAAATCTCACGTCAAAGCTCTGGCGGCCTAATCATGACAGCATCAACGACGCAACTACAGCTTTACAATAAGGCTCTACGCCATCTTGGCGAGCGTAAGCTTGCGTCGTTGAGCGAAGCGCGCGAAAGCCGGCGTTATTTGGATGACGAATACGCCGACACGCTTCTTTTGTGCTTGCGCGCCGGCAACTGGAATTGGGCGACGCGCGTGACAGAGATCACGGCCGACGCATACGTCGTGCCGGCGTTTGGGTATGAGGCGGCGTTCCCGAAGCCCGCCGACTGGATCAGGACGACCCTGATTTCCACGTCGGAAACGATGGACCCGCCGCTACGTAATTATCAGGATCAGGAAGGCTACTGGCTGGCTAACGCTGACACGCTCTATGTCCGCTACGTGTCCAGCACGCTTGGCAATACGCTGGCAAGTTGGCCGGTAGATTACGCCGAATACGTCGGCGTTGCGCTGGCGCGGGCGATTGTCGCCAGAATTACGCAGAACGACGCGCTTTCTGACCGGATAGAAGCTCGCGAAAAGCTCTATTGGAAAAAGGCGCAGGCAAACGATGCGATGGATCAACCGCCGCAGCCGTGGCCGCTTGGCACATGGACGACCAGCCGCATCCGCCGTGGCAATATCGGCAATAATTCAATCAAGAATTGGTGATAGATGCCCCGCTATAACGCGCCATTTTACAGCCTGAATAGAGGCGAGGTTTCACGCCTTGCTCTTATGCGCGTTGACCAAGAGCGGCTTGCGATGTCAGCCGACACGATGGTCAACTGGCTTCCGCTGACGGCTGGCCCGATGACGCTGCGTCCCGGCACGGAATATCTAGGCTCCACCTACAGCGATAAAAAATGCCGCATCCTTGAGTTCGTTTATGCAACGGACGATGCGGCGCTTCTGGAGCTTACCGACCAGAATTTGCGCGTTTGGGTTGACGGAGAGCTTATCGCTCGCGAAAGCGTAACTAGCACAATCCAAGCATTTTCCTCTTGGACGCTATCTGCCTCTACTGGCGCGTCCGTTACCGTAGACGGTTCGGGAAATCTGGTCTTTAAGGACGTAAAGCAGGGCGGCCTGTCTTACGCCTACGGCACGATTAACTGCACAAGCAATATTGATAAGTCTCACGGCCTGCGTATCCCTGTCACGCTAGGCGGAAACTTGTCGCTTAAAATAGGCACCACGCAGGGTGATGATGACGTGTTTCCAGAGACGATGCTGGAGACAGGTACGCATTCAATCAACTTCGCGCCGACGACTAATACCGTCTATATTCAGCTAGAAAGTAAAGACGAGCGTTCTTACAAAATCGCTCCTATTACGGTTGAATCTGGCGGCGCTATGATTATCCCGACGCCGTGGCTAGAAGCTGACCTACCTTATGTCAGATACGATCAGTCGGCAGACGTGGTGTTTTTGGCCTGCGCTAATTATCAGCAATATATGATCCAGCGCCGGGCGTTTAATTCATGGTCTGTCGTCAAGTATGAAGTCGCTGACGGGCCTTTCCCCGGCAAATCGGGCGATGATACATTCCGATTTACGCCTAATGCCTTGCGTGGCGACGCGACGATTACGACCAATAAGCAGTTCTTTCAGGAATCAATGGTGGGGGCGCTTATTCGCCTTTACCATTTGCAGCAGGACACGACTGAAGACCTAAACGTCGCTGAAACGTCTACTGCGCCAATATTTGTGACCGGCACGGCCGAGACGACATATTGGGATCCAAATGGAGGCACGGGAACGCCCCCGCCCGGTTCGTTCACTACGATCTCCTCGACGGAGCGTCAGTTCACGATTTCAATTACGGGAACGTGGTCAGGGACGATTGCTCTGCAAAGGACGTTTGACCCGGAAGGTATTTCGGATTGGGTTCAAATAGAGACATATACGTCAAATCAGTCCAAAACATATAACGATCATATGTCTAACGTGCAGGCGTATTATCGACTGTTCGTTAAGTCTTATACGTCGGGGACGGCGACCTGTAATCTTTCAATTGCCGGCGGAGGCGGGGCTGGCATTGCCCGCATTATATCTGTCAGCACGGCATCGGTGCCGCATACGGCTACCGTCCAAATCCTTAAGCCATTCTACGGCTGCGTAACGTCCGGCGGCACGACACGCGGTTCTGGCTCAACGACGCAATGGCGTCTATCTCAGTGGGACAGCAATCAGGGCTGGCCTTCGTCTGTCACGATCCACGAAGGCCGCCTCTGGTGGGCCGGTGGCGCTCGCATCTGGGGTTCTGTGTCGGACAATTACTATTCGTTCGATCTGGATATGGAAGGTGAGGCTGCGCCGATAAACCGTTCTATCGGCAAGGGGCCAATCCAAAATACAAACTTTATGATGTCATTAGGTCGCCTTGTCATTGGAACGGACGCTGGCATTATATCCGCTCGTTCAAGCTCATTTGATGAGCCTTTAACTCCGGCCAAGTTTAACCTGAAATATTCTAATACGCAGGGAACGGCTGATCTTCGTCCTCTAACGCTTGACCAGAAGGGCATATTTGTCCAGCGATCAGGTCGCCGCGTCTACATGATTGTCTTTACGACCCAATCGTTTGATTATCAGACGATTGATCTTACGCGCTTAAATCTTGACATCGGCATCCCCGGCTTCAATAGCCTCGGCATACAGCGCCAGTTAGACACCCGCCTGTGGTTGATTAGGCAGGACGGGACTGCGGCGGTGTTCCTGTTTGACGAGCAGGACAAGGTAGAAGCGTGGTTTCGCGTTGAGGCGGCTGACAGCGGCTTTATCGAAAACGTCGCTGTTCTGCCGGGGACGCTGGAAGATCAGGTTTATGTGGTCGTCCGCCGCACCGTTAATGGCTCAACAAAGCGTTATCTGGAGCGCTTCGCGCGCGTCGATCAGTGTCAGGGCATTTCCATTAACCGCCTGCTTGACTGCCATGCGGTCTATGAAGGCACGGCGACAACGACGCTGACAGGGCTATCCTTCCTAGAAGGCAAGACGGTAAGCGTATGGGGCGCTACGGCGACGGACGTGTCCAACAGCACGGGTCGCGACCTTGGCACCTATACCGTCTCCAGCGGCTCAATCACCGTGTCAACGTCTGTCACGAAAGCCGTCGTCGGCCTGCCTTATACGGCGCAGTTCGTCTCGTCCAAGCTGGCCTATGCCGCCCGCGAAGGAACGCCAATCAATCAGATGAAGCGCGTCAATAAGATTGGCTTCGTCCTTGACCGCACCCACTATCAGGGCGTCCGCTACGGTCAGTATGAAATGCAGACCAGCACATACACGGCTGACGATCTTCCGCTGATTGAGGACGGCGCTGAAACTGCTGCCAACAAGATTTGGCAATACTACGATCAGCAACAGTTTGAGCTTAACGGCGCGTGGGATTCCGACTCGCGCGTTTACGTCGAAGCCGCATCGCCACGTCCGGCGACCGTGTTGGGCTTCACGATTGAAATGGAAACCAGCGGCTAAGCTGACGCGGAGATTACATAAATGGCAGCAGCGGCAATGGCCGGAGCCAGTCTCGTAGGGGCTGGCATAAGTGCTTACGGTCAATATCAAGGCGCGATGTCTCAGGCGTCCGGCTATGCAAATAGCGCAGCTAATGCGCTTTCTAGCATTCCGCAGTCGATACTTGGAGCGGCAAGCGCGGAGGCTGCGGCTAAAGATGCCGAATATGCGGCTGCTGACGCTAAGCGTGCAGCCGACTACACAGTTTCAATCGGTGAGAACCAATACAAAAAATCTCTTGTTGACGCAGACCTTGCCAGAGCTTCGGGCCAGATAAACGCATTCAATGCCGCACGCGAAAAAAAGCTGGCGCTGTCAGCGATACAGGCGCGTGGGGCGGCAGCAGGCGGTGGCGCGGCGCTAGACCTTGCTGGACAGGTTGGAGCGCAGGGCGAATTTAATAAGCTGATGGCCCTGTATGAATCTGAGAACACAGCCCGCAGCATTTACGATCAAGGCGTAGCATCTAAGTGGAATGCGCAGAATACCGCTTATGGAATTATGCAAAACAGGCGGTCAATTATTTCTCAGGGCGCATCGTATGCAAATCAGGCGATGTCCTACAGAAACGCGGCTACCTCGTCCTACATGACCGCGCAGAATTACAATAATGCTGCATCGGCAGTAAAAAGCCAAGCTCCTTTAATGGCGGCAGGCACATTGATCGGCGGCGCTGGATCGGCGCTGACCGGATACAAAAATATGGCCGGATCGCTCCCTAGCTGGATGTCATAAGAATGGTGGCTCTACCTGACGTTACCTCGCTCGGAAATCTTTCTAGCGGACAAGGAAATCGCGCAAGCGCTGGCTATAATACGCCGACATTTGCCCGACCAATCGACCCGGTTGATCCTGTTCGCTTTGGCAAGATTGAAATGCCCAACCCGGAAATGGGAGCGGGCTATCGGGCATTAGGCGAAGGAGTGCAGCGTATATCTCAGGTCGCCATGAATATTATGGCCGATGAGAAGCAAAAGCAGGATAATCTGCAAAACGCTCAGAATGTAGCTAATTATACAAGCGCTAGAATTGCGTTAGATCAAGAAGTCAACGATAGCGTAGATATTAACAAGCTACAAAGCGACTACCCGCAGAAATATGCGCAAATGCGCAATCAAATTGCGGATGCTATTCAAGACCCATATCAGAAAGATATGTTTCTTGCGCATACGCAGGACGACTACGCTCGTGGATTAGCCAATCTCAAAAGTCGCACGACAAATATTCAGCGTGATACGCAACTTGGCTCTTTGATTACCACCTCAGACAATCTTCACAAGGATTTTGTGAAGACGGCTAATGAGGATGACAGACAGGTTGTCTTTAGGCGCATGGACGGCATGATTACCTCTGCCGAGGACGCCGGATACATTACCCATGAGCAAGGGGCAAAATTCCGCAACGCTTGGGCGTCAAATGCCGTAGAGGGCTGGTATAAAAATCAGCCAGCGGATGTCGTTGTCAGGGAGTTAGGCGGCCTTAAAGGTGCGCTTATGCACCGTGAGTCAGGCGGAAACCCTTCGCTGGTTAATCAATTTGGTTTTGCCGGCCTGTATCAATTTGGCGCTCCAAGATTAAAAGACCTTGGACTATATATTGCCGGCCCCGGTGAAAGACTTGAAACCCGCGACGACCTTAGAAACTGGAATCGGTCTGACAAGAACGCCCCCGGAAAATGGTCTGGTCAGTTTAATATTCCCGGCTTCCCAGAAGTTAAGACACTCAAGGACTTTCTTGGAAACACAGCCGCGCAAAATGCCGTCTTCGACATTCATATCAAAAAGATGGATGACGAGATCAAATCCAATGGTCTTGAGCGCTTTATCGGAACCAACGTCGGCGGAATACCTATCAGCAAAGAGGGTATTTACGCTATGGCCCACCTTGGCGGCATGGGGGGCGCAAAAGCAGCGCTAGAGGGAAATGACGTTAGGCATGACGCCAACGGCACCAGCGTTCTGTCTTATGCGCGTTTAGGCGGTTCGCAGGGCCGTTTTACTGACATTCTCTCCCCAGAACGCAAGCTTGAGCTTTATAACGCAAAATCAAACGAGCTTATCGCCGGCACTCAGCAGCAACAGTTGGCGATGCGCGTGGCGGAAAATCAAAAGCGAGAAATAGCTTCTGACGCCACTAACGATTACATGCAGAGGGTTATCAGCAAAAACACGAATAATATCCTTGTCGATCTGAATGCTGACGCGCGACTTGACGCCACTCAAAAATATCACATTCAGCAAATCATCGAACGCGAGTCCAACGACCCTACGCAGGTCGAGTCCAGAACTTACGGTGCCGGATATTTTGACGCCATGAAAATGGTGTCAGCCGGACAGCTTACGACGTTTGATGATGTTCTTAAGCTTGGCGTTGATGGAAAGCTTACCTCGCAGGGCGTCGAGAGAATTAACTCTTACGTTCGCGGAATGATGAAAGACGCTAATACGGCTGGCGTCTTGGCGACCAAACAGTCTTTTATGCGGGAAGCAAAGGCGCAGTTGTCTTTTGAAGACCCGTCTATGCCATTCTTAAAAGACCCGGTTGGCGAAAGCCTATTCAACACGGTCTTCGTTCCCACCTTTGAGCGTCAGTTTGACGAGTGGGTGCAGGCTGGCAAAAACCCATACGAGTTTCTCCAGAAGGAGAAAATTATGGGCATGGTCAAGGGGCTTCGTGACAGCGACGAAATCAGGAAGGCCAAACTCTCCGCCAGCAATACGCTAATGAACGAAAATTCGACCGCGCCAGCCAACGTCAATCCATCTACTGACACAATGCTTCCGCCGCCGCCTCAAGTAGACGGTGAGAATTGGAAGAAAATTATGATGCTTCGGCCGAACAGGTCGGATGGAAAGCCAGAAGGCGTATTTGCGTGGTCAAGCGGTATTAAAAAACTCATTGAGTATAGAGGCCAGCCAGCCGTTCGCGTCGCATTTAATAAGCGCTTTCCCGGCATGAACGCTGATGAAATCCTGCTCCAGCTTGGAGTTCAATAATAATGGTAGATAGCCTGACGCTTTCCCAAGAAGATGCTGACAAGCTTTTCTCAGATGAATCTCTTTCGGCAGAGGTCCAGACGACGGGAGATATGACGCAGGAGCAAGCTGACCAGCTTTTTGCTGATCTGGAGCCTCCGCAGTCATCAGCCGCCGGCGCGTTTGTGCGCGGCGCAGAGCGTGGCGTTATTCCTATGGTCGCGTCGTTGCCGGCTATTGGCGCAGGTGCGGCAGGCGGCGAGATAGCAGGTGGATACATTGGCGGTGCGATAGGCACTTTAGTCGCTCCGGGGCCGGGAACGGCGGCCGGCGCGGCTATTGGCTCGACGATTGGCGGACTTGTTGGCGGTATTGGCGGCGGCTTTGCAGGCGGCATGGCCGGCGCGGAGATACAGGATATTGCCGTATCAAAGCTGCCCGACTCCGTAAGACAGAAACTCGGTCTTAGTCAGGAGCAGCAGCTTGTCGATGAACAGCAGCACCCTTACGCCGCTCAATTAGGAGGGCTGTCTCCGTTTCTCTTAACGGCAAGACCTTATGCGGCCGGATTAAAGACAGACACGGCTCTTGCGCGCTTTATGGGCGATTGGAAGTCCAAAGGCGCTGGCGCTCTAATTATGGGTGGATGGGAGCTTGGGCAGGAAGCTCTCAACAATGAGATTGATTGGACTAAAGTAGGCATCGCGTCTGCTTTTGGCGCAATATTTAATCATCAAAATAAAGCCGGCCAGCGCCTAATGAGCGTTGGTGAAGCGCCGTTTGAGCCGCGCTTAAGCCAGATTAGAGGATTGCGGGCAGAAGCGGCGGAAGAAGCCGACCGGATTAGAAACGTCGATCCCGGTCTGTTTACTGAACGTCGAATGGACGCCGGCCTTTATTACAAGCGGGAAATAAGCTCAGACCTATTTGACCCTACACTTCGCGAGGTCAGCGTCGGCGGCGTCCTTGGCCCCGGCAATACCGAAAAAACCTTCCTTGGCTTGCAGGAGCGCAATCCCGTTGCGGACAGCGTTTCTCGTATGCTCATGGAAGATGAACAGGCGATGCTTTACGGCCCTCAGTTGCCGGATGAGTCGCAAATCGCGCTGACAGCTAGAAAGATTGACCCAGAGCTTTTTGATTACCGTGACGAGCTTCTGGCTATGGCTGATGAGGCGCGGTCGTCAATAGCCGACTATCGCAAACCCTCTATGGAAGAATATAATGGCCTTAGAGGACAGCGCGACGAGCTTGAAACAGAGCTTGCCGGGACAAAGAACAAAGACGAGCAGCGTCGCATCAGGACTCAAATTAGGCTGCTGACAGAAGATATAAATGGCGTCTGGTCGCGCATGTCTGACGGCGCGGCGCTGGATGAGCAACTAACGCGTCATCACAACGATTTAGCCTCTATAAACGCGGAACTGCGCCGTATCGGCCCGGAAGTGGCGGCGGCAAATAGGCGCGCAGCCGAGGGTCTTGGGCGCGGCGATTTCATCATGGAGATCACGCCGTTTGAGCCGGAGGTCGCGCTTGCCGGTCAATCCGGTGTTGCCCCAGACCTTTTTGTAGAGGCTCAAGGCGCGTCTGCCGGCCAGCCGGCGAAGCCGTCTATGACTGAGGCAATGGCTAAGTCGGCTGGCATTAACGTGCAAGCTGAAAAGGCGAAAATTGCTGACGATGTGCGCCGTCAGTATTTGGAAGCCGGCCGGCCGGATGAGGAAGCCACCGCCGCCGCCAACTTGATCGCCAGTCGATACGTTACGCGCGCGGCTACGTTCCAAGGCTCTCAAGGGACGCCTTTTGAAATGTATCTGGCTAAACACGCCAAGGTTACTGCGTGGGAGCCAAAAGCACCGCCGCCTACGCCAACTAAGCCTGCGCCGGTTGCGCCCGATAGTAACGCCACAGCAACTATACGGGCTGCGGAAGCCCGTTTGGCGGAAACCAAAACGGAACTGCCGGCAGAGGCAGGTCGCTTACCAGAAGTCTCTGGTGAAGTAACAGTCGCTCCAGAAGCCGCTGCACCAATACCGGTAGAAACGGTAGTAAGCGCGCCTCCGGCACCGGAACCTGTAGGTCCGAAAGTTGGCGACGCCATCACGATGAACGGCGTCAAATACAAGATAGCCGCCATAGACGATAAGTCTGTCCGGCTTTCTCCGACGCGCAAAAAGGACAACGCCGCCGCCATTAGCCTACCGCGCGCAGCGCTAGATCAGATGCTTGGCGATCACGTTGCGCCAACAGCGCAGGAAACCGGCGACAAGATCACCCTCAACGGCGAGACGCTTGATCCGAAGCTTGCCGAAATTGTTCGCAATAAGCTTGCTGAGCAAAGGGCCAAGCCGGCTGAAACCGCCCCCGGTCGCCTTCCTGACACGCCTGACATGGCGGCGATGCGCGAAAAAATGCGTCAAGAGGCGATGTCCGACGAGTATCCGGTTGAGCAGGACAACGCCGCCGAGGAATTTGCGCCAAACTCTATGGCGCACATAGAGCAAGCGGATATTGCTGCCGAGCAGGCCAAGCTTGAAAGCCTCTCAAACGACCAGTTACTTGAAGAGGTCTTAAAGGAAGAGCGCGAATTTGAAGGCCGCATGGCCGACACAAATAGGAAAGCTGGCGTATATCCTACAACCGCGCGGTATCACGCCGTTCAAAGAGAGCTTGGCAAGCGCGATCTTCTCCAAGACAGTCGCGAATATCATAAGTTCGTAAGTCAGCCGCGACTAGCCGTCGATAATACGCAAGCACCGCCGGCAGAAGAGCGGCCATTCAATTCGTGGGAAAATGACTCTCCCGATCCTCTGCTCGACTATTCTGTTTTGAGCGGCAGGCAATATGTGGTGCAGGAGCCGCAAACGCTCCTTGGCTTTGTCCGTATGCTTGGCGGCGTGCAGGATGTCGGCGGCACACTGAAGAGCCAAGACATCAATCGCGTTTTGCCGGGACTGATGAACAAGAAAGGTATGCCGGCGGACAAGGCGCGCGAAGCAGCCGTCGAGCAGGGCTATCTTCCTGAAGACTCCACGCCGGATGACCTGTTTAACGCCCTTATGTCAGGTGAGCCTGTCTATCGCGCCAAAGACGAAGCGCAGGCTCAGCAATATCAT
>Ga0129336_10002438_pt1 | contig 11530 bp, 9 predicted proteins | sample CPB6_02_DNA_FD_96878 | JGI IMG/M metagenome (GOLD analysis project Ga0129336, IMG submission 96878) | Freshwater to marine salinity gradient microbial communities from Chesapeake Bay, USA - CPBay_Sum_0.6_0.2_DNA | ecosystem: Environmental > Aquatic > Marine > Coastal | place: USA: Chesapeake Bay...
GTGCTGCTCTCGGGTGGCCTAGACTCGGCGACGGTGCTCGCACTCGCGATCGAACAGGGCTTCGAGACGCATGCACTGTCGGTGCACTACGGCCAAAGGCACTCCTCCGAGCTCGACGCTGCGTCACGAATTGCCCGCTCGCTCGGTACGCGCGAGCATCGAGTGATGGGGGTCGACTTGGCGGGCATCGGCGGCTCGGCACTGACCGATCCCGCGATCGCGGTACCGATGACGCCGAGCGCAGGTATCCCTTCGACCTACGTGCCCGCCCGCAACACGCTGATGCTGAGCCTCGCGCTCGGGTGGGCGGAGGTGCTCGGCGCCGACGCGATTTTCATCGGCGTCAATGCCGTCGATTATTCGGGCTACCCGGATTGCCGACCCGAGTTCATCGCGGCCTTCGCGCAGCTCGCGCGCCTCGGCACCCGTGCCGGGGTCGAGGGTGCGGTGTTGCGCATCGAGGCGCCGCTCGTCCACCTGAGCAAGGCAGACATCATCCGCGAGGGTGTCAGGCTTGGCGTCGACTATGGGCTCACCGTGTCTTGTTACCAGGCCGATGTCGAGGGCAGGGCCTGCGGCCGTTGCGACAGCTGCCGCCTGCGCCGAGAAGGTTTTGTCGCCGCAGGTGTGCCCGATCCGACGCGGTATGTGTAAAATCCGCGCCCTCGCATCTGCAGCGGGTCCTTAGCTCAGTCGGTAGAGCAGCTGGCTTTTAACCAGTTGGTCGCGCGTTCGAATCGCGCAGGACCCACCATCTCCCTCCTAATCTTCGAACTCGTCGGCTGATCGCTCAGTCCTGCAAGCCCTGCGCGACGAAGTGCGGGTTCTCGAAGTCGGGTTTGCCGTAGTCGAGCGCTTGCCCATCGGCGAGCCGGGTCACGCTGCCGCCTGCGGCCGCGAGCACAGCGTGTCCTGCGGCGATATCCCACTCCATGGTTCGACCGAGACGCGGGTAGAGATCGGCCCGACCCTCGGCCACGAGGCAAAGTTTGAGCGATGAGCCTGCGTTGACGCGCGAGCCCACTTTGCGACCGGCAAGAAACGCATCGAGTGCCTGCTCATCGCCGTGCGAGCGGCTCGCCACGACGGCGAGACCCGACTGCGGCACGTGACGACAAAGAATGGGGCTGCGTCCTGCGGCATCTTGGCGAAAGGCGCCGAGTCCGCGGGCCCCGCTGTAGAGCGTGCCGGTCGCGTGGCCGGGCGTGTTGCCGAGGGCGGGCGCCAGCACCACGCCGAGCACCGGCGCTCCGGCTTCGATCAAGGCGATGTTGACGGTGAACTCACCGTTGCGGTGGATGAATTCTTTGGTGCCATCGAGTGGATCGACGAGCCAGAAGCGGGGGGTGCGGGTATCGACGTTCGGGATGCGACCGGCGGCGACCGACTCTTCGGCCACCACCGGAGTGCCCGGGTCGAGGCTCGCGAGCCCCTCGAGGATGACGGCCTCGGCCCGTTGATCGGCGAGGGTGACCGGAGACTCGTCCGCCTTGGTGTGCACCGAAAAATCCCGCTCGTAAACGAGGCGGACCACCGAGCCGGCCTCGAGGGCAATGTTTTCGACGTCCTTGAGCAGGGCGCTGGAGATCGACATGGCGCGGATTATAGCCTGCGAACCCTTGATTAAATAATTAATAGACTTAAAATTCATCAGCTACAACAACGACTTGAGGTCTGAATGACCCTGTCCACACCCCGTGCTGAGGGCGCCCGTCGGCGGCGCGCCGTGGAAATGCGCCTTGCCGGATGCAGCCTCGCCGAAGTGCGCGAGCAGACGGGGCTGAGTGCGCCGACCATCATCAGCGCCTGCAAGGCTTTTCGGCAGGGGGGCTGGTCGGCGATCGCCCGGCGCAGTCCCGGTCGCCCGACGGGGACGAGCCGAGTACTCGAGGCGGCCGACGAGGCTGCGCTGGTGGCGCTCTTGCTGCGCGCCTCGCCGCCGCAACCCGGACGACTGTGGACCGCGGCGGCCGTGGCCATGCTTGCCCGCCAGCGCTTCGGGGCGCGGAGTGCGGGGCGGGCACTCGCGCGGCTAATCGGTCGGGTGGGGCTCGTGTTGCCCACGCTCGCCGAGCGTGCTGCGCAGGAACCGCTGCTCGAAGACTGGCAACGGTCGACGCTGCGCGGGTTGCGCGCCGCCGAGCGCAAAGCCGGTGAATTCGTCTGGTGTGGCGAGCTTCGGCTGCAAGGCGCGCGCCTGCTGATGGCGCAAACCCTGCGTGGTCGTCTCGCGTGGATGCCGCTGCACGAACCCTGTCATATCCAGAGTTGGCTCGATTTCCTCGATCGGTTGGTCGCGACCGTACCGAAGATCCGCGGCGTTTTGCTGCACGGCGTCGATGTCGCGCGGCCCGAGCTGCGATCGTGGGCGAGCGCGCACCCTTCGATCCTGCTCGTGGCTGCGCCCGCGGCTCCCGGTCCAAGCCGCGAGATCTCGGTGCGGAGCGCGTCCGATCGCAATGAGTCCGAGAGAAGTCCGCTTCAAAAAAATCGGCGAGATCCCATGAGTTTGACCCACCTGCAGCGTCTCGAGGCCGAAAGTATCCACATCATGCGCGAGGTCGTCGCCGAAGCGGAGCGCCCGGTCATGCTCTACACCGCGGGCAAGGACAGCGCGACCATGTTGCACATCGCGCGCAAGGCTTTTTTTCCGGCGCCACCGCCATTCCCGCTGCTGCACATCGACACCACTTGGGAATTTCGCGAGATGTATGAGATGCGCGAGAAAGTCGCGCGCGAATACGGCATGACCTTGCTGGTGCATCGTAACCCCGAGGCGCTGCGCCTGGGCATCAACCCCTTCACCCATGGTTCGCAGATCCACGCCGATCTTTGGAATACGGAAGGGCTGCGACAGGCGCTTGATGCGCATCGTTTCGATGTTGCTTTCGGCGGGGCGCGGCGCGATGAGGAAAAATCGCGCGCCAAAGAGCGCGTATTTTCGTTCCGCAACGCTCAGCATCGTTGGGATCCGAAAAACCAGCGGCCCGAGCTCTGGAACCTGTACAACGCGCGTAAACAGACGGGTGAGTCGATCCGCGTGTTTCCGCTCTCCAACTGGACCGAGCTCGATGTTTGGCAGTACCTCTATCGGGAAAAGGTACCGATCGTGCCGCTCTATCTGGCTCGCGAGCGGCCGGTCGTCGAGCGTAACGGCACTTTGCTGATGGTCGATGACGAGCGCATGCCTTTGCAGGCGGGCGAGATCCCCGTCATGCGCAAGGTGCGTTTCCGCACGCTCGGCTGCTATCCGTTGTCGGGCGCCATCGAGAGCGAGGCTGCGACCCTGCCCGAAGTGATCGACGAAATGCTGCGCTCGCGACAGAGCGAGCGGCAGGGCCGTTTGATCGATCACGACGGTCCGGCTTCGATGGAGCGCAAGAAGCAAGAAGGGTATTTCTGATATGGCCGCCCCAAAGAAAAAAGTGACTACCGAGTCCGCTCGGCGCGACGTCGATGCTTGGCTGCAGGAGCACGAAGCCAAGGATCTGCTGCGCTTCATCACTTGCGGCAGCGTCGATGATGGCAAGAGTACGCTGATCGGACGATTGCTCTACGAGTCGAAGATGATCTTCGACGATCAGTTGGCCGCGATCGAGGCCGACAGCCGCAAGTGGGGGACCCAAGGCGAAGACATCGATTTCGCGTTGCTCGTCGATGGTTTGGCCGCCGAGCGCGAGCAGGGCATCACCATCGACGTGGCGTACCGTTTTTTCACGACGGCGCGCCGTAAATACATCGTTGCCGATACCCCGGGTCACGAGCAGTACACGCGCAACATGGTCACGGGCGCTTCGACCGCCGACGTCGCCGTCATCCTGATCGATGCGCGCAAGGGTGTGCTCACGCAGACTCGGCGACACAGTTACCTTGCCAGTCTGCTCGGCATCCGCAAGGTTCTGGTCGCAGTCAACAAAATGGACATGGTCGATTACGCGCAGCGCAGCTTCGAGCAGATCGCCAACGATTATCGTGCGTTCGCAGCGCAGCTCGGCTTCGAGGAGATCACGCTGGTGCCGCTCTCGGCGCTCAAGGGCGACAACGTCATCGCGCCGAGTGCGCGCATGCTCTGGTATCGCGGCCCGACGCTCATGGGCTACCTCGAGACCGTCGAGGTCGAGCGTGGACGCCGCGAGTCTGCGCCGCTGCGTCTTCCCGTGCAGTGGGTCAATCGACCGAACGCCGACTTCCGTGGCTACGCGGGTTTGATCGCGAGCGGCAGCGTTCGGCGGGGCGATCGTGTCCGCGTACAACCCTCGGGTCAGGAGAGTCGTGTGGCACGCATCGTCACGGCCGACGGCGATCTCGAGCAGGCGCTTGCAGGGCAATCGATCACACTCACGCTCGAGGACGAGCTCGACGTCTCGCGCGGCGACGTCATCAGTGCTGCCGCAAGTCCTGCCGAGACGGCCGATCAGTTCGAAACCACGCTCGTATGGCTCGGCGACGAACCGATGCTGCCCGGCCGCTCGTATCTTTTGAAAGCGGGTACGCGCACGGTGGGGGCAAGCTTTGCGACTCCCAAGCACAAGATCAACGTCAACACGCTCGAGCAACTCGCGGCCAAACAGCTCGAGCTCAATGAAATCGGCGTGTGCAATTTGTCACTCGATCGCTCGATTGCCTTCGATCCTTACGGACAAGACAGGGCGATGGGCAGCTTCATCGTCATCGATCGACTGAGCAATGCCACGGTCGGCGCCGGTCTCATTCACTTCGCGCTGCGCAGGGCGAGCAATATCCATCGTCAGGCGGTCACCGTCGACAAGGCCGCACGCGCGGGCATCAAGGGTCACAAGCCGGTCGTCATTTGGTTCACCGGGCTCTCGGGATCCGGCAAATCCACGATCGCCAACGCGCTCGAAAAGCGGTTGCTCGCGCGCGGTTGCCACAGTTATCTGCTCGACGGCGACAACGTGCGGCACGGTCTGAATCGCGACCTCGGCTTCACGGCTGCCGATCGTGTCGAGAACATCCGACGCGTCGGCGAAGTTGCAAGGCTGATGGTCGATGCGGGGCTCGTCGTCCTCACGGCCTTCATTTCTCCCTACCGGGCCGAGCGGCAGATGGCGCGAGCGCTGTTCGCCGAGGGCGAGTTCATCGAAGTGCACGTCGACACACCGCTCGCCGTGGCCGAGTCGCGCGATGTCAAAGGTCTTTATCGCAAGGCGCGGCGCGGTGAGCTCAAGAATTTCACCGGCATCGACTCGCCCTACGAAGCGCCGGAGGCACCGGAGTTCAGACTCAACACGGTCGATTGCACGGTGGATGAGGCCGCCGAGCGCGTACTCGCCTTGATGCAGGCCCGCGGTATCCTCGCGGCGGGGGTATGACGATGAAAAATTCGGGTCAAGATAGATACGCCGAAATCCGCGAAGCAGTGCGCGCGCTCTGCGCGCAGTTTCCGGACGAATACTTTCGCAAGGTCGATACCGAGCGCGGCTATCCGGTCGAGTTCGTCGAGGCGCTCACCGCGGCCGGTTGGCTCGCGGCGCTGATCCCGCAGCAATACGGCGGTTCGGGGCTTTCGCTCGCCGAGGCCTCGGTCATCATGGAGGAAATCAACCGCTCGGGCGGAAACTCCGGCGCCTGTCACGGGCAGATGTACGTGATGAACGTGCTGGTGCGTCATGGCAGCGAGGCGCAGCGCAGCACGCTCTTGCCCAAGATTGCCTCGGGCGAACTGCGCATGCAGTCGATGGCGGTCACCGAACCCACGACCGGCACCGACACCACCAAGCTCAAGACCACGGCGGTTCGCAAGGGTGATCGCTACGTCGTCAACGGCCAGAAAGTGTGGATCTCGCGGGTGCAGCACTCCGACCTGATCGTGCTGCTCGCACGCACTACACCGCTCGCCGAGGTACAGCGCAAGTCCGACGGCCTGTCGGTATTTTTGGTCGACGTGCGCGCGGCGATGGGCAAGGGCCTTTCTTTGCGAGCCATCCCGAACATGGTCAACCACGAGACCAACGAACTGTTCTTCGACAATCTCGAGATCCCGGCAGACAGCCTGATCGGCGAGGAGGGCAAGGGCTTTCGCTACATCCTCGATGGCCTGAATGCCGAGCGCGTGTTGATCGCGGCCGAATGCATCGGCGATGCCTACTGGTTCGTCGAGCGTGCCACCCGCTATGCCAACGAGCGCATCGTGTTCGATCGTCCGATCGGCAAAAATCAAGGCGTGCAGTTCCCGATCGCCGAGAGTTACATCGAGACCGAGGCCGCGAGCCTCATGCGCTTTCGAGCCTGCGAACTCTACGATGCGCAGCAGCCCTGCGGCGCCGAAGCCAACATGGCCAAATATTTGGCCGCCAAAGCGTCGTGGGAAGCCGCCAACGCTTGTCTGCAGACCCACGGCGGATTCGGCTTCGCGGCCGAATACGACGTCGAGCGAAAGTTTCGTGAGACGCGTCTTTATCAGGTGGCGCCGATCTCGACCAATCTCATTCTCTCGTACGTTGCCGAGCACGAGCTCGGGCTGCCACGCTCCTACTGAGGCGTCGGGCCGTCCTCGCAGCCACAACGCTCGAGTAGATATCGGGCTGCCTCGGCGCCGCTCTCGGCGTAGTGCACGAGATCGCGATCCACGCTCGAGATATAGCCCTCGCTCGCAAGCAGATCCAGGGGCGCCACGCGGCGCCAATAATCTTTGCCGACGAGCACGATCGGAATCGGCGCGATGGTGCGCGTGGCGACGAGATTGAGCGCTTCGTAGACTTCGTCGAGTGTCCCGAATCCTCCCGGCAGAGCGACGAGTGCTCGCGCGCGGAACATGAAATGCATTTTGCGCAGGGCGAAGTACCTGAAGCGAAACGCGAGTCCGGGCGTGATGTAGGGATTCGGGAATTGCTCGTGGGGCAGACGAATGTTGAAACCGATGGTGGGCGCACCGGCCTCGCTCGCACCGCGATTCGCCGCCTCCATCAGTCCCGGACCGCCGCCGGTCGCGATCACCAGCCGATGGCAACCCGGCGTGTGCAGTGCGCCGCGGCTCATCTCGTAACCGAAGCGGCGCGCTTCTTCGTAGTACCGGCGTTGCTCGTCACTCGCTCCCTCGCTTTCCGGGGAGGGTACGCGAGCGCTGCCGAATACCACGACCGTGCTCTCGATGCCGTACGCACGAAGGTAGGTGTCGGCCCGGTGAAACTCGAGGGCGAGGCGCATCGCACGCGCGTGATCGCTCTCGAGAAAATCGCCATCGTCCTCGGCCAAGCGATAGCTCGGGCTGGCCAGAATTTCCTTGAGACGATCCGGGTTCATGCTCGGACCGAAGTCTCACATGCAGACCCGGGAACCGCCAGTTGGGACCTAACCCACTGAGCGGACCGATCGGTCGGATGGCGCTCCTTACGGGATTCGAACCCGTGTTACAGCCTTGAGAGGGCTATGTCCTGGGCCTCTAGACGAAAGGAGCGTGGGTGCTGAACAGCAGGCCGGAAAGGCGCGGTATTATATGCCGCCGCCCGGATTGCTCAAGCGGCCATTGACCCGGAATCCCAGCTCCCAAGCCCAACGCGGACAACCACAGAATTGACTTCCCAACACGCCTCGACCGAGGCCGTCCCCCGTCTCGCGAACATCATCCCGCGAGATTCCCATCCGATCTCGCGCTCGAAGATCTCCCCTGACGCCCTGCGGGTGCTGTACCGCCTGCGTGAAGCTGGTTTCGAGGCCTACCTCGTCGGCGGGTGTGTACGCGATCTCACGCTCGGACTCGAACCCAAGGATTTCGACGTCGCGACCAATGCACTGCCCGAGCAGGTCAGGCGCCTCTTTCGCAACTGCCGACTGGTCGGGCGACGTTTTCGGCTTGCTCATGTTTTCTTTGGCCGCGAGATCATCGAAGTTGCGACGTTTCGCGCCTCCGGCGCGCCGCCGCAGGGTGATGAGGTGGTGCTCGAGGAGGGCGCTGACGAGCTCGCGGGCGACGACGAGGCTCCGGTTGAAGATTCGCGTGACGTACACGATTTCGACGAGTCGCTCGATCGGGTGGTCGATCAAAGCGGCCGCATCCTGCGCGACAACATCTACGGCACCATCGACGATGACGTCTGGCGGCGCGATTTCACCTGCAATGCGCTCTACTACAACATCGCCGACTTCTCGGTATGGGATTACGCCAACGGTTTCGACGACATCAAGGCCAAGCGCCTGCGACTGATCGGCGATCCGGAGACGCGTTACCGTGAAGACCCGGTGCGTATGCTGCGGGCCGCGCGCTTCGAAGCCAAACTCGATTTCTCGATCGAGTCGGCAACCGCCGAGCCCATCCTCAGGCTGCGCGAGTTGCTTGCGGGCGTGCCGCCGGCACGACTCTTCGACGAAACCCTGAAGTTGTTTTTGACCGGGCACGGGGCGGCGAGTTATCGCGTACTGCTCGATCGCGGCTTGCTCGATGTGCTGCTGCCGAACGTCGCTGCGTTCGCGCGTCGTCACCCGGGCAGTGCACCGCAGCGCATGCTCGTGCAGGGGCTCGCCAATACCGACCAGCGCGTGCGCGCCGATCGACCGGTCACGCCGTCCTTTTTGTTTGCACTGCTGATGTACGGGCCGATCGGACTCGAGATCGAGAAGCGGCCGCGCAACGAGTGGCACGAGATCTCGACCATTCTCGATGCCGTCGATTCGGTGGTCCGAGAGATCTACGGGCGCGTCGCCATCCACCGCAGGTTCATCCTCGGTGTGCGCGATATGTTCGCGCTGCAACCGCGCCTCGAGGCGCCGCGCGGGCGGCGTGCACTACGCACGCTCGAGCACCCACGTTTTCGCGCCGCCTTCGATTTGCTCCAACTGCGTTCTGAATTCGGCATGGCCGACCCGGCGCTCGTCGAGTGGTGGACGCGTCTGCAGGCGGCCGGACCGCAGCAGCGGGTGACGATGAGCGAAGCATTGAGCCGCGAGAGCGCCGGCGCCGATAACGGTCCGAGCGGCGGCGGTCGCAGGCGCGCCGGACGACGTCGCGGCCGCGGTCGCGGGCGTGGCGGGCCAGCCGCAGGCTGAGTCGCTGCGTGCGAGCCATTTGGCATCCGGCCTATATCGGGCTTGGCAGCAACGTCGGTGAATCGCGCCCGTGCATCGAGCGCGCCATCCTCGAGATCGATCAATTCGAAGCCACGCGAGTGGTCGCACGCTCGGCGTTCTATCGCAGTGCGCCCTTCGGGCCCGTCGCGCAGGCGCCGTTCATCAATGCCGTCGTCGGCGTGCTCACCCGCGCGGAACCGCTCGACTTGCTGCGCGCCTTGCGCGCGCTCGAAGTGCAACTCGGTCGCAGCCCCCCGCGGCAGCGCTGGGGGCCGCGCGAGATCGATCTCGACCTGCTGTTGCACGGTGACGCCCGTCTCGACACGGCCGAGCTCACCTTGCCCCATCCTGGGATACCAGAGCGGGATTTCGTTCTGTATCCTCTTCGTGACATCGCTCCGCCGTTGCAGATTGCAGGTCTTGGTCGCGTGACCGAGCTCGCAGCGCGGGTGCCTGATCGGGGGATCGAGCGGCTCGACTGAGACATGGCGGACAACGTCTCTCACCGGTACATCGTCATCGAGGGGCCGATCGGCGTCGGCAAGACCTCGCTCGCAAAGCGCTTGGCCTCGACGCTCAACGCGGAGTTGATCCTCGAGCAGGCAGAGAGCAACCCCTTTCTCGAACGCTTCTATCGAGATCCCGTGAGCGCGGCGCTGCCCGCGCAGCTGCATTTTCTGTTTCAACGCGTGCAACAGTTGTCGTCACTGCGTCAGGACGATTTGTTCGCCTCGGTTCGGGTATCCGATTACCTGCTCGAGAAAGATCGACTGTTTGCCCGCGTCATCCTCGACGAATCGGAATACGCGCTCTACGAACAGATCTATTCGCGGGTGGTGTCCGACCCGCCACGACCCGACCTCGTGATCTATCTGCAAGCACCGGTCGACGTGCTGCTCGAGCGCATCGGGCGTCGCGGCATCAAGGCCGAGCAGCAGATCGAGCGGGCCTACCTCGAGAAACTGAATGAAGCGTATGCGCGCTTTTTTCACGACTACGACGCGGCGCCGCTGCTGATCGTGAACGCGGCGGCCATCGACCCGAGCACCAGCGAGGGCGACTACGCCGAACTGCTCGGGGCCGTTCGCCGCATGAAACGCGGGCGACTTTACTTCAATCCGATGCGACACTCGGTAATATGATCATGGGGGCCTGCAAAGGCCCGCCAAACTGCCGCACGCGGGGTTTCAGAGTTGTGAACCCGGTCGCAGTTTGGCACACAGATCATTGTTTTTACTGGCTTTCGGATAGGATTGAGTCGATATGCAAATTGCCACCACCATCGCGGAGGTCCGCGAGAAAGTGAAAGAGTGGCGCTCCGCAGGGCGCAAGGTCGGTTTCGTACCGACCATGGGGAATCTGCACGACGGTCATCTGTCACTCTGCCGATTGGCGCGCAAGGTCACGCGCCACTACATCGTCAGCACCTTCGACAACCCGACCGACTTCGGACCCAACGAAGAGTTCGACCACCGGCCGCGCACGCCGGAAAAAGACGAACAACTGCTGCGCAGCGTGAACTGCGATCTGCTTTATCGCCCTAGTGCCGCGGAGCTCTACCCCAACGGTCTCGTGAATGCCGTGCGCATCGAGATGCCGGGCCTTGCCGATGTGCTTTGCGGCGGCTTGCGTCCGGGGCATTTCGAGGCCCTCGCGGGTACGGTGAATCGACTCTTCAACATCGTGCAACCCGACATTGCGATCTTCGGCGAAAAAGATTTTCAGCAGCTGGTGCTGATCCGTCGCATGGTCGAGGAACTGCGAATGCCGATCAACGTCGTCGGTGCGCCGGTGGTGCGCACACCCGATGGTCTCGCCATGAGTTCGCGCAACCAATATCTCGGCGAGGAGGAGCGCAAGGTCGCGCCACGAATTTACGAAGAGCTGAGCAAGGTGGCCGAAGCGATCGAAACCGAATCGCCCGCGCTCTCCGAGATCATGCAGCTCGAATCGAAGTCGCGCGCCGCGCTCACTGCGGAGGGCTTCAGGGTCGACTATTTTTCGGTGGTCAGCATCAACAGCTTGCGCAAACCGAGCATCTCGGAGAGCGATCTCGTCGTGATGTGTTCGGCACGTCTCGGGCAAACGCGACTCATCGACAACAAGCGCTGCACGCGCATCTAGCTTTTCATCGCCGTCGACTGCAGGGCGCGCTGCTCGAGAGTCGCGAGCGCCCATTCGATGTGTTCACGCAGCAAAGGCGATGAGCTCTCGAGTCGTTGTGACAGCGCCGCTCGTGCGCGTTCGCCGGCTGGACCGTCTGCCGGGCCGTTGCCGAGCGCGACCGCGATGTTTCGCAACCAACGCTCGTGGCCGATGCGCCGTATCGCCGAGCCCCGCAGGCGGGACTCGAATTCTTCGGCGGTCCAAAGAAAAAGATCGGCGAGCGGCGCGGCATCGAGGCCATGCCGAACCGTCCGCAAATCAGGGTGCGCTGCCGCCTGCGCGAATTTATTCCAGGGACAGACGAGCTGGCAGTCGTCGCAGCCGTAAATTCGGTTGCCGA
>Ga0129336_10002439_pt1 | contig 11528 bp, 9 predicted proteins | sample CPB6_02_DNA_FD_96878 | JGI IMG/M metagenome (GOLD analysis project Ga0129336, IMG submission 96878) | Freshwater to marine salinity gradient microbial communities from Chesapeake Bay, USA - CPBay_Sum_0.6_0.2_DNA | ecosystem: Environmental > Aquatic > Marine > Coastal | place: USA: Chesapeake Bay...
AATTCCGATAACGTCATCAGAACGTCTTCTCTCACTCATTCCTGATGCTGCGACAATCGCATTTCTCGGAGCCATTGAATCCCTCCTTTCCGCCGTCGTTGCCGATGGCATGACGGGACGCCGCCATCGTTCGAATATGGAATTGATTGCACAAGGCGTTGCCAATATCGGTACGGCATTGTTTGGCGGTATTTGCGCGACGGGAACGATTGCACGAACCGCAACAAATGTGCGTGCGGGTGGAACGAGTCCTGTTGCAGGAATGATCCATTCGCTCGTTCTATTGCTTCTTATTCTTTTCGCTGCGCCCCTTGCATCTTACATTCCGCTGGCGTCTTTGGGCGCTATCTTGGCAATCGTTTCCTGGAATATGGCTGAGCGGGCAGAGTTTATTTCCATTCTGAAACGTTCATGGCCTGATGCGGCAATTCTCCTTGCCACTTTTCTCCTCACAATCTTTCGCGATCTCACCGAAGGGATCGCGGTCGGCGTTATACTTTCGGCCTTCATCTTCATGCATCGCATGGCTGAAGCCACGCGCGTAAACGGTGTTGAGATAACAGAACCACTGAGCACCGACGCTGATACGATCACATATCGCATGGAAGGCCCGCTCTTCTTTGGCGTGGCGTCGGAGATTGTGGAAGTTCTCGATCGCATCAATGAGAGTCCAAAGCGATTTATTCTCGATTGTGCTTCCGTCCCCCTTTTGGATATTACGGGTGCCCATTCCTTAAAGGCGATAATCGATCACTTGCATAAAAAAGGTACCGATGTGATCTTCAAAAATACCAATGAACAAATCCGTATTGCACTGAAACAATATGGTGTTCTCGAACACGGCGCACGGATCGAGACATAAAAAATTAAGGATTTTCCCGTCGCAAGAGTCCCAGCGCTAAGAAATAAACCGCAATCAAGCCGAGCACCCATTGAGTGATTGGATCAACCTTCATATCCTCAATGATGGCAATCACAGCGGCGACGACCCATACGCCCAACAATGTCAGCGTAAGTGGACGAAGCATCTTCACACGAACAGGATGAACAAAGGTGAAATTTGAAGCCTGCGCCAGCGCAAGCAAAATCACAGCGATCGTTGTAGCAATAGCCGGGGGTTGGAACACCAAGATCAAAAATACAACGAGATTCCAAACTGCTGGAAAACCTCGAAACCAATAATCATTGGTCTTCATTGTGTTGAAGCAAAATACAGTGCAGCAGACAAAACAATAATCGCACCCTGCAGGGCCAATAGCCAATGCGGATAGAGACCGCTCATCAACAGAATGACAGCAGGCACAAAAACATAAGTGACATAATCGACGACAAGATCGAGCACATCGCCTGATAATTGAGGAGCATATTTTTGAACGGCCCAAGCGCGCGCAAATGTACCGTCAATCCCGTCAACAAGAAGCGCGAGGCCGAGCCACGCGAAGGCTAACCCCATCTTCTGTTCAATGGCAGCGGTGAGAGCAAGAAAGGCGATCGTGGCGCCGGACGCGGTAAAGACATGCACAGCAAATGCGCGATAACGGTGCGAGGCTTTTCCTTTCGGGTGCGACAATCCGTCAGGTGAACCCGTCTCGGGGGCTGTCATTTAGGCATTCTCCCGTCTTAGACTCGCAAAATGCGGTCAAGCCTCATATTTATCAAGGACTGAACGATACCCGCCCGCAAATTCTTGTAGACCTAATCCGGCCTGTTCTATGGTTTGTCGCGCCGAAGTCAAATGATGACCTTTTGGAAGATAGTTGATGTCCGATTTTTTTGATTGTCTTGTCGTCGGCACTGGCCCGGTCGGAATGGTCGCAGCCAGAGGGCTGGCACAGGCTGGCATTTCTGTAGGCCTCATTGGACCCGAACCAAATCTTTCCCGGGATGGGAGAACCGTTGCCATACTTGATAAAGGGGTAAGTCTTCTTCAATCGCTTGGAATGTGGGACGCTGCTCAAAAAAATTCAGCAGCCCTCACAGAAATGCGAATCATAGATGATACGGGCAGTCTTTTTCGTGCGCCTCCCGTCACCTTTCGGGCACATGAATTAGGCCTCGAAGCTTTTGGTCAAAATATTGAACTCACTGATCTCGTCACGCATTTATCAAAATGTTTGGAAACGCAGACAACAATTCATCGTCTGTCAAACACTGTGAAACAATTCAGCCGAAAAGCTGATGGCGTTATCGAAGTTGAATTGACTTCTGGTCACAAGGTTAAGTGCAGAATTTTAATCGGCGCGGATGGGAAAAACTCACAGGTTCGCGATTTTGCAGAGATCAAAACAAAAAAATGGGACTATCCGCAATCCGCCCTCACAGCGCTTTTTTCTCATGAACGTGATCACGAAGATCGTTCAACTGAATTTCATAAACGGTCAGGTCCTTTCACACTTGTTCCCCTTCAAGGGCGCCGCTCCAGTCTCGTATGGATGATGCCACCAAAAGAAGCGGAGCGCATTTCAAGACAATCAAATGAACACTTTGCACGATTGGTCGAAAAACAAGCGCATTCGCTTTTAGGAAAAATGACTCTCGAAAGTCAAATTGGCCTCATTCCAATGTCGGGGCTTTCAACGGACATCTATGCAAAAGATCAAATCGCGGTAATCGGGGAAGCCGCGCATGTCTTCCCGCCGATTGGTGCGCAAGGTTTAAATTTGGGATTACGCGATATTGAAGCACTCTTGAAATCTTTCTCAAATGATTTGAGTGATCAAGCCCTTCAAAAATTTGATCGGGATCGTCGCCGTGATGTTAAAACGCGAACCATGGCGGTCGATCTTTTGAACCGCTCACTCCTCGCGGATTACATCCCTGTTGATTTTGCGCGCGGTGCAGGATTGATGACTATTGCAAACATAAAACCGCTTCGACAATTCATCATGCGGCGCGGAGCAGGATTTTAATCCAGGTTAATGACCGAAGAGATTCAAACGAACCGGCACCATATTCTGACTAATCATATAAAGAAGTGTTGTTACCGTGAAAACGGAAAGCGCTGTGCCGACAAGGATCGCACCAGACGCGCGTTGCACATAGACCTTATATTGATTGGCAATCACAAAGACATTCAATGCTGGAGGTAAAGACGCCATCAGCACAGCGGTTAAAACCCATTCCGGATCAAAATCACCCACAGATGAAACAATCACCCATGCGGCAAATGGGTGCAGAATAAGTTTGATAAAAAGAAGAAACGGCATCTCTTTGGGCACGCCGTCGAAAGGACGCAAAGCCACTGTCACGCCCATGGCAAAAAGCGCGCAAGGGGCAGCCGCATTTTTCAAAAAGGTAAGCATCGTATCGATGACTTGTGGCGGTTCAAAGCCGATGGCTGCGGCAAAAACAGCTGCGGCTGACGCGATGTTGAAAGGATGCGTGACCACGCGCTTGATCACGAAGAGCGCTGTCTCCGTCCATTTCGGCGATTGGCCGGAGCCGAGTGCCATTAACATAGGAACGGCCGAAAAATGCAACGCATTATCGAAGACGAAAATGAGAGCGGTGGGCACCACGGCGTGAGGCCCAAGTGCAGCAATCGTTAAGCCAGGACCCATATAGCCAATATTGGCATAAGCTCCCGCAACGGATTGGACCGCAGAAGCGCGAATATCACCTTTCGTTGAAACCATTCCCACGAGAAATGAGAGCGCGAACATGAGACCCGTCGTCGCCGTGGTCGCGATCACAAAAGGCCAATTAGCAAGTTGCTCAAAAGGTGCGGCTGAAATGAGTTTAAAAAAAAGACCAGGCAAAGCGACATAGACAATGAAAAAATTCATCCATTGCAGACCTGCCTCTGGATAACGAAGTTTTTTGCCGCAGATAAATCCTAAGAGGATCAATCCAAAAAAGGGCAATGCGAGCGAAAGAACCTGAGACAAAAGGGTAGCCTATGAGGGTCGAGGGCAAGACGCGATCGCGACATCTCATAAAGAGATGATCATGGTCAACCGCCACTTTGGCATAGCGAACCTGCCCAAAATGCGAAATTTTGTCCCGATTGACACTTTTGGGTTTGCAGGCTTATCCAATAAGAATGGAAAAGCGTAAGGCTAAATATGCGATTGGCGAAGTGGTTAAGCACCGAATTTACCCCTTTCGCGGGGTAATTTTCGACGTCGATCCGTCCTTTTCGAATACAGAAGAGTGGTACAACTCAATCCCTGAGGATATCCGTCCCTCACGCGATCAACCTTTTTACCACCTCTTCGCCGAAAATGCCGAGACCGAATATATTGCTTATGTGTCAGAGCAAAATCTTCTGCCTGATACTTCGCGCGAGCCGATCCGGCATCCACAAATCCGTGATGTCTTCGATATTGATGATCGCGGCCGTTACAAAGCAAAAGCGCGCAATCTGAATTGATCGCGCGCTTCTGCGTGTTTCCGTAATCTCAAATTTATTGTGCAGGCGCTTGCTGTTGCTGGCCCTGGGCCGGAGCAGCTTGACCTTGAGCCGGGGCTTGGCCCTGTTGACCCATTTTCTTGCGCATCTCTTCGGCTTGACGCTGCATCTCGTCCTGCATTCTTTTCTGCTCAGCAGCCAAGACCGCGGGATCAATCGGCGGGCCGTCGAAAACTTTTCCAAACGTCAAAAGCGGAACTTGGAAGACAACCTCACGACCGAATTGGTTTTGAACGCTGACCATAACCGCCTGCCCTTTTTTGAATGCCGCAATGACGTCATCCTTCACAGGAACTTCAGCAAAACACCCATTCGGAAAGCAGATTGCATATTTACCGGGTTGCGATTGCCCTTGATCGACCTGGAAACGAACGCCCGGCGCGAGCATGAAACCAAGAGGTAAAAGGAAGCGAACGGTCTTTTGAGGCTCGCCTTGTACGTCATACACGGCAACGGCGAGCACGGGCTGATTTTGATCAGAAACGAAATCACGCGTTGTATAGCAAACCTTTTTCTTTGCCGTTTGGTCCTCACCACAAATCTTAATCCAGTCGGCTTGTGTTGGTTCAGGCTGAACTTGAACAATGGCCGGGCCCTGCGGTGCGGCTTGGGCAGGCTGAGCAGGTGCAGGCTGGGCGGGCTGTGCGGGTTGCGGCTTTTTCGGCTGACTTTGGGCATTTGCCTGCGGCAGCGTCGAAGCCAGCGCCCATGCAGTGACAGCTGAGGCGAGAACGGCTTTTTGGAATAACGTCATAGGTCGATTTCCGCACAAAAGAGATTAGTTGCGCCCGTGGATGGGCCGCGACTCACATCAGTAGGCCAATATAAGGCCTGCTCATACTCGGAACATCGCGGCCATGCCACGTAAAAATGGCAAGTTTCGGCTATACTGGTTCGAATCGACGCATTTTGCGAAATAAAGGCTCATTCAGTTTTTGGTCCGATCGGTTTTTCAAATGCGTTTACCCGTTCTGTTTGGATTTCTGGGACTTGTGGTCGGTCTTACGCCCGTGTGGGCAACCCCGCAGCATGGAATTTCCATGCATGGGCAACCGAGCTTGCCGGCCGCTTTCGACCATCTCCCTTATGCTAATCCCGATGCACCGAAGGGAGGCCGCATCACCTATGGCGTTCTTGGCACTTTTGACACGCTGAACCCGTATGCTGTGCGTGGGGTGGCAGCACAAGGGTTAACGCCCCCGCTAGGCCTTGTCGTTCAGAGCCTGATGATGCGTTCAGCGGATGAGCCCTTCACACTCTATGGTTCAATCGCTGAAAGCATTGACGTACCCGATGATCGCTCTTCGGTCACGTTCCGCATCAACGCGAAAGCTAAATTTTCTGATGGTAAACCGATCACATCAGACGACATCGCCTTCACTTGGAATTTGCTCAAAGAAAAGGGCAAACCCAATATGCGTGCGTCATATGGAAAAGTGCAAAAAGTTGAAATACCTGATCCGTCAACCATTCGCTTTGATTTGACGGGTGTTGGTGATCGCGAATTGCCCTTGATCTTAGGGTTGATGCCCGTACTTGCAAAGCACGCAACCGATGTTGAAAAATTTGAGGAAACCAGTCTCATACCGCTTCTTGGTTCAGGACCCTATCTTGTTTCCGAAGTTAAACCGGGTGAGAGCATAACCTATAAACGCAATCCTGATTTCTGGGGCAAGGATCTACCGATCAATCGCGGCCTCTATAATGTCGATGAATATAAGTTCGATTATTATCGCGATGCGAATACGCTCTTTGAAGCGTTCAAAGGTGGGCTCTACGATATCCGTTCGGAAGACAATCCAACCCGCTGGGTAACGGGTTATGATTTCCCGCGTATGACCGAACAAAAGGCCGTCAAAGATGCGATCGCGGTGCGTACGCCAAAAGGTATGACGGCTCTTGCGATGAATACGCGAAAGCCCGTTTTTGCGGATATCAGAACACGCGAGGCGCTTTCTTATCTCTTTGATTTTGAATGGGTAAACAAATCGCTTTTTGAAGGCGTTTACAAACGTACGTCAAGTTTCTTCGAAGGTTCTGATCTTGCATCAACGGGCATCCCCGCCTCGGAAAAAGAAAAAGCCCTTCTCGCAACCTATCCTGGTGCGGTTCGCGCAGATATTCTTGCAGGCACATGGCGACCGCCTGTTTCTGATGGCACAGGACGCGATCGAAACAATGCCAAAAAAGCCTTTGAACTTTTAAAAGCCGCGGGGTGGAACCTCGATAAAGGAATTCTCAAAAATCAGAATGGTGAAGCCTTCATTTTTGAAGCCCTTGTTGTGACGCGCGTTCAAGAAAGACTAGCGCTGAACTTTTCTGAATCACTGCAAAAGCTCGGCATTCAAATGAATGTCCGCTATGTTGATGATGTTCAATATTGGCGTCGCGTTGCAACATTTGACTTTGATATGATCCAGTTCACATGGGGTTCTTCACCGTCGCCGGGCAATGAACAACAAAACCGCTGGGGATCGAAATCGAAAATTCGCGAAGGATCTCTCAACTATCCGGGCGTTGAGTCCCCTGCGGTCGATGCGGCGATTGAAGCGCTCCTTGCGGCGCGTGAACGAACTGATTTTGTTGATGCCGTTCGCGCTTTAGATCGTGTTTTGCTCTCTGGTTTTTATGTCGTTCCGCTCTTCAACGCTCCTGAACAATGGATCGTGAGATCGTCAAATGTTAAGCGTCCTGAAATAACGCCCCTCTTCGGCTTCGCGCCAGAAACGCTCTGGCGTGTGGAGAAATGAGTGATGAGTGATCAAGAACCAGTGACGATTGATATTGTGTCCGATGTTGTGTGCCCTTGGTGTTATCTCGGCAAAAGCAATCTTGAGAAAGCGCTTCAAGAGTATCAGGACCCCGTCATCATTCGCTGGCATCCGTTCCAACTTGATCCCACCATTCCTCGCGAAGGCGTGGATCGCAAAACCTATATGGCCAATAAATTTCCTGATCCATCCTATCTCCAAAATGCTCATGAGCGTTTGCTCAATTTAGGAAAAGCCAACGGGTTAAAATTTGATTTTGAGGCCATCCAAAAATCACCCAACACCCTTGATGCCCACCGTCTCATCCAATGGGCTGGTGAAATTGGCAAGCAAGATCAGATCGTCAATTCGCTCTTCAAAGCCTATTTCGAACAGGGCCGCGATATTGGTGATCACGCTGTGTTGATCGAAATCGCGTCCGCTCACGGGTTTGAGAAAAAAGAGATTGAAAAGAAAATTTCTGGCGATGACGATGTTAATTCTGTTCGCGCCGAAATCGAAGAGGCCAAAAGGCTCGGCATCTCAGGCGTTCCCTTTTTCATCTTCAATCGGAAATTGGCGACCTCTGGCGCTCAACCGCCCGAACAACTTCTCGCCGCGATCAAACAGGCGCAAGCCTGATCATGGACACAATCCCCCTTCATGATCACCGCTTAAAAGCGGCACTCTCGATTTGCATGGCCATGATCATCGCCGTCAGTTGTGATGCCATCGTCAAACATTTGAGCGCGCATTATCCAATCCATCTCGTCAATACGATCCGGTTTGCTCTCACTTTGCCGTCGGGGCTCTATCTTGTTTATCGCCAACAAGCGCTAACCCGTCTTTTTACCAGTCAATATGGTGTGCTCATTACGCGCGGTGTATTGATTGCGCTTGGCAATCTCTTCTTTATGCTCGCCGCAGCGACCATACCGCTTGCCGATGGTGTGGCGCTTTTTTTCACTATGCCCTTTTTTGTGGCAGGTCTTGTTCCCTTTTTAATTGGTGAACGCGTACCCCTGATCCGATGGATCACGATCATCATTGGTTTTATCGGTGTGATTGTGATGACCAGACCAGGAACATCAATGTTTCAGAAGGAAGCGCTACTCGCGATCCTCTGCGCCTTCTTTTATGGCATGGGACAGGTTTTGACACGTCGTCTCGACCCAACGCTACCGACCGCTGTAACGGCTTTATGGCAAAGCAGCGTCTACACATTTTTCTATATTGTGCTCGCGCTCATTTTTGGCTTTGGACTCATTTCGCCTTCAGGAAATGCGAGCCTCGATTTTCTTACACGCGGCTGGATTATGCCCGAGCTTCCCGATCTCGGGCTTATGATCCTTGCGGGTCTTTTATCCTGTTTTCAAATTCCTTTTCAGGTCGCGGGTTATCGATATGCTGAAAGCTCATTCGTCGCCCCCTTTGAATATACCGCGATGATTTGGGCTGTATTTTACGGTATTCTGATTTTTGGCGATATACCGGACAGCGCGACCATAATCGGCGCAATCATTGTCGCAGCGGCTGGTCTTGTGATGCTGCGTTTTGATAAGAAAAAAATCTGATTATTTTTTCTTCGTCAGCGCTGGCTTTTCAATCAATGCAACAAGGTCACGCAAAAGAGAGGCGACACCTTTCATTCGCTGCTCTTCGCTTTCAAAATCACCTGTGAAGACAATTCGCATATCAGGGCGCACTTTCGCGAGTGAACCTTGCGCCGTGACATAGCGTATCAACTCTTCGGGACGCGCAAAACGATTGTCGCGGAAAGATATGATAATGCCGCGCGGCCCGGCTTCCACCTTCTCAACATTCGTGGCTAAGCAAAGCGCTTTGATGCCGACAATCGCAAGAAGCTGACGAACTTCATGGGGAAGCGGACCAAAACGATCCGCCAATTCAACGCCAAAAGCTTCGATATCCGTATCGGTCTCTAGACCTGAAAGGCGCTTGTAGAGCTGCATCCGCAAAGTGAGATCCGGAACATAAGTCTCAGGAATCATCACGGGGGCACCAATCGCAATGGTCGGCGACCATGCGCCTTGCGAAAGATCTTCTTCGGTTACTCCTGCTTTTAATTGTGCGACCGCTTCTTCAAGCATTTGCTGATAAAGTTCATAACCCACTTCCTTGATGTGACCCGATTGCTCATCACCAAGAAGATTACCCGCTCCCCGAATATCAAGATCATGCGAAGCGAGTTCAAAACCTGCACCCAATCGATCAAGCGATTGCAATACTTTCAAGCGGCGCTCTGCTTGCGCTGTGAGCACACGATTGGCAGGCACGGTGAAGAGCGCATAAGCACGCGTTTTCCCTCGCCCTACCCGCCCGCGAAGTTGATAAAGTGCTGCAAGGCCAAACATATCCGCGCGATGAACGATCAGTGTGTTCGCGCGTGGAATATCGAGGCCGGATTCAACAATTGAGGTAGAAAGGAGGATGTCATAATTGCCATCATAGAATGCGGTCATCACGCTTTCCAATTCGCCCGCGGGCATTTGGCCATGCGCGACACCAATTTTCGCTTCGGGCACTTCGATGGTTAAAAATGTCTTAACTTCATCAAGATCTTCGATTCTTGGGCATACATAAAAGGCCTGTCCGCCGCGATAACGTTCACGCAACAGAGCCTCACGGATCATTAGCGGATCAAAGGGCGAGATAAAAGTACGAACGGCTAACCGATCTACTGGCGGAGTCGCGATGATAGAAAGATCCCTCACCCCTGTGAGCGCCAATTGCAACGTGCGCGGGATGGGCGTTGCGGTCAGAGTGAGAACATGAACTTCTGCGCGCAATTCTTTTAAGCGCTCTTTATGACCCACACCGAAATGCTGCTCTTCATCAATAATAAGAAGACCCAAATCTCTAAACTTAATCGCTTTCCCCAAGAGCGCATGAGTTCCAACAACAATATCAACTGTTCCCGCTTCCAACCCCTCGCGCGTTTCTTTTTGTTGAGCCGCTGGGATAAAGCGCGAGAGTTGCCGCACAATGACAGGCAAACCCTGAAATCTTTCGGAAAAAGTTTTGAAATGTTGTCGCGCCAAAAGCGTTGTCGGAACGACAACAGCGACCTGTTTACCGCTTAAGGCGGCGACATAGGCGGCACGTAACGCCACTTCGGTTTTACCAAAACCAACATCGCCGCATAAAAGCCGATCCATAGGACGACCCGATCCAAGATCGTCAAGCACGGCATCAATCGAGTTTAATTGATCTTCGGTTTCATCATAAGGAAATCGGGCAGAAAATTCCTCATAGCTATTGTGTGGCACCGACAATTTTGGTGCTTCACGCATCAAGCGCGCAGCAGCAATTTTAATCAGCGCATGCGCCATCTCGCGAATACGGCTCTTAAGTTTTGCCTTTCGCGCTTGCCATCCGCCGCCACCTAAACGATCAAGCTGAACTTCTGTGTCTTCTGATCCATAACGAGACAAGAGATCAAGATTTTCAACGGGCAGGAAAAGCTTGTCACCACCCGCATAAAGAATTTCAACGCAATCATGCGGCGCACCGGCGACATCAATCGTTTTCAAACTAGAGAAACGCCCGATGCCATGATCGATATGAACGACAAGATCACCGGGGTTAAGGCTCGCCGCCTCTGCAATCACATCTTGTGCACGACGTGATTTTCGCGCCTTACGGATCAGTCGATCACCGAGAATATCCTGTTCACCAATGACAACGAGACTATCGGTTTCAAAGCCGCGCTCTAGCCCCCACACAGCAAGCGCCACCTGATTGGCCTTCAACGCAAGTGCATCTGAGTAACGCGATGTCAAATTTAAAGACTTTAAACCATGATCCGCCAAGACATGGGATAGTCTTTCGCGTGCGCCTTCAGACCAGGTCGCAACAATAACCCGTTTTTTCTGCTCAAGCTTTTCATTGATGAAAGCAACAACAGAATCAAAAACATTTTTATTCTCGGTTTCGTCTTGACCCTCTAACTGCGCACGTTCAGCTGAAAAATTCCGACCCTGCCTTACGCCAAAATCGATTACGTCGTCGCGTGTCTCTTGTGCAAAAGGTGTGATGCGCATGAGAGGTTGTCGGGCGAGAAAAGTTTTAAATTCCCTCGCTTCGAGATGAAGCCGTTCGGGTTCAAGTGGCTTATAGGGCATGAGCCCTGCTTGCGTGGTCGTTAACGCATCACGCCGTGCTTCATAATGATCCTTAATCAGCGTAAGACGCTCCTCCGCGGCCTCTTCCACGAGTGGATCAAGAACCATAGGCACATCGGGGATATAATCGAATATCGTATCAAGACGCTCGTGAAACAACGGAAGCCAATGTTCAAGCCCTGCCACGCGACGGCCTTCACTAATGCCTTCATAAAGAAGATC
>Ga0129336_10002442_pt1 | contig 11513 bp, 14 predicted proteins | sample CPB6_02_DNA_FD_96878 | JGI IMG/M metagenome (GOLD analysis project Ga0129336, IMG submission 96878) | Freshwater to marine salinity gradient microbial communities from Chesapeake Bay, USA - CPBay_Sum_0.6_0.2_DNA | ecosystem: Environmental > Aquatic > Marine > Coastal | place: USA: Chesapeake...
GATTGAGGCCGGCGTGTGGGACGACCCGGTGCTGCGCATGAAGTACGTCAAGCGTTACGCCGAGTACGACCGCAGCAACAAAGCCTGAACCGATTGCCTTCTGCATTTTTCCACCCTATAATTGAATCCGATCGCTGAAAGGAGCGAGAAACCATGACCGACGAACGCCTAAAGAAATCCGCTGGGGACGCTCGCACGAGCCGCGCGATGACAGATCGCGCTTTGACCGAGAATCGCGAGATCACCGAAGACGAGCGGGTTGAAATGTTCCGTCAACAGTTCTTTCAGTCCTCATTGCCGGACTTGCCTAAGATCCCGGGCTGGCACACCTGCTGGCTCACCACAACCAACCCGCGCGACTCGATCCAAATGCGGATCCGCCTCGGTTACGAACCCGTGAAGCCGGAAGACGTTCCCGGCTGGGAATATGCCACGCTGAAAACCGGCGACTGGCAGGGGTTCATCGGGGTGAACGAGATGCTTGCGTTCAAGTTGCCCGTTTCATTGTACGAAAAGTACATGAAAGAGGCGCACCATGACGCACCGATGCGCGAAGAGGGCAAACTCACCGACACGGCTGAGTTCCTCGAGCAACAAGCCCGCGCCTCCAAGTCGCGGCTGCAGGTGGGTGAAGGCAACCTGGAAATGGGACAACAGCGAGAGGCACTCTTTGACCTCTCGTGACGCAACCCGTTCAATCCATTAGGAGCAAGCAATGTCTTCGACTAGCGCACCTTTTGGCTTTCGTCCATCTTACCACAACAGTGGCCAGATGCGGCCGAAAGCCTACGTAATCGCGTCGGCGTATGCAGCCAACATTTTTAGCGGCGATCCCGTTAAGTTGACTGACGACGGCGTCGTTCAGTTGGGCACCAGCGATGGTACCCGTTCCGGCACCGTGGACGGTGTCTCCCTGTTGGGCATTTTTGCCGGCTGCCAGTACCTGGACGCCAGCGGCAAGCCCACCATCAGCCCCTTCTGGCCCGCAGGCACCACCGGCACGGAAATCGTGGCGTGGGTGTATGATGATCCGGAAACGCTGTTCGACGTTCAGTACACCAACCCGGGCACGCCCGGCGTCACCAGCGTGCAAAGCGCCGTGGGCGAGGAGTGCGACTGGACGGTGGCTTCCCCCGGTGGCTCTACCCGGACCGGTCTGAGCAACTGCCAGCTGACCGCCATTCAGGCGACGTCTGGCCAGTTCCAGATTACCGGCTTTGCGTATAGCATTTTTGACTCAATCACTGACGCCTATGTTCAAGTGACTGTTCGCATCAACGAACACCACTACAAGGCAGCTGTGAACTCGGTATAAGGAGGGCTAAAACATGGCTACCCCAATGCGTAGTACTGACTTTCGGTCAGTAGTCGAGCCCATCCTGAACGAGGTGTTCGACGGCGTTTACAACCAGCGGGCTGACGAGTGGAGCATGGTGTTCCGCGAGCAGAAGGGCATTCCGCGCAACTACCACGAAGAACCCGTCCTGTACGGCTTCGGGGCTGCGCCGGAGCTGCCTGACGGCATGGCCGTGAGCTACCAGTCTGGTGGTGTGCTGTTCCTGCAGCGCTATCTCTACAAGGTCTACGGTCTGGCGTTCAGCTTGACCAAGGTCCTGGTGGAGGACGGCGATCACATTCGTATCGGTCAGACCTATGCCAAGCACTTGGCCCAGTCGCTGATCGAGACGAAGGAGACGCTGGGTGCTAACATCCTGAACCGCGCCTTCAACGCTGCCTACCCGGGCGGCGACGGTGTGGCTCTGGTGTCGGCTTCGCACCCCATCGTGAACGGCACGTTCAGCAACCAGCTGAACACCCCCGCCGCGCTGAGCCAGACCTCGCTCGAGCAGATGCTGATTCAGATCCGCAACGCTGTTGACAACAACGGCAAGCGTATCCGTCTCACGCCCCGCAAGATCGTGGCTGGTCCGTCCAACGTCTTCCAGGCCGAAGTGCTGTTGAAGTCTGTGCTGCGTACCGGCACGGCCGACAACGACATCAACCCCGTGAAGTCGATGGGCCTGCTCGGCGAAGGCCAAGCCAACCTGTCTCGTATCACCTCGACCACCGCCTGGTGGGTTCAGACCGACGCCCCCGAAGGTCTGAAGCTCATGATGCGCCGTGGTCTGGAGAAGAGCATGGAAGGCGACTTCGAAACCGACAGCATGCGCTACAAGGCCACCGAGCGTTACGTGTTCGGCTGGACTGATCCGCGCGGCATCTACGGTACCGCTGGCGTCTAACGCAAGCACACCCCGCTCGGCGCAAACCGGGCGGGGTTTTTCAAATTCCGGGGTCACCCGGCGTTGCAGACAGTCCCGGCTGACGTCATGCAGACTGTAACGCCAAATTCTCGCATGAGAGGAACACTGAGATGGCTTCCACTACCTTCTCCGGCCCGGTAACGTCCACCAACGGCTTTATCGGCGCGGTTACTGGCAACATCACTGGCAACGTCACCGGCAACGTCACGGGCGACATCTTTGCCACCAATCAAGCTCTGTCTGGCGCGGGCGCGGTCAACACGACCGACATGCTCACCAGCCTGACGACCACCGGCTCAGCGCAAGCCCTCACGCTGGCCAACGGCACCCTCGGCCAAATCAAGATCATCTCCCATGTGGTAGATGGCGGCTCGGCTGTGCTCACCCCGACCACCAAGATCGGCTTCTCGACCATCACCTTCACCAACGTGGGTGACTCGGCGATGCTGATTTACACCGCTGCGGGCTGGGACATCGTTGCCCTGAACGGCGCGGTGGCGGCTTAAACAGCGGGGAGGCCACCATGAGACGAATCGTATTGTCCCAAACGGGCGCTGGCTCTAGCGCGGTTTCGCCGATGAACCTGAACACGAGCCCGTTTAATGTGGGCTTTGCGGTCATCGTTTCCGGCACCGCCAACTACACCGTGCAGCACACGTTTGACGACGTGTACTCGCCCACGTTCAACCCGAGCACGGCGACCTGGTTCCCGCATCCTACGATTGCGGCCCTGGGCGCCAACGCAGACGGCAACTACGCGTTCCCGGTGACGGGTATCCGCGTGACGGTGAACTCGGGCGGCGGCACGGCGCAGTTGGTGTTGCTGCAGGCCGGTATTCAGTAAATGAGCTACGTCGGTTACTCAGGCGTAGCCAACCAAGCCCCCACCACACCCGGCTGCGCGCTGAGTGTGGTGGCGGACGCTAACAACGGGTACGGCAACGACGTCGGCGGGTCCGGCGTGGTTGACACGTACTCGTGCCTGGTGCCGCCGGTGCCGCCCGAGACGTGCTTCATTTTGATGGAAAGTTCTGGCTACGTCCTGCAGGAAGACGATAGCAAGATCTACTTGGAGGTTTGCTGATGGCTGACCAGAAGATTTCCGCGATGCCCTCAGCGGCAACGCTTAACGGTACCGAGATTACCCCTATCGTTCAGTCCGGCGTCAACAAGCAGGTGACGACCGCGAACTACGTTGCTCAGGTGCTCAACGTCAATCCGGTGTTGACGACCCAGGGCGGCACCAACATCACCTCGTACACGCTTGGTGATACGCTCTACGCTTCGGCCGCGAACACGCTAGCCAAGCTGGCTGGCAACACAACGACAACCAAGAGATTCCTGAGCCAGACCGGCACAGGCTCTGCTTCCGCCGCGCCTTCATGGGAGTTGCTCGATCCGTCGGACATCAACACCCAATACGGCTCGTTCTTCTTCGACTTTAGCACCACGCTGAGCGGCAACATCACCAACGTGCAGACCACCATCCCGGTGGTGACGACCAGTGGTTTTTCTACGGCGGGCGCGATCTTCATCGATTCTGAGCTGATTACTTACACCGGGATCACAGCCACTACTTTCACGGGCTGCACTCGCGGCGCTGCCGGGTCGCCAAACAAGTCGCACAACTCTGGCGCCTCGGTCAACGGGGCGCAGGTTGCTGCGGCCAACACGCCGACTTTGCTGCAGTTGAACACGCAAGACTTGAGCAACGGCGTGACGCTCAACACCGCGAACAGCGAGATCAATGTCGCGATCGCTGGCAAGTACAACTTCGCCTTCAGCGGTCAGTTGAACAATTCAACAGCGGGGCAGACCTTGGTGACGATCTGGTTTGCCGTCAACGGGGTTGATGTGGCCAACAGCGCCAGCCGAGTGACTATCGCCTCGCGTGAGAACGAATCAACTCCGGCCTCCGCTCTGATGGCGGCTAACGTGTTCTTGTCGCTCAACGCAAATGACAAGGTCACCATGCGGTGGTTGTCGGTGGACGGGCATGGCTCGCTCGTGACCTACCCCGCGAGCGCCAGCCCGCTGTACCCGGCGGCTCCCGCCATGATTTTGACTGTCAACCAGGTGTCGTAACAACGGCACCGAGCGTAACCGAGTGAAAGGAATCTGAAATGGGCAAGTCGCTAAAGTACGTCAAGGACTTTGATTTCTCTTCCGCAGGGAAGACGGTCGGTATGGCAATGGGTGGCAAAGCCTGCTACGCCAAGGGCGGCGTTGCCAAGTCCGAGGTGCGTAGCATGGCCAAGCGCGAGATGATGGCCACGCCGACGATGCAGAAGAAAGAAGTCGTGCAGCGCGAGAGCGTGAAGGCTCCCGCCGCGCCCACGGGCATGCTGCGCGACAACTCCCGCCTCGGCATCAAGGACAACAAGAACCCCGGCATTCCGCGTCGTGGCGTGCCGGTGGCCCCGCGCGAGCCGATGATTCCGCTCAAGGCGGGTGGCGCAGTGCCTAAGAAGGGCGAGTACAAGATTCCAAAGGTGATGCGCGAGTTCAAGGCGGGTGAGCTGCACTCGGGCAGCAAGTCTGGCCCCGTGGTCAAGAGCCGCGACCAGGCGCTGGCGATCGCGCTCAGCGAAGCCCGCCAAGCCGGAAAGAAGAAACGCTGAATTGGCGCTCGCCCGTAATTCAACTATAATTTGCGTCAACCGGGCGAGCTGCGACCAGCTGCCATCTGACTGAACGGGGTTAGCATGGCATACTCAGGCAATATCGGCAGCACAACAACTAGTGCCCTAAAGGTGGTAGACCACGCCTTTCGGCGCTGCCGGTTGCCTGCGCAAGCAATTACGGCAGAGATGCAGAGCTACGCGCTCGAGTCCCTGCGGTACATGCTGAATGAGCTGGCCAACATCAAGACCCCGAGCTGGTGCATTGAGAAGCTCATCCTGCCGATGTACCAGAACCAGCCCCTGGTCACGCTGCCGGTGGGCACGGTAGACATTCTGAACCTGAACTACCGCGTGCTGCAGCTGCTGAGCGGCGCATCGGTAACCACGGCGACCAGCTATACCGTCAACTTTACCACGCAGACCACTGTTGACACGGTGGGCATCAAGTGGTCGGCGGCTGCGGTACCCGTGACTTTTCAAGTCAGCACTAATGGTACGGTTTGGACTACGGTGGGCACGTCGAGTGCGACCGCTACAGCCGGTGAAATCACCTGGACTGACATTAGCGGAGCGTTGCCTTACAGCTACTTCCGCATCACCGCCACCAGCCCCTTCAACTTTAGCGCTATCGTGCTGGGTAACCTGCCGCAAGAGATTCCGCTGGGCCAGTTGAACCGCGACTCGTACGTCAACCAGTCGAACAAAGTGTTCCCTGGGCGGCCCAGCAACTACTACTTTCAGCGTGACCTGCCCGAGCCGGTGGTTTACCTGTGGCCCGCGCCGTTTGTGGCGGCGGAGCAGGCGCAGTTGATTTTGTGGCGGCACCGGCAGATCATGGACACCGAGAATCTGCGCCAGGAAGTCGAGATTCCCGACCGCTGGCAGGAGGCCATAATCAACGGGCTGGCAGCGCGCATGGCGAGCGAGACCCCGGCGGTGGACGTTAACCTCATCCCGGTGCTTGAGCAAAAGGCTGCCATCAGCCAGCAGCGCGCCTGGGACGGTGACAACGACGGTTCGCCTATTCAGATCAACCCTGGCATCGGGGTGTACACTAAATGAGCGGCGGCAAGTTCCTAGACCCATCCGGCCAGCCCACTTACGGCATCGCCATCTGCGGTCGTTGCTCGCGCAAGATGTTCCTGTCCGACCTCGCCCCCGACCCCAACTACCCGGGTCTTATGGTCTGCGAGGAAGACCGCGACGAGTACGACCCGTACCGCCTTGCGCCGCGCCGCCCCGACCAGATCGTGCTGCCGTTCGTCCGCCCCGACACACCCATCAACACGCACCCCGCTGGAGTAATCCAAGAGCAGGGTGACGAGTTCTTCATCACTGAAGATGGTGAAGGCTACTTGGAGCTATAAATGGCTGACGTACCGAGCAATCTGATACCGACCCGCGTCACGCAGTTGCCCGTCGCCCCCGTGGCGGACGAGAACTCGCTGATGATGATCGTGTATCAGGGCAACAACTACCAAATTCGGGTCGGCGACTTGTTGTCTGTGGCGGGCGTGCCGACGAGCCGCCAGGTCATCGCGGGCACAGGGCTGCAAGGCGGCGGGCAACTCAGCTCCAACGTCACGCTCAGCGTCGCCCCGGGTGGTATCGGCACGTCTCAGCTGGCTAATTCAGGCGTTACGCCTGGCGTTTACGGCAACGCCACCAATATTCCGGTGTTCACGGTAGACGCCACTGGGCGGGTGATGGCTGCGACCACGATTCCGGCCACCGTTAGCGGTTACGTGCCGGAAAGCCGCCAAGTCATCGCCGGAACCGGCCTAAACGGCGGCGGCGCGTTGAACAACAACGTAACGCTGAACGCCAATCTTAGCGATGCGGCACCGTTATCGGTGTTTCAAGCCGGTGCGGCGGGCTCTTCGACTGATATTTCGCGTGCCGATCACCGTCACCCCGCTGTCAATCTGGGCATTGATGATCAAGTCGACGGGATTCTGGGCCTCGGTAACGGCGGCACAGCCAAGTCGATCGTGCCGGACAATGGTGCCATCATTTGGTGCGGTGCGGATGGTATGTACGTCGGCCCGGTGGGCATTTCGGGGCAGATTCTACAGTCTACTGGCGCGGGCGAGTACGTTTGGGTTAACCAGTCTACGCTCAACGTAGCGCAGGCCAACAATTTGAACGGCGGCGCGGCTAACCGCATCGCCTACCAGACCGCGCCCGACGTGACGGGCTTCGTGTCCGCGCCGGTTTCGGCTGACACGTTCTTGCGCTGGAGCGGTAGCGGGTTCACTTGGTCGGCGGTGGCCGGTGCGGGTACCGTAACGTCGGTAAACGGGTCGGGCGGCACCACGGGTATGACCTTTACCGGCGGGCCTATCACGTCCTCCGGCACGCTGACCTTGGGCGGCACGCTCAACGTAGCTAACGGTGGCACCGGCGTCAACACTCTTACCGGCTACGTCAAGGGTAATGGCACGAGCGCCTTCTCAGCTTCGGCTTCTATCCCGAACACCGACATTACTGGCCTGGGTACGATGTCTACCCAGAACGCCAGCGCGGTGGCCATTACGGGTGGGGCAATTAACGGTGCTACGATTGGCGGGACGACCCCCGCTGCGGGCACGTTCACTTCGGTGACGATGACCACGGGCACGATCACTACCGCGCCGACCAGCGGCAACGACATCGTCAACAAGACGTATGCCGATTCGATCGCTTCCGGTATCAACTTCCATCAGTCTTGCGTCTACGCAACGACCACGGCTCTTGCGGCGAACACCTACAACAACGGCGTCTCCGGCGTCGGCGCAACCCTGACCGGGAATGTCAACGGCGCGCTGGTCATTGATGGTCACACCTTCGTCTCTCCGACCGATTTAGGTAAGCGGGTTCTCATCAAGAACGAAGGTAACGCTGCGTACAACGGCGTCTATACCGTCACGCAGACGGGTAACGCTGGTGCTGTGTACATCCTGACCCGTGCGACTGACTTCGATTCGACGGGTTCGGGCGTTGATCAGATTGACGCGGGTGACTTTTTCCTCATCACTGCTGGCACGGCGAACGCCAATACTTCGTGGGTGCAGCAGACCCCGCTGCCGATTACTATCGGAACCACAGGTATTGTGTTCTCGCAGTTCGGCGCACCGCTGACATACACGGCGGGCACGGGTCTGAGCGAATCTCCCGCGTACACCTTCAACATCGCCAACACCGGAGTGTCTTCCGGCAGTTACGGCTCGGCCAGCAGCGTGGCGACGTTCTCGGTCAACGCGCAAGGGCAGCTGACTTCCGCCAGTACCACCGCGATCGCCATCAACGGCAACCAAATCACCTCCGGCACGATCGGTTCGAGTTACCTGAGCGGATCGTACACGGGAATTACCGGGGTTGGCACGCTGACGACCGGCACGTGGAACGCTACGACGATTAGCCCCGGTTACGGTGGCACGGGGTTGACCTCGTACACAGCGGGCGACTTGGTTTACGCCAGCGGTTCAGCTACGCTGTCTCAGTTGGCTCTCGGGCTCAACGGTTACGTGTTGACTGCCGGGGCCAGCGCACCGCAGTACGTAGCGCAGTCTACGCTCTCAGTCGGTTCCGCTGCCACCGCAACATCGGCTACAACGGCTACCACGGCGACAAATCTGGCGGGTGGAATTGCGAGCCAGATTCCGTACCAAACCGGCGCAGGCGCCACGAGCTTTATCGCCAACGGCACGGCGGGGCAGGTGTTGAAGTCAAATGGCACCAGCGTGCCGAGCTGGGGCAGCGTGGATGGAGGCACGTTTTGATGCTGGATAAACTTATAATTCGCGCATTCAAGACGCGCAACGCGGCGCATGCTCAGCACTGGACGACCAAGTCGTTTGCTCAGCATGAGGCGCTGGGCGAGTTTTATGAAGATCTGATCACTTCGCTGGACAAGTACGTCGAAGCCTACCAAGGCACCTTCGGGCAGATGAAGAAAGCCCCGGAGCAGGCGGACGACACGACTGAAATGCTGCGTGGTGAGATGATCTGGTTGATTGAGCATCGCTCTGAGATTGCTAAGAATGTACCCGCGCTGGAGAACATACTCGACGAGATGTCCGCTGTGTACATGAAGGCGCTGTACAAACTTGAAAACTTGAGGTAACCTATGTCTCAGTCAGGCTTTACCCCCATTCAGCTGTATCGCACAGCGACCCCTTCGGCCGCGCCCTCTGCTGGTAACTTGGCGGACGGCGAGTTGGCGATTAACACCGCCGACGGCAAGCTGTTCTACAAGGACAGCGGTGGCGTTGTGCAGACGATCGCTTCTAAAGCAACCGGCACGGCGGGTGGCTCCAACACTCAGGTTCAGTTCAACAGCAGTGGTGCGTTGGCGGGTTCGGCTAACCTGACCTTCAACGGCACTACGCTCACGGCTAACACCCTGGCGCTCACCAACCAGCTAACGGTGGGTAACGGTGGCACCGGCGGAACATCGTTCACTGCGAATAATGTCCTGCTCGGTAACGGAACTTCTGCATTTCAAGTTGTGGCTCCGGGCACCAATGGGAATGTGTTGACCTCCAACGGTACAACGTGGACCTCGGCGGCACCTTCTGGCATCACCACGGGCAAATCCATCGCTATGGCGATGATCTTCGGGTTCTAAGGGGAAATCATGGCAAACCCAAACATCGTTAACGTCACCTCGATCTTCGGGAACACAGCCTATGTGATTCCCTCGACGACTTCTGCCACTACGTCTTGGACGCACAACGGCACCACTTCTCTGACGGGCTTGACGCCTGCGGTGAACACGGTGAATCGGGTGACTTCCATTGTGGTGACCAACACCACCTCAAGCGCGGCAACGGCTACGGTAGGCATTGGCAACAACGCAACCTTCGGCTCTGCCACGGTTGTGAGTTACATGGCGTATCAAGTCAGCGTCCCGGCCAACACCACGCTGATCGTGACGGACAAGACCACGAGTTTCTACGTCACTGAGAACCAGTCGGTTGGCGTGACCTCCGGCACGGCGTCAGCGTTAACCTACACCGCCACCTTTGAGGCCATCACATAAGGGGTAACCCATGTCAATGCGCTACCCCGGTGGACTGATTGCGAGTTCCCCCGTTAATGCGGCCTACCCATCGGGTGTGTGGACGCAGGCACAGACGCAGCCCTACGCAGCACAGAATGTGTGGATGCGGGATCAGTTTTGGCCCAACACCACGCTGCTGCTTCAGGGCAACGGGACGAACGGCGCTCAGAACAATACCTTCCTAGACTCGTCCACCAATAACTTCACCATCACCCGGAACGGGAACACCACCCAAGGCTCGTTCACGCCCTATGAGGCTAACGGGTATTGGAGTAACTATTTCAGTGGCAGTTCGGACTACATTAGGTTTCCAAATAACGCGGCTTTCCAGTTTGGTTCGGGCGACATGACCGTTGAGGCATGGGTGTTTACAACTGGACAGCAAGTGCTTTATGGGGGATCAATTTCTAGTTATGGCACGGCATCTAGTTTCAATGGATGGAATTTAGCAATTACTGGTTCAAATGAAACCCCGGTAGATCGCGTCATTTTTGCATACAACTATTCAAATGCTGTTTATTCAACAGCAACAATTCCCCGAAATCAGTGGGTTCATATTGCAGCAACCAAAAGCGGCACAACGCTTCGTTTGTTTATAAACGGAGTTTTGGACACTTCATCAACATTTAATTATTCTGTAAGCACGGGCGCAAATGACTATGCGTATGTTGGAACACAAGGATATGACCCCGGTTCTTCTAACAGAACATTTACTGGTTACATTTCAAATGTCCGTGTTCTAAAAGGAACCGCGCAATACACATCAGCGTTTACTCCTAGCACGACCCCTCTCACTGCTATTACAAACACTTCGCTTCTAACCGCGCAGTCCAACAGATTTTTAGATAACAGCACCAATGCCTTTGCCGTTACGGTCAACGGAACTCCCTCAGTCCAAGCCTTCCAACCCTTCCCCGGCGCAACCACATGGAGTGGGAGCGTACTGGGTGGGTCGGGGTATTTTGATGGCAGCGGGGATTACCTTAATGGGCCTAACAGCGGTCAGTTTGCTCCTACAGGTGATTTCACCATTTCGATGTGGTTCTATCCCACCTCGTTTGCCGCTTCTTACTATGTTCTTGCAGGATCGTGGAATACGGGAACAAGTGATGAGTGGCTGATTCAGTACGACAACACAGGTGCAATCCGCTTCCTGACAACGACAGATAGCACGTTCAGCGCAGCCGGTGTGGTCAAGTTGAACCAATGGCAGTTCTTGACTGTTAGTCGCTCAGGCAGCACCGTCACGGGCTATATCAACGGCACTTCTTTCAGGTCTTACACGCTCACGGGTACTGTGGGATCGGCCACCAAGACTGTGTACATCGGCGCACAGCAAGGCACAACTTGGCCTTATGTGGGTTGGATCAGCGACTACAGACTTGTCAGTGGTTCGGCTCAAAGTGCAACACCTCCGACATCGCCTGCCACGGCTATCAGCGGAACCAATACGCTGTTGAACTTCACCAACGCCGGTATCTTTGATTCGGCCATGATGAACAACCTAGAGACAGTGGGCAATGCTCAGGTGTCTACCAGTGTGGTGAAGTACGGCACGGGGAGTATTTCTTTAGACGGAAC
>Ga0129336_10002443_pt1 | contig 11512 bp, 21 predicted proteins | sample CPB6_02_DNA_FD_96878 | JGI IMG/M metagenome (GOLD analysis project Ga0129336, IMG submission 96878) | Freshwater to marine salinity gradient microbial communities from Chesapeake Bay, USA - CPBay_Sum_0.6_0.2_DNA | ecosystem: Environmental > Aquatic > Marine > Coastal | place: USA: Chesapeake...
CGTCGGCGGCGATCTACTCGAGCTGCTGCCCGTCGACATCGAAAGCGTGTCGCTCGACCTGACGAAGGCCGAGCCGTTCTACCGCACGCGCCAGTACGGCGACGTGCCAATGCAGTCGATGCTGCACCTCCGTGCCGTCGGCCTCGACGGGCTTTGGGGCGAAAGTCCGGTGCGGCTCTGCCGAACCTCGCTCCAGGTGCTCGCCGCTCAGGAACAGGCGCAGCTGGAGGTGATGAAGAACGCTGGCAACCCAAAGATCGCCATCGTGCACCCTGGGCCGATGGGGTTGCCGGCGCGGCAGATGGTCATGGAGGACTATCTCAAGCACCACGCCGGCGCCGAGAACGCAGGCAAGCCGCTTGTTCTCGCCGAGGGTATGCGCGTCGAGCGCATCTCGAGCACGCTTGACGATGCGGGCATCTCTGCCGCTCGACGCTACAGCGTCGAGGATGTCGCGCGCATCTATGGCGTGCCGACGTCCTACTTGTCAGAGCACTCAAGCAGTTCCTACGGCTCCATGGAGTGGCTGTCGCGCATGTACCTCGACGGCTGTCTCGCGCACTGGTTCGCCGCGTGGTCGGCCGAGATCACCGCGAAGCTCGCGCCGTTCGCCGATCTGCACTTCGACGCCGATCTGATTTCGCGTCCGTCGCTCGCCGAGCAGATGGCCGCACTGCGAACTGGCGTCGAGTCGGGCGTCATCACGCGCAACGAGGCGCGCGAATGGCTCGACCTCGACCCGCTGCCCGGCCTCGATGAGCCGATCGTCGCAAAGAACATGGGCACGGGTGGCGGCACCACGAACGTCGGCACTGACACCAGTGAAGGGAGCGTCAATGACTTCACTTGAACGCCGCACCATCGCCATCGAGAAGCCCGTCGGCCGCACGCTGTCGGGCCTTGCCATTCCATACGGCAAGTGGTCGCGCGAGATCAGCGAGCCCTTCGCGCCGCAGTTCCGCGAGAAGATCGCGCGTGGCGCGTTTGGCGACCTCGGCGGCGCAGACATCAAGCTGCTTTGGAACCACAACCCGGGCGCACTTCTCGCGCGCACGCGCAGCGGCACCATGCAGCTGACCGACACCGCCGCCGGCCTGCGGTTCAGCGCCGACATCGCCGACACCAGCATCGGCCGCGACGTGCGCGAGCTGATCGCACGCGGGGATCTGAGCGGAGAAATGTCGTTTGGGTTCTATGTCGACCGCGACGAATGGAACCCGCGACGCACCGAACGCACCGTGACCGCCGCTCGACTTGTCGAGTTGAGCGTCGTGGTCGACGCTGCATACGGCGACAAGACAAACTCCAGCTTGCGGCGCGTGTCCGCGGCATTCACGGAAGCCGCCCGTCTGCGGCTGGAAATCCACAAGCACAGGATGACCGATCATGTCTGACCATTTCGACAACCTTGAGAACACCGTCCACGAGTACCGCAAGACGCTCGACGCATTCGCGTCGCGCACTGGCGCGAAGACCCACCACGTCGAGATCCGAGGCAGCGGCGAGGAGCGCGAGAAGATCGCCCGCATCGACGCCGACCTCGACATCGTCGAGCGCCAGGCGCAGGATCGCGCTGCGCTTCGAGCGGCCAATGAGCGGATCGCGCAGCTCGAGGCCGAGCGCGCGCAGCCGCAGTTCCGCGCTGCGCTTCCCGCAAAGCGTGAGGCGGGCCATGACTTGGCCTCGCCCGAGTACGCGCGTCGCTGGCTCAATGCTGTCGCGCGCGGTGACGTCGCCGAGATGCGCGATATGTCGACCAGCAGCACTGGCGCCGGCATTCCGACCGACATGGAGCGCCGGATCGTCGAGAAGATGTATCAGGCGAACGTGCTTCGCAGCATCGCGCCTGTCAGCAGCATCGACTCCAAGCGCACCATCACTGTCGAGGGAACCTTGCCGACGTCGGCTCTGGTCGCCGAGTCGGTCACTGGAACCCCGGGAACCATCACGGCGAGCGACGTGGCCTTTGGTACGGCCATCTCCGTCGTGCCTTACAAGTACGTCTGCGCGACCAAGATGAGCCAGGAATTCATCGAGGACGCGATCGGGCAGGGCGGGATCGGAAGCGGACTCGACTGGGTCGCCTCGCGCATCGGCCTTTCGCTTGCGCTCAAGATGGAGGATGCGTACACCACAGGGTCAGGCAGCTCGCAGCCTGAAGGCATCGCAGGCAGCAGCGCTAACACCAAGCTTGCGGGGCTTTCGCAGGTCACCGACCTCTCCGGTAACGCGATCACCACGATCAGCGCCGACAACGTGATCGACACCGTGCACCTGGTTGCGCCGCAGTACCGCAACTCGCCGCGTTTCCGCTGGCTCGTTTCCGACACCTTCGTGCGCGTCGCGCGCAAGCTCAAGAACAGTGTCACCACCAGCGGCGCCACGGAATACATCTGGACGCAGGCGCCGGCCAACTCGCAGACGATGGTCGGCGGCGCGCCGGGCCTCCTCTACGGCGTGCCGTACTCGGTCGGCCAGTACGTGCCGACGGCCACGACCAACAACAACGTCTTCGCCGTTGTCGGCGACTTCAACTACTTCGAGATCTTCGACCGCACGGGCATGACGTCGCTCGTCGATCCGTACAGCGCGGCCTCGACTCATCAAGTGACGCTCTACACCTACGCGCGCACCGATTCGCGCATCATGAACGCATCGGCGTTCGCCGCGATCACCTGCTGATCCTTTCTTCTCCCCACTCCCCTGCACGGGAAACCGTGCAGGGGGGTTTATGGCAGTTTCCCTCGCGACCGTGAAGACGGCGCTCAAGATCGACTACACCGACGATGACGCCGAGCTCACCCGGCTCATCGGTGTCGCCACGTCGTGGGTCGAGTACTACACGGGCATCAAGCTCACGCAGGCGACGCGCACGATGTATCTGCGCGAGTTCGCGCGCACCGCGTTCGCCGACTACCCGTACGTCAGCACGACGAGCGTGACGTACACCAACCCGGCCGGGGCCGTGCAGACGATGGTCGCGGGCACCGACTACTGGGTCGACCTGTCGGGCGACATCAAGGCGCTTGAGTTCATCAACAGCCCGGCAATCAAGGAAGGCACGCTCATCACGGTCACGTACGTCGCCGGCTATTCGACCGAGCCGAACGAGGTTGTACAAGCGATCATCAGCCTCGTCGGCCTGTACTACAACAATCCCGAGGCCGCGCAGCCGGTCGGACTCACGACCGTGCCGCTCGGCGGCCAGTTCATGCTTGAGCACCTCCGAATCCGGGGAACGTTCCGATGATCTCGTCGGGCCTGACCCGTTTCCGGCTGAACGTCTTGCGCGCGTCGGCGAACACTCCCGACACCTACGGACGCCGCCTTTCAACCTTCGCCAACGTCGGCACCATCGTCGCCGACGTGCGCGAGTCCATGCCCGTCGAGCAGTCCTACGGCGACGGCGTCGCGTCGGTCGGCTCGTTCGAGGTGCGGACGCGCTGGCCGAACGTCGGACGCCTTACGATCACGGCCATCGACCGTCTTCTGTACAAGGGGCGCACCCTCCGCATCAACGGCATCCGGAACCTCGACCAAGCGAACCGAGTCGCCGTGATCGACTGCACGGAGGTCGTCTGATGAGCGCGACCAGTCTACAGGTCGATCTGATAGCCGCGCTTGATGGGGCGACTACCGCGTCTCGCCGGATCTACTACGGCACCCGGTTGCAGACGTCGACGCTCCCGGCGATCACGTTAGAGGTCGTTGACGGCGCTCGGATCGCGCTCGGAGCTCAGAACACGCTTTGCGCGTACACCGTGACGTTCAACGCGGTCGCGGACACAGCCTCGGCGGCCGCCGTGCTCGACGCCGAGATCCGAACGCACCTTCCGAGCGTCGTCGGATTCACCTTCGTGTGCACTCAGTTCGGAACCACGCAGGAACCGCAGCCCGAGACGGGCGATGAGGCGGGCCTGTACATCGTGACCAGCGTCTACACGTTCTATCAGGACGGGCCGTAAACATGCCATCACCAACCACCGCAGCAAGCGTAAAGTTCGGGGCTACGACCGTGGTCGACGTTGCGTCGGCGACCGTCAGCCTCGCGCGCAATCAGATCGACATCACCGCCGTCGGCGACACCCACCGCCACACGTCGCAGGGTTTCCTCACGGGCACCGTGCAGCTCGAGGTGTTCTACGAGTCGGGATCATCGAATGCGGCGATCCTGACGAACATTGAAGCCGGCAGCGTCATCGCCGACGTCGAGGTGGTGTGGGCATCCGGCTACAGCATCAAGGGCAACGCCTTCGTGGTCGATGCCGCGCTGTCGGTTGCGCCGAACGACATCGCCCGCCTGACCGCCACGCTTCAGTTCTCGCAGAACGCGATCACGGTGACCGAATGAGCCTGATTGAATCGTTCCTTGCCCGCCCGGTCGCCGTGGAGTTCGACGGCCGGACGATCCACCTGAAGCGGCCGACCGTGGCGCACCTCATCGCCGCGCAGGACGCGGAGAGCCGCGGCGAGTTCATGCCCGCCTGGTACGTGCTGAACCACGTCGTGACGGCCGCGGGCACGCCGGAGTTCGGGAGCATGGATCTCGTCAAGGAGCTCAGCGCGCCGCTCGTGCTGCGCCTCGCGCGCATCATCGAGCCGCTGTACGTCGAAGGCTTGGACTTGCCAGCGCCGCACGCGAAATCCTGAGTGCGGCCGAGATAGAGGTGCGGATGGACACCCCGCTGTCGGTGTTCCTAGCCCTGAAGTCACACAAGGCAATGTCCCATGACATCGTTCGCCGGATCAAGCTTCAAGGGTAAAACCTTCGCCGTCGGCTGCGAGATCGACGAGCAGGCGATTCGTCGGCTGAACAGCCGGCTGCTCGAACTGGAGCAGAAGGACGCTCGCAACGCGATGCGCCGCGGCTTCGGCAAGTGGGGCCGCGCGACGAAGAAGGTGCTTGAGGCAAACGCGCCGTTCGGCAAGACGTCGGCCGTCGAGCGCGTGCGCGGTGCGGTGCGCCCCAACGTGCATCTCAAGTGGAACGTCATCACCAAGGTCAAGGGGTACAGCAAGGGGCTGGTGACGTGGATCGGCGTCGGCGTCAAGCGCGTCGACGGTTCCTACCTGACGCCGCACTGGTACCACGGATGGCTTGAGAACGGCCACGCGATCAAGCGCGCCACGACGGTCGCCGAGCGCATCCTTCTCAAGCAGCGCGGAGAGCGCGGCAAGGCGCTGAACGTGCGCACCATCGGATTCAGCCGGCCGCGCAACTGGATCAGGAAGTGGCGCACGGTGCTTACGGCCACGGCGCTCCAGTACGTCGAGCCCGAGGTTGACAAGGCCGTGAAGGCGGTGCAGCGTGGCTAAGGTTTCAAGGATCAACATCGCCATCACGGGCGACTCAAAGGGCCTTCAGGCGGCGACCGACTCGGCGCGCCGGGAGCTGAACCGGCTCAACGCCGCGGCCGAGCAGACGAGCAAGCGCCTCAAGACCTTTGGCGAGTCGGCAATGCGCGTGCAGGGCGTTGCCGGCCAGTTCGGACTAAGGGGCACCGGGCTCGGCGCGGTCGGCGGCCTCGCGCAGCTCGGCGCGATGGGCGGCATGGGCCTCGGCCTCGGCGCATTCGGCCTTGCAGCCGGCGCGGCGTCGCTTGGCGTCAGCGCCGTGCAGGGCCTTCCCGACGTCCGGCGTCGAGCCATTTCCGCCCTTGAGGAAACGCGCACGGATCAGCGCCGCCGCATCGAGGATATGGGCATCAGCCGGCAGCTTGCCGAGGCGATTGCCGCGCGCGCGCCGACTACTGGCGTCGGCGCAAGCGTCGGCCTCATGGAATCGTTCCAGCAAGGCCTTGCCTCGCAGGGCGGAAGCCTGTCCGAGTTCATGATCAACGAGATGCCGAAGGCCATCGCCACCGAACTTGGAGCGCTAATCGGTGGCGCATCCGTCGATGAGGCGGGGCGACTCGGTCGTTCGCAACTCGCAAGCGGCGAATCGCTCGCGGACGTGAACAAGGCCATGGGCATCGCCAACCAGTTTCCCGGATGGGCCTACGACGTGCTCCGATGGATCTCTAAGTAATGCCGACTCCCACAGCCATCACCCGATCCGCAATCGTCGCGCAGAACTTCGCCGAAGGCGGCCCGCAGCAGGCGGGCACCTACACGGTGACGAAGCGCGTCGAGCTCAACGGCAACGTCGACGTCGAGAACGCGACGCACATGGCGCTTGTCCTAGGCGCGTTCGGGCGGCCGCTGAGTTCCTTGCGCGCCACGATGGTCAAGACCGAGCCGATGGGCATGATGCGCCTGCGCACCGTCAACGCCGTGCCCGTCATCGGCTCGTCGAACACCGTGTTCGACGTGACCGCGCGGTACGACCAGCTCTACACGTGGGCAAAGGCGACCGGGCTCGACACGCTGCTGCTGCCCGTGGAAGTCGACTTCGACGCGACCCCGCGCAGCGTCCTGATGTACCGCAGCCCGTCGTTCTCGACGCAGCCGGCGGCCGACCTCAACACGACCACCGACATCGGCGGCACCAAGGTCGACTACGCCGGAAAGCCGATTCAGGCGCTCATTCCGCAGATGACCGTGCGCGTGTCGCTCGTGTTCGATGCGTCCGCGCAGAACAGCAGCATGACGCTCGTGACCGTCTACGACAGGATCAACAGCCTGTCCGGCAAGTGGAACAGCGCTACGTTCCTGCACTGGTCGGCAAACCAGGTGTACTGCGAGTCGGGAAGCGTCGCGCACATCCGCGACGAGTACTACCGCGCGACGTTTAATCTGCGGTGGGATCTCTGGTACGGCTGCGAACAGCAGCCGAAGACCGACGTCTGGGGAAAGCCTGCCGTTGACAGCAACGGCGCAGCCACCACGGTCACGTGGAAGTCGCTCGTTCGTTCCACGGCCAATCTCGGGCTCATGTTCGACCTGTCGAACAACCCGACCGCGGCCGCGCAGATCGCCAAGGAAGGATCGTTCATTACCTACCCATGATTCAGACGCACTCACAGCGCGTGCAGGCGACGAACACGGCGCAGATGGCCGCGGCGCTGCCGTCCGAGTCGCGCGCGCGAGCGCAGATAGACACGGTGCCGTTCATCTGCGCGCAGATCACGGGGTACACCGCGCTGCCAGCTCCCGAAGTCAACCGCTGGCTGTACACGTGGAAGCAGGCGAACATCGGCAGCACGACGCGCTACATATTCAGCGCTCCCGCCGTCGAGCCGTGGTACCTCGGCGACGCGCTGAACGTCACCGAGGCGGCGAACACCACCACGTTCGTCGGGCCCGGCGTGAACCCCGCGAACATCCCGGCCGGATTTTCGGTGAAACCCGTTGCCATCGGCATGTACGTGCTACTTTTCCCGGGCCGACGCGAAGACGGCTCGCCGATATGGCTCTTCGCAGTCGAAAACGCAATAGATGGAGTCTGCTGATGGCAGAGATATTTCACGGCAGAGTGACGGCGAACGCGAAGACCGGACTGCCGGCAAACGGTACGTGGGTTTCGCTCCCTGCTCTTCCTGCCGGACTTGATCCGATGCGCAGGATCATCATCCGCTCAGGGGGCACCATCGAGTTCGGCTACTGCACGTCGGGAGCGCTCGTGCAGGACGCGGAGGTGTTCTGCACCGGCGGAGCGACCGGAAACCTGTATTTCGCCCGAGACTGCGGCGTCCTCGATTATTCCCGAATCACCGTCCGCTCGACGTCGACCACGACACCGTTCGACGTCGACGTTTTCTCTCATGCCCGCAACGACCAAGCACCAAGGGGGATGTAATGGCCGAAATTTTCCACACACGCACCTCGCTCGCAGCCAGCACCGGAAACTGGGTCGTTCTTCCAGCGCTCGCCTCGGGCGTCGACCCGATGCGCCGAATCTGTCTGCGCGGAGAGGCGCAGTTTGAGGCTGGCCACTGCACCGCCGGTCAGGCGACCCGCAACGCGGGCACCCTGCTGTCATCCGGTTCCGGCATGGGATTCCACCTCGACCTCGGAGTTGTCGATTACAACAAGATCACGGTTCGTTCCGCCGGAAGCGCGACCAATCTCTACATCCTCACCTTCTCGGTCACCGATGACGGGCCAATGGGGTTCTGATGAACTTCGCCGAACTTGCGCAGCTTCTTGCGCCGTTCGTCGCCGTGCTTGGCGCGAGCGCGTGGCTGCATTCCACCATCGGGGATCTAAAGACCACCATCGCCACGCTCACCGAGCGCGTGCGGCACCTTGAGGCCGAGCTCGAGCGCTTGAGGAACCGGAAGCCATGAGCAGCACCGCGAAAGCCTACATCGTGTTCGCCGCGTCCATCATCATCGTGCTCTTTGCCGCACAGGGCTGCGACCTGCGGAAACTGGTGCGCGTCGACGTGCCCGAGCCGATCCTCAACCCGCTCGACCTTGAGGCACCGATCACGCTCGACGAGGCCGACCGCGTGTGGGCGGACTGGACGTATTACGTCGAATCCAACACCGAGCGGTTCCGCCAGGCGCACGACGATGCCGAGCAGCGGTACGCGTTCGTGCATTCGTTCGTTTCGCTCGGCTTGAACGCGGCCGGCGAGGCGGCGTCGGGGTTCCCGTTCGGCGCTCTCGCGTTCGGCGCGCTCACCGGCGGCATCGGCCTGTTTCTGCCGCAGCCGAAGATCGCGCGCAAGGCGGCCAAGGCCGAGCCATGAGCAACCACCGCTGGTGCTGCTGCGAGTCGACGGTCAACGACTGCTGCGACATGCAGTCGTGCAGCAACTTCGTCACGCCCACGCAGATCAACATCCAGTACAGCGGCGTCATCACGCGCACGTACTCGACGGGGCAGAGCGTGGTGCTTGCGGACTACGTGTGGAATATCAACAGCAACAGCGCCTTCGTGCAGCGCGGCAACAGCTGCGCCGGCGACGCTCCGCGCGAGTTTGGATGCCCGACCGCAGTCCTCGACTACACGTACAACGCATACTTTTGGATACCGGAAATCAACCCGCAGACCGACAACGACCCGCTGCCGTGGAACTGCAGTTCCTGCGATGCAGCCATGCAGTGCAACTGGAACCAGCAGCACTGTCTCGACAGGCAGGACACCTACTACGGCACTCCCCGCGTGGTGACGGGCGCGAACGTGCTGTTTCCATCGGGCTGCTGTCAGGGCCGCACGGTCGGCGGCGAGTCGATTCCGGTGCTGCGGCTGCTATGCTGCGAGACGTGCGGGTGCCCGCGCCCGACGATCATGTACACGCCGTCCGTCACGACGTGGTTCACGGCCGCCGACTTCTACGTGATTGACGAGCAGCAGTGCTGCAACAACCCGAGCAATCCGCCGGGCCCGCAGACGGGCGCAGGCACTTGGATCTTCGATGCGTTTCAGATGAGCGGGCAATGCGGGTGCCCCGATGGCGCGACATGGGACGCGCCGCCAGGGCCGTACGTCGATCCCGTGTGCCCGGGCCCGCCGGTCGTTCCGGGCAACGCAGGATTCGGGATTGCCGGCTGCCCCGGCCCCGACTGCAACGGCCTTCCGCAGAACGTGGTGGTAAATGTTTCCGGAGCGACGTACAACTGGCAGTGCGAGATCATCGGGCCGCCGCAGATCATCACGTTCTGCGAGGAGACGGTGACGTACACCGACACCTGTCAGCACGCCTTCACCATCGTGGTCGCATGAACTGCAAGCACCTCCAGCTGCGAATCTGCACCCATCTTGAGGCACCCACGAAGGGCCGCGCCGTTCCGGATCAGGTCTGCGCCCGCTGCCCGCATTACGAAGGCCCAAGCAGGGGGCTCGGCGACACCGTGCACAAGGCGCTCGACGCCGTGGGCGTGCACCGCGTGGTCAAGGCGTGCGGTGGCTGCGCGGCCCGCCGGCAGGCGCTCAACCATGCCGTGCCGTTTGTGAACAAGTCCGGCCTACAGTAAAGGCATGGACATCCGTGCCATCGTGCTTGAGCGCCTGCAGGAACGCGGCCTGTCTCGCTACTGGTTGGCGCAGCAGCTTCACCGTGATGGCGTCGCACCAGGCACCGTGTACCGATGGTTGGCAGGCAAAGGCGACACAACGGCGACCGTCGCAGGGCTTGCACTTGAGGCATTGCGTGTGTCCGTTTCGTCTGACCGCGACGTATGGGGAACCGTCCGAACTGCCGACGGCGTCACGGTTTGCCGCGTCGGAAGCGCCGCGTGGAACACGGGAACTTATCGCGTGGTTCACGGAACTCGGGAGAATGCGGAAAAATCCCGATCTGAAAGGTTGAAGTACTTGACAGGTGGTGGCCGATGACTGCAAAGTACAGTAATCAACGGGCCGTTGTGGTCCGTACCTTGACTACCCCAACCTGTAGTGGTCGCGGCGCGGACCCGCCCACTTAACAGAATACATAGTCCGCGACGAGGCTAGAAGATGCCAAATGAGGGCTATGCAGTGGTGACTGTCTCGAACGAGACGCACGACGAGATCACACGATTGGCAAAGGTGCTTGAGGTGTCACGGTCAAAGGCCGTGCGCCACGCTGTGCGTCTCGCGTTGAAGCGCCAAGAGAAGAAGAGCGCAAAGCCAGTGAAAGAGGTGCGGGCATGATGTGGGTCATCTTCATGCTCGTGTTCGCGCTTTGCACTGGCGGTTTCGATTGGGGGCGCAGCGATGACTGATGACATCGTGGATGAACTCCGCCTTTGGTCGGACTGGCTAGACGACCGCTGCCCTGATGCTGGCAAAGCCCCGATCGAGCTTCTCAGAGCCGCCAAGGAGATCGAGCGGCTGCGGAAGGAGCGCGACGAGGCGCGGCGCGAGGTGTCGTATCTGCGTCCCAGCGTCACCCTTGGGGCGCAGACTGCCGTCGAATACGCGAAGAGTCGCGGTTGGGACTGCTTCAAGGGGGCAACCGATGACAACGCATGACCCCCGCACAACTGAGTACAACCAGCAAGGCGACGTCTGGCAGCACAGCTACGCGTACCACAACCGCCAACTTCCGACGCCGCAGCGCTCGCCGGATCACTTCGACATCTGCGACCGCTTGTGGTACGCCGCTCAGGTCAACGAGGCAGGCGACCGAAAACTCGCACAGTTGCTGCGAGATGCACAGGCGCATATCTCGGCGCTTGAGACCCTGATTGCAACGATGCGGAAGCCCGCAGAGGGGGGCGCATGAACCCGCGAAGACTTCGGAACGTGGCGCGGCAGGATCAGGTTGAGGCGATGCAGCGCAACTGGCTCGAGCAGATGTCGGACGAAAGGCTGTACCGACTGATGGCAGATTGCGTCATGTGGATGGAGTGCAATCACACCCTCGAGGAAAATGGGCCGCCGCTGCTTGTACCTCAGTGGATCGCGCACGCCGCCACGACGTCATTGGTGATCCAGCTGACCGGAGAGGTGCAGCGTCGATTCACGGAGGCAAATGATTCAGATCCACAATGCGGCCAGGAGGCCGAGGAAGGTTTTGGAGATGACCAAGGCTGAAGCCGTGTCCACCATCATGAAGTGCTTGCGAGTGCTGTACAGCGAGGGAGAGACTACCGCCGCACCTGTGTTGACCAAGGCGGCTGCGCCCGCCGCGCCAGGAAGC
>Ga0129336_10002445_pt1 | contig 11505 bp, 14 predicted proteins | sample CPB6_02_DNA_FD_96878 | JGI IMG/M metagenome (GOLD analysis project Ga0129336, IMG submission 96878) | Freshwater to marine salinity gradient microbial communities from Chesapeake Bay, USA - CPBay_Sum_0.6_0.2_DNA | ecosystem: Environmental > Aquatic > Marine > Coastal | place: USA: Chesapeake...
GGGCAGTCCTAGGCCGAGGCAGTAGACGAAGGAGAGCAGGGCACCGCGTGCCGCACTCCCCTCGGTGAAGGCGAGGCTCTGCACGGCGGTGAGCGCCGGTCCGATGCAGGGAGTCCAGCCGAGGCCGAAGAGCACCCCGAGCACCGGTGCACCCCACACGCTGTAGCTCGGCATGCGATGCATGCGCCATTCGCGCTGCATGCCGGGAATCACGCCCATGAAGGACAGGCCCATGACGATGACGATCACGCCGAGGATGCGGCTGATGACCATTTGGTACTCGAGGAGGAGCGAACCGAGCCCGCCGAAGAGCAGCCCGTAGGAGACGAACACGACCGAGAAGCCCAGGACGAAGAGCACGCTGCCCAGGAGCACGCGGCTCTTGACCACCACAGTCGTCGTGCCCCCGCGTTCCTCACCCGCGATCTCCGCCCCGGTGAGACCGGTGACGTAGGACAGATAGCCGGGTGCGAGGGGAAGCACGCACGGACTCGCAAAGGACACGATTCCCGCGGCGAAGGCGAGGAGCATGGCGAGGATGAGGCTCCCGCTCGCCACGGTCTCCGCGATGCCCACGTCAGCAGCCTACGACTTCGCGACGTCCTCGATCAGCGCCGTCAGGGTCGCCTCGGTGACACGGCCGATGATGCGGCCGGCGACACGCCCCTCGCGATCGACGACGAGGGTGGACGGGATCGCCTGCGGCGGGAGGGTGTCGCTGAAGAGCAGCTGCAGTCGTCCGTCAGCATCGATGACGTTGGGATAGGTCACGTCGTAGGCGTCGAGGAACGCGAGGGCCGCTGCTTCCGTGTCACGCGTGTCGAGCCCGACGAACTGCACGCCCTCATCCTCCACCTGGCGCCAGACGGTCTCCAGGACAGGAGCTTCAGCCCGGCAGGGGGCGCACCACGAGGCCCAGACATTGAGCACGACGACCTCTCCCAGATGGTCGCGCAATCGGAACTCGCCACCCTCGAGGGTCGGCCCGACCAGATCGGGGGCCGGCCCACGCTCTTCGGGCGCGATGAGCACGATCGAGCCATCTCCCGCGACGAACGCCGTACCTGCACCCTCGCTGTCGCTCGCACCGGAGCCGCACGCCGTGAGAAGCAGGGCCGCGGCCAGCACGGAGATCAGGCGTCGCATATCTCGATCGTCACATGCCGAGGTGCCTCAGGCACCCCGGCCCTTGGCACCGGGCAGGAGATCGGCCGCGGGCTCGGAGTACACGACCGAAGCAAGCCGGTCGCCTTCGAATTCGAATGACGTGAGCGAAGCCAGGGAGCACTCGCGCTTGCGGGGGTCGTGCCAGAGCCGGCGATCCTCCGCGTGCAGGCGGGCAATCCAGATGGGGAGCTGATGGCTCACGATGACAGTCTCTCGGCCGCGCGCCTCATCGCGTGCGTCGTGGATCGCATCGGTCATGCGGTCAGCCAGCTCGATGTACGGCTCACCCCAGGAGGGCGTGAAGGGATTCCACAGGTGCCGCCAGGCGCGCGGCTGGCGCAGTACGCCGTCGCCGACTCCCACGCGCTGGCCCTCGAAGACGTTGTCGGCCTCGATCACGCGCGGGTCGGTGACGATCTCCAGTCCGTGCACGGCCGCAATCGGAGCCGCGGTCTCCTGCGCTCGATCCAGAGGCGACGCAACCACGCGTGCGATATCTCGGCCCGCGAGAGCCTCCGCAGCACGATCCGCCATGGCCCGACCGCGATCGGAGAGGTGATAGTCGGGAAGGCGTCCGTAGAGGACACCCTCCGGGTTGTGCACCTCTCCGTGACGCAGCACATGCACCACGGTGCGGTCGCTGGAGTTGGCCATGCGAGGACTCAGGTGGCCTTGCGGCGCGCGGCCGCACGGCGACGGCTCGGACGCCACGAGGACTCCCCGGCCTCGAGGGCAGCCAGGCGCAGCTCCTCGCCATGTGCGGCGAGCGCCTCGGCGAGCGACACCGGCGTGGGGTCCTCGGCGAGGACGTCGACCCGCAGGCCGTGCTCCTCGGCGGTCTTCGCTGTCTGCGGCCCGATGCACGCGATGATCGTCGTGGTGTGCGGCTTGCCGGCGATGCCGACGAGGTTGCGCACGGTGCTGCTCGAGGTGAAGAGCGCCGCGTCGAAGCCACCCGACTTGATGGCCTCGCGGGTCTCGGCGGGCGGCGGGGCAGCACGCACCGTGCGGTACGCCGTGACGTCCTCGACCTCCCAGCCCAACTCGGAGAGGCCTGCCGCGAGCGTCTCCGTGGCGATGTCGGCGCGCGGGAGGAAGACGCGGTTGATGGGATCGATCAACTCGTCGTAGGGCGGCCACTCCTCGAGCAGTGCCTGGGTCGAGGTCTCGCCGACGGGCACGAGGTCCGGCTGCACGCCGAAGGCGACGAGCGCCTGGGCGGTGTCGGAGCCGACCGCGGCGACCTTGAGGCCGGCGAAGGACCGGGCATCCAGGCCGTACTGCTCGAGCTTCTCGCGCACAGCGCGCACGGCGTTGACGCTCGTGAAGCCGATCCACTCGTAGCGTCCGGAGACCAGGCCGTGCACGGCCCGGTCCATCTGCTGCGGCGTGCGAGGCGGCTCGACGCTGATCGTGGACACCTCAACCGGGATCGCGCCGAAGCGCACCAGGCGATCGAGGAGGTCGTCGGAGCGGTCCTGCGTCCTCGGCACGAGGACTCGCCACCCGAAGAGCGGCTTGACGTCGAACCACGCCATGCGGTCGCGCTGGGTGACGACTTCGCCCACGACGACCACGCCGGGGCCCGCCTGCTTGGCGTTCTTGACGTCGGTAGCGACGTCGTCGAGCGTCGTGACGATGGAGCGCTGCTCGACCGTGGTGCCGCCTCGCGTGATGATCATCGGGGTCTCGCCCGGGCGGCCCGCTTCCACGAGCGCCTTGGCGATCGCCGGCGCAGCGTCGGCACCGTCAGGCACTACGACGGTCACGCGATCGCGAGCCAGCGGCGTCCAGTCGACGTCGGGGTCCGATGCACTCACGACGTGCACCTCGCGGCTGCGCCGGCCCGTGAGGCCCAACCCTGCGTATGCGGGGACGGCCACGGCCGTGCTCACCCCCGGGGCGATCTCGAAGGGGACTTTGGCCTTGCGCAGGGCAGCGGACTCCACCGCGAGAGATCCGTCGAACACGGGATCTCCGGCGAGCAGGCGCACCGTGCGGTAACCCTCGCGCGCAGACTCGATGACGAGCTTGGCACGACCTGCGTGATCGAGGGGAAGACCCTTGGCATCGACGGCAGCGGTGAGCTCGGCATCCGGGGATACAAGGCCCCGGGCGATCTCGACTGCGTCGAAGTCAGCGATGACGCGCTCGGCCGTGCGCAGGAGCTCGGCAGCGCGCAGGGTCAGCAGCTCAGGGTCGCCAGGTCCAGCCGCGACGAGTGCGACGGGGCCGAGCTTCTTCTTGGGGCGGATTGCGCTCACGGGGAACCTTCGGATCGAGGGAAGTGGGTGGACGTCGGGCGGCGGTGGCGGTTACGCGCTCACCGCCCCGGGTTCGTGCGCTGCCTGACGTTGTCGGAAGGCAAGGATCTGGAGCTCGACGCCGAGGTCGATGGCGCGCACCTGGACCCCCTGGGGGACGGCGAGGAAGCGCGGGGCGAAGCTGAGGATGTGGGTGATGCCCGCGGCGACGAGGCGATCGCAGGCGTCCTGCGCGGCGGAGCCGGGGGTCGCAATGACACCGATCTGGGCGCTTGCGGCCACCTCGGCGAGATCGGTGAGTGGTCGCACCGCGAGGGAGTGGTCACCGCAGCGCACGTGGGTTCCGACGACATCGGGATCCACATCGACGAGCCCGACGATTCGGAAGCCACCGGGAGCGAATCCGCGGTACGTCGCGAGAGCGTGCCCGAGATTGCCAAGCCCGACGATGACGACGCCGAGCGGCTCGTGCACGCCCAGCCAGTCGGCGATGCTGCGGTGCAGGAAATCGACGTCGTAGCCGACCCCACGGGTGCCGAAGGAGCCGAGGTAGGACAGGTCCTTGCGCAGCTTGGCGCTCGTCACTCCGCTGCGCTCGGCCAGATCGGCCGAGGAGACCGTCGCGACGCCCGAGGCGCGCAGGCGGTCGAGCGCGTGGAGGTAGATCGGGAGCCGCTCGACCGTGGCTGCGGGCACCTCGTCACGAGCGCGCGTCGGCGCGATGCGAAGGGACACGGTGAGACCTACCTGGCGATACAGGCGCGGCGGGAAGCCGGCGGGTGAGCCACCAGGGTAGGTGCTTGTGAACGTCGAATACAAACCTCAACGGACGCGTACGTCCGAATATCGGTGTTACTGGCCCCCCAGGGCCTTGCGGAGACGCTCGGAGTCGACCCGCCAGAAGTCGTGGACGGCACCGTCCACGAGGACCACCGGGATCTGCTCGGCGTAGCGGTCGGCGAGATCCGGATCGTCGAGGAGGGAGACCTCGCCCCACGAGACGCCCATGTCGGCGCAGACGGCGGCCACCACCACCCTGGCGTCGTCGCACAGGTGGCAGCCCGGCTTGCCTACGAGGATCACCCGCTCATCGGCCACCCCCCTAGTCTGGCCGAGTGGTTCGTCGCTCGCCCGTGCTCCCCGCCTATCGCCATGCCGGCGAGGCGGCCGCCGCTGCAGCGGAGGTCATGCCCGAGGGCGGGGCGCCCGTCGATCCCACCGCGGCGGCGTTCTTCGACGTCGACAACACGATCATGCGAGGGGCGAGCATCTTCCACTTCGCCGTGGGTCTGGCGCGCCGACGATTCTTCGACGCGCGCCAGGTCGTGGACTTCGGGAGGCGCCAGCTCCGGTTCGTGCTGAGCGGATCCGAGGACCTCGAGGACATGGCATCGGCCACTGCGTCCGCGCTTTCCTTCGTCGCGGGACGCCGGGTCGATGAACTCGTCGACCTCGGCGAGCAGATCTTCGACGAGGAGATGTCCGACAAGCTCATTCCCGGCACTCTGGCGCTCGCCCAGGATCACCTCGACGCCGGTCAGCGCGTGTGGCTGGTCACCGCCACCCCTGTCGAGTTGGCCACCATCATCGCCAAGCACCTCGGGCTGACCGGAGCACTCGGGACCGTCGCGGAGGTCCGCGGGGGCGTCTACACCGGCCGACTCGTGGGAGCCCCGCTGCACGGGCTCGCCAAAGCAGAGGCAGTGCGCGCCATCGCCGAACGCGAGGGACTCGACCTCACGCGCTGCTCGGCGTACTCCGACTCGGCGAATGACATCCCGATGCTGTCGCTCGTGGGGCACCCGTGCGCCGTCAACCCGGATGCGCTCCTGCGGGCCCATGCACGGGAGAACGACTGGCCGATCCGGGACTTCCGCCGCCGCGCGCAGGCCAGACGCGCCGCCGTTCCCGCGCTCGCCGCCACCGCGGGTGTGGGTCTTGGTGTCGCCGCTGGCTACGCCGTGGGCCGCATCGTCCGCCGCTAGAACGTGGACTCGCGCTGCACCAGGAGTCGATAGAGCGACTGCTGGATGCGCTCACGGACGGTGTCGGTGAGCTCGAGCACGGCCATCGGATCCTCGGCCTCCTCGGCCAAGTCCTCCGTGTGGACCGGCTCGCCGAACTCGATGATCCAGCGACTCGGGAGCGGGATCATCCCGAGCGGCCCGAGCCAGGGGAAGGTCGGCGTCATCGGGAAGTAGGGCAGTCCGAGGAGGCGTGCGAGCGGCGCGATGTTGCCCAGCATGGGGTAGGTCTCCTCGGCTCCCACGATCGCCGTCGGGATGATCGGCACGCGGGCGCGCAGCGCGGCCGAGACGAAGCCGCCGCGACCGAAGCGCTGCAGCTTGTAGCGCTCACTGAAGGGCTTGCCGATGCCCTTGAAGCCCTCCGGCCACACGCCCACGAGCTCGCCGCTCGAGAGCAGGCGCTCCGCATCGGGCATGCAGGCCAGGGTGTGCCCCGCCTTGCGGGCGAGTGCGGACAGGAACGGCGTCTGGAAGACCAGGTCCGCGCCCAGCATGCGCAGATGGCGATGGGCGGGATGGTGATCATGCAGGGCGATCTGCGTCATCAGAGCATCCAGGGCGATGGTCCCGGAATGGTTGGCGACGATCAGCGCACCACCATGCGAAGGCACCTGCTCCGCTCCGCGCACCTCTACGCGGAACCACCGCTCGTAGAGAGGGCGAAGCGGCGGGAGCAGCACGTGGTCGGTGAGGTCGGGATCGAAACCGAAGTCATCGACCGTGTAGTCACCCGTGAGGCGACGACGCAGGAAATCGACGAAGCCCTCTTCGCTAGCCACGCGCTCCTGCCTGGGGCGCGGCGCCGAAGGGTCGAGGGGGATGATCCGGGCATCAGGCATGCGCTGCTCCCCGGGTCGCGATGAGGCTGGCAGCGCCGTCCAGGATCCCCGACACGAAGCCTGGCCCGAGGTCGTGGCCCGCGAGGAACTCGTCGAAGGCAGCGGAGGTCGATCGCTTGGCGGTGAACCCCAGTTCGCGCTGCGCCCGACCCGTGTCGATAGCGCGCCCGTAGGTGAGGAATCGCACCTGCTCCGAGGAGAAGTCGACGAGCCGGGTGGGAGCGAGGGCCCGGCCTACGACTCCGAGGAAGGCGCCCGGGACGGACAGGGTCGGGCGACCGGTGCGGCGCACGGCCTGGGAGAGGGCCAGGACCCCGTCTCCCGCGATGTTGAACACGCCCGTGGCCGGAGCCGTAACGGCTCGGTGCAGGGCGGCGATGGAGTCATCCTCATGCACGAACTGCAGCCTGGCGTCGAAGCCCAGGACGGTGGGAATGAGCGGCAAAGTGAAGTACGCCGTCATGGCCGTCTCCACGCGCGGGCCGATGACATTGGCGAGCCGAAGGATGGAGACCTCGACGTCCGGGCGCCTGCGCGCGAAGCCGCGGACGTATCCCTCGACCTCGACGGAGTCCTTGGCCCATCCCGACGTCGGCGGGTGCTTGGGCGACATGCCCTCGGTGAAGAGCGCGGGATCGCGAGGACCTGCGCCGTACACCGATGACGTGGACTTGACGACCAGGCGAGACACGGCCTCGGACTTCTGGCAGGCCGCGAGGAGCTGCATGGTGCCGATGACGTTGATGTCCTTCATCGCAGTCCGACCACCGGCCTGCTGGGAGGTAGCGATCACGCCCATGTGGACAACCGTGTCGACACCGGCTGAGCTGAGGACCCGACCGATCACGGGATTGCGAATGTCAGCACGTACGAATTCCGCCCCCAGGAGCGGGCGGCGTGGAGGGACGACATCAACGCCGACCACGCGGTCAACGGAGGGGTCGCGGACGAGGGAACGGACCATCAGGCCACCGAGGTGGCGGGCAGCGCCCGTGACCAGCACGACGCGACCCATAGTCAAGCTACTTCTTGTTGCGGCGCTGAACGCGCGTGCGCTTGAGCAGCTTGCGGTGCTTCTTCTTGGCCATGCGCTTGCGGCGCTTCTTGACCACCGAGCCCATCGATTACCTCATTCAGTCCGCGAAGATCCCGGCGTAATCCCGGGAGGCATGACCCTATCCGATCGGATTGAGCCCGCCGTACGCGGCGTGGCCCGGTGCTCCGGTGGGGCTGGCTCAGCCCGCCTCGATGTAGGAGGTGCGCAGGTAGTCGTGGACAGCCTGCTCGGGCACGCGGAAGGACCGACCGACTCGCACGGCGGGCAGCTCGCCAGCGTGCACAAGTCGGTAGACCGTCATCTTGGACACCCGCATGAGCGAGGCAACTTCCGCCACGGTGAGGAAACGCACCTCCGCCAGGGGGCGCTCAGGTCCACCGCTCATGTCTGCTCCTTGCCTCCGGTCGGGATGACCGGCATCCCGTGACGGCGCGACGCTACTGCACTGTGTGCCGCGCGTCACGCGGAATCTCGATTTCGAGCCTAGTCGGACCCATCGGGGGTCGTCGAGGGGGTCGGATCACGCCCCCCGCCGGGGCCGAGCCGTGGCTAGAACCAGGGGTCGGGATCCGCGATGAGCCCGAGGTGCGGGAAGACGGCGGAACGCGTGGCGAGCACTGCGGCATCCACGGAGTTGGCCGGGTCGAATCCCTGATCGAAGGGCTTGGGCCATGGGTTGCTGCCGTCCGTCATACGCAGAGGTGCCTGACGCTGCAGCGCCGTCTTGACATACGACTGGAATGCCTCTGGTGTCTCGGTGTGCGGATCGATCGGCGTGCCGGCGGCCTCGGCGATGAGATGCGTCCACGCACGGGGCACGACATCGATCCACTCGTAGCCGCCTCCGCCGACGGCGATCCAGCGTCCACCCGCGTATCGATGGGCCCAGCGATGGATGGCCTCGTAGGACATGCGTTGGCCATCGATCGTGAGTGCGAGGTGAGCGAGCGGATCATCGATGTGCGAGTCGCAGCCGTGCTGGCTCACGATGATCTGCGGGTCGAATGCCTCGAGCACCTCGGGGACCACCGCGTGGAAGGCGCGCAGCCAGCCCTGGTCGCCCGTCCCTGCGGGAAGTGCCACGTTGACCGCACTTCCCAGAGCTCCGGGGCCCCCGATTTCCTCGGGGAATCCCGTGCCGGGGAAGAGCGAGAGGGGGCTCTCGTGCAGCGAGATCGTGAGCACTCTCGGGTCGTCGTAGAACATCTCCTGTACGCCGTCGCCGTGATGGACGTCGACGTCGATGTAGGCGATCCGCTCCACGCCCTGGGCGAGCAGCCACGCGATGGCGACGCCGATGTCGTTGTAGATGCAGAAGCCGGATGCGGACCCGGGCATCGCATGGTGCAGGCCGCCAGCGATGTTGACGGCATGCTCCGCGCGACCGGAGTGGACCGCCTGCGCCGCCATGAGCGTCGCTCCAGCGACAAGCGCCGACGCGTCGTGCATGCCAGCGAAGGCGGGATCATCGGGAGTGCCCAGTCCGCGCAGGGGATCAGCGTCGTACGGATTCTCAGACGCGTGCTGCACGGCAGCGATGTAGTCGAGCTCATGCACGGCGGCGACCTGCTCGATCGTGGCGGGCACGACCGGGGTGAGCATCTCCAGCGTCGGTGTATCGAGAAGCCCGAAGTCGCGAGCCAGCCGCATGGCGAGCTGGACGCGGATGGGTGCGAGTGGGTGGCCGGGCCCGAAGTCGTAGGCACGCAGCGCCTCGTCCCAGACGACCGCGACCGAGTCGCTCACGCCCCGAGCTCCCGGCCACGATCACGGGCCGCCCGCATGGCCTCGGCGACGAGGCCCATGAGGTCGCCCGAGTCGAAGACCGAGAGCGCGGCAGCCGTAGTGCCACCGGGCGAGGTCACCTGCACGCGCAGGGCCGCGGGGTCCGCACCCGGGCGGGCCGCCATCGTCGCGGCGCCCAGCACCGTCTGCGTCACGAGCTGGTGGGCAATGGCCGGGTCGACGCCGAGGTCGATCGCTCCCGCGACCATCGCCTCGACAAGTCGGAAGACATATGCCGGTCCCGAGCCCGAGGTCGCGGTGACCGCGTCCTGGAGGTCTTCGGGGACCCGCACGACAGGTCCGACGGCAGAGAGCAGGCTCTCGACGTAGTCCGCCTGCTGCGGCGAGCAGGAGGCCCCCGGGGAGATCGCGGTGATGCCGAGGTCGACAAGCGCCGGGGTGTTGGGCATGGCGCGCACGACCGCAGCGCGGGGAAGCATGGCCTCCAGGGCAGCAAGGCGGACTCCCGCGGCGAGCGAGATGACGACGGTGCCATCGGCGATGAGCGCTGACATCTCGTCGAGCACGCCGGGGATGTCCTGGGGCTTGACCAGCAGCAGGATCGTCGCGCTTTCGCGTGCTGCCTCCGCGATGCTCACGGCGCGCACGCCGTGGAGCTGCGACACCTCGCGGGCGCGATCCTCGCGCTTCTCCGCGATCACCAGCCTGTGCGGCTCGGTCCCTGCCCGCAGCAGTCCCGCGACGAAGACCTCGCCCATGGCACCGGCACCAATAACCGCGATCATCCAGTTGCTCCCGTCGACGAGGGCTTGGGCAGGGATGTCCTGGGGTCCAGCAGCGCCTGGATGGTGGGGGCGACAAGGCGCACGACGTACTCCTCGCTGGCCGATGCGAGCGGCTCGATGCGCATGACGTAACGGCCTGCTGCCACGCCGATGAGATAGCTGGAGATGAGCGCCACGCGCATGCGGGCATCGGGCACACCGACCGCGGAGACGACGCGATCGATCAGCGTGGTGTCGAGGTAGTCCTGAAGAGACTTGGTGAGCGCAGCGGCCGAGGCACCCGAGCGCGCCATCGACACGAGGTCGTCGCGCACCTGAGGGTCACCCAGCGTGTCGAGGGTGAACCTCACCAGGCGCTCGCCGAGACCCTCGACCCCCGGCGCGAGAAGCGTGGGGACGGCCCCCACGGGGTCGGTGGGCAGGCGCAGGGCCGCGGCGAAGACCGCATCCTTGTTGTCGTAGTACTTGCGCAGAACCGTGGGCGCAACCCCCGCGGCCGCTGCCAGCCCCTTGAAGGTGGTGCGGGCGTAACTGCCGGCGGCGAAGGCGTTGCGTGCGGCGGCGATGGCCGCATCGCGCACCTGTTCGCCGCTCCCGCGTGCCGGTTCCTCCGATGATTCGCCTGCCATCGCGCCCACTCTAGGCCGGAGCCGCATCGAGGTGGCCACGGGCAAATGCCAGGGCTTCGGCAAGGTCGGCCTCGCGGGCTGCTCGATCGGCCGCACCTCGGGTCGAGACCTCCACGACGACGGTGCCATCGAAGCCACGGGCCGAGAGATCCGCGAGCAGGTCGCCGCACGGCTGGGTGCCACGACCGGGGATCAGGTGCTCGTCTCGAGCGGAACCGGAACCATCGGCAAGGTGGATGTGGGCAAGCCGGTCACCGAGGTCGCGCGCCATCTCGAGCGCATTGCTTCCCGACACAGCCGTGTGCGACAGATCGAGCGTGGTGTGGGGATAGTCCTCGTCGCGGACATCCCAGCCCGGGCTGTAGGCCTTGACCTCTCGGGACCCGGCGCGCCAGGGGTACATGTTCTCGACGGCGAAGCGGATGGGCGTCTCGCCCTCCATGCGCGCGAGTCCTGCAACGAATTCGCGTGCATACTCCCGCTGCCAGCGGAAGGGAGGATGCACCACGACGGTGCTCGCCCCGAGCTCTTCTGCGGCATCACGCGCGCGAACGAGCTTGGCCCACGGATCGGTCCCCCACACTCGCTGCGTGACCAGGAGGCAGGGCGCGTGCACCGAAAGGATCGGCACGGCGTAGTGATCCGACAGTCGACGCAGTGCCACAGGGTCCTGGCTGACCGCATCGGTCATCACCATGATCTCGACGCCGTCGTATCCCAGCCGCGATGCGACCTCGAACGCCGCAGCGGTGCCATCAGGGAATACCGACGACGTCGATAGGGCCACGGGCACGCGGGACACGTGCTCAGTGTCGCAAAGACTCGGGGTCTCAGGCGCGGCGCAGTCGATCGGTGACCCTCGCGGTGAGGGAGACCAGCAGGGCACCCCCGAGGCCGAAGGCGACAGCGATGGCGGTGTCGCGCTCGGGCTGGAGGTAGACCGCGAAGAAGTTCGAGAGCCACGGCACGAGAAGCACCACGACGAAGGAGA
>Ga0129336_10002446_pt1 | contig 11487 bp, 14 predicted proteins | sample CPB6_02_DNA_FD_96878 | JGI IMG/M metagenome (GOLD analysis project Ga0129336, IMG submission 96878) | Freshwater to marine salinity gradient microbial communities from Chesapeake Bay, USA - CPBay_Sum_0.6_0.2_DNA | ecosystem: Environmental > Aquatic > Marine > Coastal | place: USA: Chesapeake...
CAGGTCAACTCATCATTGTGCAAAACCCGATTTTTTTGTGTGGTTTTTCGTGCGTTATCCACAAACAATTTGTGTTTCAGGTTTGAATTGCGCAACATGCTCTCAATTTGAGCACCGCATGGGTCATCGCCAACAACCCCCACAAATTCAACGTTGCTCCCTAAATTATGGAGACTCAGTGCAACATTGCAGGCTCCTCCCAACTTGCAATCACTCTTGAATACATCGTGCACTGGAATATGGGCGGCTTCAGGCGCGTGCCTTTTAACATTAGCATTATAATATACGTCAATCATGGCATCGCCTACCACTATGATGGATGCGACTGTAGTGTTATTCATGCGATAATTTGCAATATAATATCTGATATATTCAGATATTATTAGATACACGCATTATTGGAAAATTGAAAAAAAAAATATGAATATAACATAACAATGCGTATAATAATAAATCGTCCAACTGACGAAGGAATATCTTTTGCCAAAGCGTATTTAGAGGAAGAACATGATGAAGTTCCTTACTATGGGCCACTAACTAGAGTGGTAAACTCTGGATTTTTGAGTAATTTGCGCAATGGAAAACTTGATAATAATGAATACGATATTGATTTGTTTCCATTTAAGTGGACCAATTATTTGATAATCAAGCGATATCTTGATAAGGTCAATGAAGCAACCCGGGAGGCAAACCCAATAACACAAATGAGCAGGGAACTTGGATTAAAGCATGGTTCATATAAAAATGTATTTAAAACTCACCCAAAATCATCATATTTTCCGTCATTTGTGCCTAACAAAAAAACCAAAACCAAACATGGTGGAAAAAAACGTCGCATTCGCGCACGTCGCACCCATCGTCGCCGATCTTAAAAAAAGGAACCAATCACGAAATATGCATCAAATGCTGATTCGCAAAAAAAATAAATTATAACATTATTTGAGAGAAAATGGACCAAAATAAAATAATACAACTTTGATAATGTTTGTATTATTTTTATTATGTTATTTTGCATCTGCATTTATTTGCGACGTTTGTAAGTGCGTTTATTTTTATTGTTGTCGCGATTGTGGTGGGTTTTGCGGCGGCGATCTACACTATAGGTTCCACCACTAGCGGATTTCACCGGTGTTGAGAAAATTTCACTGGATGGTTTATTTGCAAATATTATCATCAAGTTTTTTAAATATTTATTAACCTTTGCATTATGTGATTCAACTTTCTCATTCACGTGACGTTTCGGAAAAATTTTATAAACTTCTCCAATTGGAACATATTCAAAATACGAAATTCCAAAGTATAGGAACTCCACACTTAATCCTATTTTGAGAAATTCATCAAGTCCAAGTTTTATAGGTTCGCCAACAGGTTCATTGTTGCGATATCGTTGATATGTGACTTTGTTTCCATCAATTCGTAAAACCTTGAACCTCTTTTCGCCTTTTGGTGGATTGTATATGAATACATTCATTATGTATTCTGGATGAGCACCCGTATAAGTGCGCAGTGGCCACGTTTCCGCCGTCACCTGCCCTTGTTCGCCTAACCGCCCATCTCTGCCATAGTATACAGAATGCCAATCCAATCCACCAATTATTAAATTTAACTTATCCTTTATTTTTTCAACCAATTCTGGATCATCTTTATATTTAATCATGAATAATTTCAACTTTTCTACGGTTTTTATGACAATTTTCAATTCTTTTTCAAGCAACATTTCGTACAATTCACTTGATCGCGATGAAGTATCAACGCAAGATGCTTTGAACTGTTTGTACTCTTTGCTGTTGGTTTGGTCTTGGTGTTTCAATGAATCAACCCACGCAGAGTCAATTTCTTTTACTTGATTTGCTACAGTTGGGTCATGGTCCATTTGACTCAAAAATATTCCACGGTCATGGTCAACATCGTCAGTGATGACACCACTTCTCACAACAGAAAATATTCGTCGGATTGAGTCCATCGGAAGGGACTTGTGCATTCGTTTCATAAATCGTATGCGTTTATCATTTGAGGAATCAGATGACATAACATGTATACAATAAATAGATAAAAAATATTTTTAAAATATATTGTGCTGTTCCCATGTGGGGGGGGGTATTCCTCGTTATTTTTACACATCAATGAAAGGGATACGAAGGACAAGTAATCTAGTAATCTTACTTTATTAGTAGTAATAAATATCAATATTCAGCCAGCCCGCAACCTATCGCACACCTATCACAGCTGACGGCCCACTCGCTGTTCTTGATTCCGACTCGGCTAATGAGTCGGCTAATTGTTTCAATAATTGCATGTGTTTTTGGAGCTTGCAAAGGGCTTTGTAGATCCACGTTACCAACGGCTGAATGAGATTTGGAATTGTGTCTTTCATGTCTTGAATCACGCGCAGTGTCATTTGGACCATAGTTTCCATTGTTACAGATTCCAACGAAGCAGGTGTACCACGCACAACAATTTTTCGCCCATCACGAATGCTTTTACGGTATTTGTTGATTTGCTCGTGCTGTACTTGAATTATCCGAATAACCATTTTGCGTTTTTGGCGAATCTCTGTCATCAGTTTCACAATTGGCCTTGCGTATTTTTGAATGACATGTTCATCGTTGGGTTTCAGCTTATCAAATTCACGTTCCGTGTCACAAAGATGTTTCAACAACAATGCAGGACTATTCGCGATATCATAAAATTTTTTCTCCATTTTGTAAATGCCTTGAAACTGGTGTTTGGTTATACAAAAATTGAAAAAAAAGTATTCAATTTTTTTATTCAATATCTAACCTGTCAAGTGACATTTATTTTATTCCATTCCGGTGGAAATAAATCTTTTGTGTCATTCTGCTGAATAGCCTTCCCAAACCATACTGATGGGTAACACACTACTTTATCTGACCATGAATTAAAATATGCTCCCCACCAACTGAAAGTACTGTTTGCTATGATATTATAATGACAACAACTCATTAATAACATTTGTTGCCAATCTTGCAATTTGTTGTTTCCTCTTGTAAATTTCAGATCAGCAAATTTTTTCTCAAGTAATTTAATTATTTGCAAAACTTCATCATTGTCTTGATTTTCACAAAAATACAAAACATTATCCACTTCATTGGTTTTTCTTTTTATGAAATTCAAAGAATTTATGTAATACTCCTTCGGCATCAATGGATGATGATTCTGAAGATTTTTATAGTCACCCAATCTGAAATGCAAACTAACACAAGTTTTCAATTCATCCGCATTCATATTCAACTCTTTCAACACATTGTTTTTCATTTGTTCTAATTCAATTACCTCAGATATTATTTTGTAATTTTTATCAAAATATTTGTAACTTTGAAAATATCCATGAAGCAAATAATTTTTATTTGTATAACATTCAATCTCTTTGAAAGAAAATTGTTTCTCTTTTATTATGATTAATGATTTCATGTTCGGGATAACATTTACTAAAAAAGGTTTTAGTTTTTTAAAAAAAGAATCCCAGTAAGTGTGTCTTGGTTTACAACCTGGTGGGAAACCACTAGAGTAAGCTGATCCAACGAAACAAATAGCAGTATTGTTTGTGATGGAACATGACATTGTGGTAAATATTTGAAATATTTGGTTCCCCAATCCACCCATAAGTTCACAAGTAAACATTCAGTCTACAAAATACAAAATATACAAAAATACTTTCAATAATTCTAAGTATTTTTTTACAAATTAATTAAAACCAAGATTTCAGTTCAAGCGTCTTGTCACTGATTGCGCTATGAATTGGATGATCCATCAGGGTATACATGGTGCTAGCATCTCTTTTGTATATCAAATATGCTTTGGCCTCGTTGCATATTTTAGGAACAAACATGTCCACAACTATTTTGTTGAGTTTTTCTATTTGTGATGGAATGTTTGTCATATTATTTTTTGAATTTTGTAAATAAATACTTCTCATTATCATTTTCAAATTATCTTCATCCTGAGGACAAATCAAATACTCACCCTTAGATGCTGAATGTACCCCTGCCCGAAGAGCATTTTGTATTATCATAATATTGTTTCTACTAAAAAATGCATTGCTTAATGGCGTATTCTCCCATTGTCCAGTTACTGCATCAAAAAATGTGGATTTCTCTGAACCATTTTTAATTTTATCATACAATTCAAATTGTTGTTCAACTGTTGGACCGATTATATCAACTCGCCCATTTTGTTTACTATTGGTTTTATTTGTATATGCCTGGTGATATTGCATTATTTATATATATACTTTCATTATTTTATTTATCTAAATAATTCCATTTTTTTCACATCGGGATATTTCATTTGGTTTTGTACCCGTCGGATTTGAATCGCTACAACCGTTGTAATAATCACAACAATTTTTTGTATCAGGCGGCCATTTAACAATCTTTTTATCATCATACATTGTTTTTCCAATAAATATCAGAGATATAATCAACATTACTATTGCAATAATAATGACAACTCTTTGAAAGTTTAATTTTGATAAAATTGTATTTTGTTGATCCATATTGAAATATATAGTTGGGTTATATATTATAAGTTTAATATAAAATATTAAATACAATTGATCATTTGATAATAAATGCAATATGCAATATTCAGATGACACCAACTTCAACTTTATACTAAATCGTGAAAACATTGTTTTGGGAATGACAGATGCATTGAATTTTTTCAATGAAAACAAAAATGATTTGACAATACGTAGAGGAATATATGTACATGGTAACCCGGGTGTTGGCAAAACTGAATTTGTAATTCGGCTCTTAACATCACTTAATTATGATATTGTGAAATATGATGCTGGAGACATACGAAATAAATCAATCATTGATTTAATAATTAAACACAATGTAAGTGAACACAGCATCCTTTCCATGTTTCAACATAAACCCAAAAGAATTGCGATAGTAATGGATGAAATTGATGGCATGAATAGTGGTGATAAAGGAGGAATCAATACACTTATTAAATTGATGCGTCCAAAAAAAACAAAAAAACAACGTCAAGAAGACATCATAATGAATCCAATCATATGCATTGGGAGTCATCGGGTTGATAAAAAAATAAAAGAGTTAATGAAAGTGTGTGTTTCATTTGAAATACCGATTCCAACTCTGAATCAAATGGAAACCATATTGAAGTGTCATCTCAATATATCAAAAGATAACATATGCAACAAACTTGCATTTTTTATTCAAGGAGACCTTCGTAAAGTTTCAATTATCTGCAACATCATGAATAAGTCATCCGAAAATGTCAAAAAATATATAATTGATGCATTTGAACCAAAAACAAATAATGAAGATAGCAAAACAATTATAAAAAACATAATTAATTCACATTATAATTTGAATGACCATTCTGCGTTAGTAAATGAAACAGACCGCACAATTGTTGGACTATTGTGGCATGAAAATATAATTGATGTTTTGTCAAAATTACCCTCTCAAAAAAAAGCTTTTTTATTTTACAAAACTGCGTTAGACAACATATGTTTTGCAGATTACATTGACAGAGTAACATTTCAAAAACAAATTTGGCAATTCAATGAAATGAGTTCTTTGATAAAAACCTTTTACAATAATAAATTGTATCACGATGAATTTGAATCCAAATGTCCGCATTTCAATCCTTCTGAAGTAAGATTTACCAAAGTTTTAACAAAATACAGTACCGAATACAACAACACGCTATTCATTCAATTCATGTGCCAAAAATTTGGAATGGATAAAAAAGATTTGTTCTCATTCTTTTCTTCTTTTTTTGTGAATCAAACTGAACAATCAATCCAATCCATGATTGAAGATTATGAAATAACAAAATTGGACATTCAAAGAATGCAACGATATTTGAACAATTCAACTATTCCAAATGAATCAATAATAGACATTGATCTAGAGGAAGATGAAATTATTCCATAAGGGCGGATCTTCAAATGCGGTGAAATTATTCAAACATGTAAACCGAGAGAAAAATGAACGGAAATAAAAAAATAATATGTTTACATAAACCCATATAAACTTATTTTGCTATCTATATCTATACTAATAAATGATGGATCACACCATAAACAATAGAACCCATTCTCCTGTTACCATTATATTGAGCGTGTCGTGTAACATTTTTCATGAATACAGTAACATTCCATTTACAATTGAAAGTGAAATGATCCGAGAAATTTTGAAGATGCCTGCCCGAGAGGGCATGAATAAATTATCACAGTACATTTGCACACACGTACTACTTACCATACATGACGACTTGGAAGTGAAACGCGAGTTTCATAAAATACGAACCCTCGTTGAAAAAAGTCAGTTGTTCCATATTCACGGGCGAACTGCTAAAGATATTATTTATCCAAACAGGGAAACCGATCCGTATGCACATGACGGACAGGTTGTGTTTGTCTGCACCCACTGTTAAAAGTTGAGCTGGAGAGATCTCCAAATTAAAATACGTGATAAAGTCACCTTCACATCCATTATATCAATTATCATAAAAATTGATTTGATTTCGGAACCCATCTATCTTTTTTAGCACACAATCAACACAAATAACTAATGGCATCTAATGTATTTCAAGTAAATACAACTGGAATTTTGATCACCCCCATTGCAAAGGTGATCAAAACAAAACACTCGGGTCCCGACTCACGTCGGGACTACGATGAGCAGTGCGTGCGATTTATTCGCGGCCAACCCATGTGCTGGGATGATGACAAGCACAACAATACCAAGGTAGGCGATATATTCGGGTTTTGCAAGGCAAACGATTGTGTGGAGCTGCATTGTGTGGAGGCCGTGCATGACCCGTCGCATCGCTTGCAGTCGTGGAGCAACAATGTGGGACAACATGATCGCAACGTTCTGATGCTGTCGTGCACCCTCTGCATAATCCCTTGGGACGACTGGGTCAAGTTCGGCTGGCACGCAGATGGTCTCCGAGGGACGCAGCGTGTGGCCAATGAGAAGTCACGCGTCCAAATGATTCAGTACATAAATTCTATATTCTTAAAAGGGACCGAGGTATAAAGTTTCAACTGGTATCATTTGTTTTGTTTTGAATGTCACTATTTTCACGAAACTTTTTTTTAAATAGTTCTCTCATTTTTTCTAATTTATTATGTTGATTTATTACTGTTTGTATAAGATCTCTCACAGTCATATTTTGATTTTCATTATTCATTTGGAAGTGTATCATAGTTTCATATATATTTTTTTGGTTGTGTGGTTGTTCCTCTTGTTCCTCATATATTTGCTGTTTTTTTTTCAACTTGTTTTCAATTTGTTTTAAAACATCTGGTTTGTTGCAAGGATTTCCTGGTTGATATGTAGACAGTTTTACATCCATTTCAAACATATAAAAATTGTACAAATACAGATTTTCAATAAAATCCGTTACCTTTTTATTACTTGTCACTGACTTTGAATTTGTTTTATCCACATTTGAAAGAAGCATGCGTTTATCAAAAGTGTTGTGCTCATGTGAAAAGACAAGTATTACTTTCAATGGGTCAAGTTGAATCATTGGAACCGTGTAACCCTTTAAAAAGTGTTTTTCCTCGGCAACACACTCTGTTTCGTCATAATTCAAATCAAATTTTTTCAAAGCTTCTTTCCAAAATGCAAATGTGGCTGCTGTTGCATGGTTCTCTCCATATGGTCCAAACTTTACCATCTTAAAATAAGGCGATCTATAATAAATGTACATTTCGCTACTACCCGCAAACAGTATTCCTTTTTTCCTAGACTCAATCAAACTATCAACCGCATGGGAAACTCGTTCTGGGGGATAGTAATCATCATCATCCATGTATACTATAATTTCTCCACTCGCCTTTTCATGCATCAAATTGCGTTTTTTCCCCAATGTCATTTGTTCATTGAACCTAAAATAACGCACACGTGGATGTGTTGAAACCAAATCTTCTATTGAATCTGTACCGTCATCAATTATGACCCATTCCATTCTCTCTGCCGGATAAATTTGGTGATTAAAACATTGTATCATGCTCTCCACAAATGGACGACGATTGAATGTGGGAGTGCATATGCTAACAAATGGTTTCATTATTATTAACACATTTATAAATATTTATATTATAATAACTCATTTATATTATAAAATAATAACACGGACACGGCATTGATGTACTGGATCATTTCTGAACGTTCACCTTTTTTTGCCGCCTTTGCCAGTAGTGGTGGATTGTTGAATCATTTTAATGATTGTCGCGCGGTCGTGGTCCAGCTGAACAGGCAAGCTCATACTGGTTGCGAGCTCCCGAAGTTCGGTCCCTGACATTGCGTACAGCGGCATTTGTCGGGACATGGAAGCAGCAGAAAGAGCTTTGACTACTGGAGCTGGAGCAGATGAAGCTTTGGGTGTTGCAGCTTTGGGTGTTGGTGCTTTAGGTGTTGCAGCTTTGGGTGTTGGTGCTTTAGGTGCTGGAGCAACAATAGTTTTGTAGGTTTCATCCATTTGTGCACGGGACATGTCCGACTTTTGCACATTTTTATGACGCATAACATTAATGCGCATTGTTCTGCATTGTGACACGGTGTCAAATCCATACACGGGAATGTCCTTGCGTTTCAAATGCTCAATTTGGTCCTGCGTTATTGGAAGCGCTTCTTGAACGATGAATGGGGTGAACTTAAAATTGGGAGTATAAGTTTGGTCAATTGTTTGCATTAACCTGGTTATCAACCCCATTTCATATTTTTCGCGCCGCTTTGGAATCGCACGCTTCATTTTATACGTGCCCGAATAAAAATTAAACTGCAAAGAAGTGGGAGTAATGCAATGAATTTCACCGGATGCGTGCAATCCGTATTGCAGGTTATCTATATTTATTCCTGTAGTGCGCGCAACACTTTCTAATTCATCCGTGCTGGACATGCGATAAAATATTTGATGGTGTTTTGTACCAAACTCAAACATGTTCATCGCTTTGGTTGCATACAACTTTGATGGAACCACTTGAATGTCCATGTGGGTGACCGGATCCTTACTAATAATGGATGCAATGATGTAGGTGTACATTGCACCCGGTTCAAATTGTGCGGGTCTCGGATTCACAAGGAGCGGGCTTACTTCGCTTATAATTTGCAAGTGATCGGTGTTGTATGCATCCAACTGAATGTAATAAAACTTGCCATCCTGCCCTTGCATACATTGCATGTTGACGCGGCGGTCTGGATGCATGATGGCCTTTCGCGTCATGCTCCGTTTCACAAAGTGAAGCCTTTCAATGGGAGCCTTACGACTTCGCGTATTGGAGGGTTCCAACCATTGCGCATATGCAATGTTCTCCAGGTCTGAATCCATTGTTATGTTGTATATCAATTATACTATTATACTATATATCAATTATACTATTATACTATATTTTAATCAACTGTCATTCAGCCATTATTCACTAATCATACCAAACTCCATAATATTGATGCTTTCTTGATATTTTTAAATTTTTCATAATCTTCTATGCTTGAACAATAAAAATTTATAGTTTCTTCTTCATCCCATTGAGTCCTAATAACCTTTTTGAATATACTTTTCATTATTTTTGAAATATTGTTCAGATAATTAATTCCTCACTCATTATAATTAATATCTATAATATCTATAATATCTATAAGTCTATATTTATTATAGTATCGTCTTATTGCATAATGATGGGTGGTAAATCTAAAAGAAAATTAAATAAAAGCAAAAAAATTAAAAAACTACAACACAAACGTCACTATAATAAAAGTATGAATAACAGAAAAAAAAATAACAAAATACAAAAAATATATCATATGCAAGGAGGCGCAACAACAGAACAAATTGCGGCAGCTGTGGTAATGAGACCGTTGATACAGGAAATTGGACGTTATGATATTTTAACAGAATTAAATAGAATCATTCATCATGAAAGCAAAAACCCCCTCTATTATTCTCCAGAAGAACCAAGTTACACTTTCAATTTTAGCGAACTTGCAAGAAGGACTATCGATGAAGCATACCAAATTATTCATGACCATCTTCTTTTACATAGAAACACAAACGTTATAAATCAAGTCAAAATTGCAAAAGATAAAGCAACAGCATCAGAATCATCAGAATCAACCAAATCACCCAAATCAACCAAATCACCCAAATCACCCAAATCCCCATCATCCATGTTGGATGTAATATTACAAGCAAATCGTCCACCATCTTCACCATCAACAACCCCATCAACAACTTCACCGTCTGCGAGGCTAACTGTGGACCAGTTGCTTAGTTTTGGACCCGGAAATCTTGGAAACGCGAAAACGCGAGAATGAATAAACTAAACAGTAAAATAAAAAAAACGTTTGATTTTTATGGGGTAACATTCATGTTTGACTTGTCAATGTGAACCTCTTTGATGAATCCTTTCAATATCTTTTTATGTGCAACATCATCATTTTCTATGTTTTTATAAAGTTCCTTGCACATGGTCAAATATTCATTATTCATTTTTTCATTATTTTCCCAACCGGGATGCTCTTCCATCCATTTTTGAATTACGCGGGTTTGATAACACGAAGTTAAATATATGAACTTTTTTATGTTTGAACAATCATCATCCTTCTCCCATTGATCATTTTTTATATACATTGTTTCTCTCTTCACATCTGTGCAGTGAATCGGTCTTTTATGCACATCCATCCCCTTCAAATTATTCACAATGATTGAGCTTACTCCTTCTATAATGCCATTCGTTTTTGTAAATTCCAAATCTGCAACCGTTATGTTGAGAGATTTTACAAAATCACTCAATTTTATTGCGTCTTTACATTCCTCATTCAGAAAAACATTTAAATTGAATTGATTATTGTTTGTTGTGTTTACTACATTGTTATTTCCAATTTTGGGTGTCATTTCTCTCACTGTTTTCATCAATTCTTTATTTTGATTCAATAATTCTTCCATCAATGTTTTTTGTTGTTTTTCATTTTCTTCATTTTGTACCTTGCAACTATTGATTATGTATGGAATCAATTCTTTCACACTTATTTTTTCTTCATTCAAATATGTTTCTTTTGTTACCACATTCATTTTGTTCGGGTTATCCAAACATTGCTTCTCATGATACCACTTACTGTTTCTGGCCGAATATTCCTTGTTACAATGTTTACAAAAAAATGTGCGACTTTTTGTCGCTTTTTCTGTATTTGCGTTCAAAATCGTTCTAGAACAATGTTTACTAGTGGCTAAATGTTTTAAGTAGTCATTTTTTTTATACGTAACATAGTCACAATATTTGCATTCATGCGACTTTTGGAGATTTTTAGCGACTTTTTTTGTTTTTTCGTTATCGTCACAATATTTTGAATTGTTCATTTTATTCAACAGATATATGATATCATAATATGTTTTTTTTGCATATTCTCTTTATATGTTTTGCGTTCTAAATCGTTCTAGAACGCAAAAGTCGCATTCTGTCATTAATCCTTCCAATTC
>Ga0129336_10002450_pt1 | contig 11483 bp, 13 predicted proteins | sample CPB6_02_DNA_FD_96878 | JGI IMG/M metagenome (GOLD analysis project Ga0129336, IMG submission 96878) | Freshwater to marine salinity gradient microbial communities from Chesapeake Bay, USA - CPBay_Sum_0.6_0.2_DNA | ecosystem: Environmental > Aquatic > Marine > Coastal | place: USA: Chesapeake...
AAAATTGAGGAGGAAGAGACGCAGATTGCCCAGCGGCTGGGAGCGTTCGGCGCCACCCTGATCACTTTTTTTCTGGCCGAGATGGGCGACAAGACACAAATTGCCACCGTGGCCCTGGCGGCCCACTATGCCTCGCCGGTGTGGGTGGTGGCGGGCACCACCCTGGGCATGCTGATCGCCGATGTGCCTGCGGTGTTTGCCGGCGACAAGCTGGCGGCCAGGATTCCGATGCGGCTGGTGCACACTATCGCCGCGGCGATCTTCGCCGCGCTCGGCGCGGCCACGCTCTTGGGCGCGGGCGCCGGGCTTGGGCTCTAAGCCCCTCCACTCGATTGAACACGCAGCAACAGGGACACCCAGCATGTTTGATAATTTCCGCCAGGACCGGCACCTGGTCCATCTGCGCCAGACTACCGAGCGGTTGATTGGTGCGCTGGGCGAGTCCAACGCGCAGAGCATTGCCCTGGAGCTGGTGGGTCAATACCAGCAGCTGGACCCGGCGCACCGGCAGGGCTATTTCGATTTTCTCGCTGCGAGCTTCAACCCTGACCCGCTGAAGGTGAAGGCCGCCGCCGATGCCTATGCCGCGCAGCCTGACGCGCGCCACCTGGTGGAGTTGTTCAAGGTGGCCGAGCCCAGCCGGCAGGAATTGCTGCGGCGCATCAACCGCGCCCCGGGCGGCACCTCGGCCATCATCGACATGCGCCAGACCTTGCTGGAGCAACTCAAGGGCAAGCCGGCCTGGGCGGCGATTGATGCTGACATGCATCACCTGCTGACTTCATGGTTCAACCCGGGCTTTCTGGAGCTGCATGAAATCACCTGGAAGTCGCCTGCGGAGCTGCTGGAAAAAATCATTGCCCATGAGTCGGTGCATGCCATCGATGGCTGGGATGACCTGCGCCGCCGCCTGCAGCCCGACCGGCGCTGCTTTGCGTTTTTTCATCGCCAGCTGCCCAATGAGCCGCTGATTTTTGTCGAGGTGGCGCTGGTGCCCACGATTGCCCGCGATGTGGGCGCCTTGCTGGACAAGAAGACCCCGGTGGGCGAGGCCAAGACCTTCAAGACCGCGATCTTCTACTCGATCAGCAACTGCCAGCCCGGGCTGCGTGGCGTCTCGCTGGGCAACTTCCTGATCAAGCGGGTGGCGCAGAAGCTGCAGGCAGACATACCCACGCTCAAGGTGTATTCCACCCTCTCGCCCATCCCGGGCCTGACCCGCTGGCTGGACGAGGGCGCCAGCCTGGAGGGGGCCAAGCTGAGCGATGCGCAGCAGGCCCGGCTGGCGCAGGCGCGCGAGCTGTTGCAGCTACCCGGCAAGACATGGAGGGATCGGCTCAAATCTGGCTGGCAGCCTTCTGATTGTTCTGAGCCGGATAAAGAAGCGTTGATGCGTCTCGCTGCAGCCTATCTGATTCACCGCAGCACCGTGCGTGGCGGCGATCCGGTGGCGCACTTTCACCTGACCAATGGCGCCACATTGCACCAGCTCAACTGGGCGGCAGACTTGTCCAGGAAGGGCTTGCAGCAGTACGGCGGGCTGATGGTCAACTACCTCTATGAGCCCGATAAAGTGGAGGCCCAGCATGAGGCCTTCATCAATGGCAAGGTGATCCGCAGCCGGGGCGTGGACAAGCTGCTGTAGCGCTGGCGCTGCTTACCTGCAAGGGCACGCCCGCGCCCACGGCTGCGCGCACCAGGCTCAGACCAAGTTCGGCTCAATGCTCGCTGAGCAGGTGGTCCACCAGCTCGCAAAAGCCGGCGCTGGCCGGCAAAGCGGTGATGAAAGCCGGCGGGGTGCGCATGGCCGGCAGAAAGGGCTGCACATTGGCCACCCCTACCGACAGCGGAAATTTTGCAAACATCGGCTCGTCATTGGGCGAGTCGCCTACATAGACGCTGCGCGCATGGGCTGCCGCTTCCTCCAGGCCCATGGCCTGCTTCAGCCAGCGCACACAGGCGCTGTATTTGTTGTGCTCGCCAAACCAGGCGTTGACATGGATGGAGCTGACCTTGGCGTTCAGGCCCAGGCTGCGCAGGGTGGTGGCGATGCGCTCGGCCTCGGTCAGAGGCAGCGCTGGGACTATGTCTTCAGCAAAGTCGATGGCCACATCAAACAGGCGGTAGGGCTGGTCTGCAGACAGGCGTGCACCCGGGTGTTGTGCCAGCACGGTTTGGGCGGCCTGTTGCAAACGCGCTTGCAGCAACTGGCCTGGCTCGGGCTGGGCCAGAAACTGGCGCTCGAGCCGCTTGCTGGCGCGATGGTAGGCAAACCAGAAGGCGCCGTTTTCGCCAATCACTGCATCGATCGGCCACATGCGTGCGACATGGTCGCACCAGCCAGCCGACCTGCCAGTGACCGCTACCGCATGGCGGCCGGCGGCCTGCCAGCGCTCCAGCGCGGCAAAGCCGCTGGCGCAAACCTGCCCCTGGTGGGTGAAGGTGTCGTCGATGTCAAAGAACAGGATCTGGACCGCGCGGCCCTGGGTCAGGTGCGACAAAGCTTGCATGGCCAGGGCTCAGAGGATGCGTTTGCGCAACTGGGTCACGCCCACTTCGGCGGCCAGCACAATGACGAAGATCGCCACCAGGATCAGCGACACCCGGTCCCACTGGAACAGGTTCATGGCGGTGTCCAGCGCCATGCCGATGCCGCCTGCGCCCACCAGCCCGAGCACAGCGGACTCGCGCACATTGATGTCCCAGCGAAACAGCGCCACCGACCAGAAGGTGGGCGCGACCTGCGGCCAGTAGGCCTTGGCCAGCACGGTCATGGGCGGCGCACCGGTGGCTCGGATGGCTTCGACCGCCTTGATATCGCACTCTTCCAGCGCTTCGCCGATCAGCTTGCCGACAAAGCCGACCGAGCGACAGGCGATGGCCACCGTGCCGGCCAGCGCACCCGGGCCAAAGACGCCGACAAACAGCAGGGCCCAGATCAGCGAATTGACCGAGCGCGAAGCCACCAGGATCAAGCGCGCCAGCAGGTTCAAGGACTTGGCACGCACAATATTGCCGGCCGAGAGGATGCCAATCGGAATGGCCAGCACGATAGCGATGACTGTGCCGAGGGTGGCGATATGCAGGGTCTCGATCAGGGGCTGGTGCACACCGGGGCCATAAAACGACCAATCGATCGGCCACATGCGGCTGAGCAGGTCGTGCATCTGCGCCGGGGCGTCCCATAGAAATTCCGGAATCACCTCGACATGGCGAATCGACAGAATCACCGCTGCCAGCAAGACCACCAGCAGGAGCCAGCGTGCGGCACGCTCGGCAGCGCTGAAGCGCACCCAGGTGCGCGGGGGCGCAAGCTGCGCGGTGCCTGGGGCTTGGGCTAGCAGGGGCATGCGAGGCTCAGTCATCACCGCTCTTGGCGTCTACATCAAGAATGCGCCGCACCCAGCGGGCCAGGGTTTCACCAATCATGATCATGGCCACAATGGCCAGGATGATGGCGCAGACAAAGTCGTAGTCATAGCGCTGGAAGGCCGAAAACAGGGTGCCGCCTATGCCGCCTGCGCCCACAATGCCCACCATGGTGGAGTTGCGCAGGTTGGAGTCCACCTGGTAACTGGCAAAGCCGACGAAGCGCGACATCACCTGGGGGAACACCCCGTAGCTGAGCAGGCTGACAAAGGGCGCACCGGTGGCACGCACAGCCTCGACCTGCTTGGGTGAGATCTCTTCGATCGCCTCGGTGAACAGTTTGCCGATAAAACCGATCGAGGCCACAGTGAGGGTGAGGATGCCAGCCATGGCGCCAAAGCCCACCGCCTTGACAAACACAATGGCCACGATCACCGGATGAAACGAGCGGCACAGGGCCACCCCGGTGCGTGCCGGCGTGCTCACCCACCAGGGCATCAGGTTGCGCGCGCCCATAATGCCGATGGGCAGCGACAGCAGCACGCCTAGCACCGAGGCCAGCAGCGCAATCTCCAGGCTTTCCAGCAAGCCCTTGGCCATGGTGTCGGGCTGGATGATGACCGGGGGAAACATGCGATCAAGAAATTTGGCACCGTTGTCCAGTCCGAGCAGAAAACGCGGCCAGCTCAGGTCGAGCTGGGCGGCGGCATAGATCACATAGGCCAGCCCGATCAACCAGCCCAGCCAGACGGCGGGGCGCCGCCGAAAGGCTAGTGCAGCCATGTTTCCCCGCCATAGATGGCTTGCAGCATGCTCTCGCTCAGGCCACCAGGAGCACCGTCATAGACGATGGAGCCACCCGACATGCCGATGATGCGGCTGGCAAATTTTTGCGCCAGCACCACATCGTGCATATTGATGACGATCGGGATCTGCAACTGCTGACCCATGTCCACCAGGATCTGCATCACCTCCACCGAGGTCTTGGGGTCAAGCGAGGAGGTGGGCTCATCGGCCAGCAGCAACTTGGGGTGCTGCATGACGGCGCGCGCGATGCCCACCCGCTGACGCTGGCCGCCCGACAGGCTGTCAGCGCGCTGATGCTCCAGGCCACTCAGGCCCACCTGTTCGAGCAGGGCAAAGGCCTGCTCGATGTCCTGTGGGTGGTAGCGGCGCCACCAGGCGCTCCAGGCCGACATATAGCCCAGCCGGCCGCAGAGAATGTTTTCCATCACGGTGAGGCGCTCGACCAGGTTGTATTCCTGAAAGACCATGCCGATCTGGCGCCGGGCCTCGCGCAAGCCACGTCGCGACAGGGTGAGCAGGTCCTGGCCCTGAAACCAGATCTCGCCCGCAGTGGGCTGCACCAGGCGGTTGATGCAGCGGATCAGGGTGGATTTGCCAGTGCCCGAGGGGCCGATGATCGCCACCACCTCTTGCTGGCCGATGTCCAGGTTGATCCCATGCAGGACTGGCTTGCCTGCAATATAGGACTTCTCAAGCCGGCGGATGGATAGTCCGTGCGCCATGTCCAGCGCTTGGCTCAGTTCTTCTTCTGTGCTTTGGCCTGCTCCTGCTCATAGGCGGCGCGGTCAAATTTCTGCCCACCCGCCTCGGAGACCTGGCGCACCACCGCCCAGTCTTTCTCGAAGTTCACCGGGAAGAAGCGGTCGGCGCCAGAAAAGGCCTTCTTCATCTCCTCGGGGAAGCGGTAGTCGTAGAAGCACTTGAGCATCTGGTCGCGGAACTTGGGCTCCAGATCATGGGCGTAGGCAAAGGAGGAGGTGGGAAACTTGGGGCTGCGGTAGATGATGCGGAAGTTCTCTTCCTTGATCTGCCCGCGCGAGGCCATGCGCTCGTACACATCGGAGGCAACCGCCGCGCCATCGTAGTCGCCCGAGTTTACCCCCAGCACCGACTGGTCGTGCTTGCCCGAGAACAGGATGTTGTAGTCCTTGCCGGGGGTCAGCCCCTGTTTGGGAAACAGCGCCATGGGCGCCATATGGCCCGAGTTGGAGGAGGGCGAGGTGTGGGCGAATTTCTTGCCCTTGAGGTCAGCCATGGTTTTGTAGGGGCTGTCATTCTTGACGATCACGATCAGGTTGTAGCCCTGGAACTCTTTCTCGTAGCCTTTCACTGCAAAGGGCACCGCGCCGGCGATATTCACCGCAAAGGCGGTGGGCCCGGTGGAAAAGCCCCCGACATGCAGGCGGCCTGAGCGCATGGCTTCGATCTCGGCGGCGTTGGACTGTACCTGGTAGAACACCACCCTTTTCTTGGTACAGGAAGCCAGGTGCTCGGTGAAGGGCTTGAAGATTTTTTCGTACACCGCCGGGTCTTCCACTGGGGTGTAGGTGAAGACCAGGGTGCTGGGGGTTTTCAGCTTTTTGGGGTCTTTGGGCGCATCGGCCACCAGGTCTTTGTTTTCATCGCAATACAGCTTGTCCAGGTCGCCCCGGTGGCTGCAACTGTCCTGCGCCCAGGCCAGGCAGACAGCAGCAAGGGCAAGGATAAAGACGGCAAGACGTTTGAGCATGGTGGTCTCCTATCAGGGTGAGCGCCTATTATGGGGCACCGAGGGCTGGCTCGAATGCTTTCAAATCGTATCGAGCAACTGCCCGGCTTTCTGGATGGAACAACTTCCCTAGGGAATTCCCCAATGACCTGGCGCGCTCAGCAGGGCAAACTGGAACAGCTCAGCCTGATGCTTGGGCGCCCGCCAAAAGGCGTTCAGCGCCACCGATGGCTCAGCTCGGTCAGGGCGTGTGTGCCAGCGCGTGCCGATATTTCCTTCGACTTTCAGTCGAAGCCTCATCAATCTGTTTAGGAGTTTTCATGAAACAAGTCATTGCGTTGGTTCTGGCGGTGTCGGTGGGCTCGGTTTTTGCCCACGGTTGCCCCGGTGAAATGAAGGCCATTGATGCCAAGTTGCCCACGGTCAAGCTGGAGCAGGCGCAGATGACCAAGGTGAAGGAACTGCGCGCCAAGGGCGAGCAGTTGCACAAAGAGGGCAAGCATACAGATTCGATGGCTGCTTTGGGTGAGGCCAAGAAGCTGATTGGGCTATGAGATTGCCCTCAGCTGATCGTTCAGCCGCATGAGCCTGAGCACTGCCGCCCATTCCATAGCTCCACGATATTGATGCTGTGCCAAATGAACTAACCAGGGATCTGCTTGAAGCCTGCAAGCAGCACGCCGGCAGATTGGCGATCCATGGTGAGGACGTATCCATCAGCTACGGGGATCTTTTGTCCGAGGCAAATCGTCTCGGACAAAAGCTCCGGGAAGCAGGAGTAGGTCAATCGACTGCGGTGATGGTGAAGTGCTCCAACCATCCCAGCGACTTTGTGGCCTATCTTGGGGTATGGATCGCTGGAGCAGCAGTGGTTCCAGTGCACCGTACCTCTCCACAAGAGGTTGTAGCGGGCATTCAGGACAAGGCGAAATGTGCAGGCGCGATCGACTTGCTCGCAGGACCATGGCCAGCCTGCTTGACATTGATGGGTCCAAGCGAGCCGCCCACAGGGCCTAGAGGGCGGCTGCTCCATAACGCCGCTTTGGTGATTTTTACCTCAGGTTCCACCGGACAGCCCAAAGGTGCGGTGCTTTCACAGGCGGCCTTTCGTGGCAAGCTCAGACAGAACACGCAACTGTTTCGTCCCAGCGTCGATACGGTTTCGCTGCTCGTACTCAACAATACATTCAGTTTTGGAATCTGGGTTGCCCTGATGACGCTTTTGAATGGCGGTCGAGTGGTCGTCATGGCGAAGTTTTCTCCCGCGGCCTTGCTGGAAACATTGATTGCTGAAAGGGTTACTTTTCTTGGCGTTGTTCCCACAATGATTCGCGCCACCTTTGGAGGCTTGCCTGCCGATGAACTCGCTGGCTTCAGACGGCGACTACAAGAGCGTGGGGCGCTGCGCCAGGTTGTCATTGGCGGTGAGCCATTGGGCAAGCAGCTGTCAGCAAGCCTGCGCAACTTTATTGCCCCCGCTGAGCTGTTCGATGTCTATGGGCTGACGGAAACTTCTACCAGCGACTTTTATCTCGATCCTGCCAACTACCCTCGGTACGAGTCCACGATTGGCAAGCCGGCACCAGGAATTAACTACCGTATTGTTGATTCCCAGGATAAAGAATGCGACTGCCATGTGCCGGGCGAACTGCAAATCAAGACGCCGTACATCATGGATGGCTATCTCGGCGATGAAGGCCTGACGGCCCAAGCGTTCAGCGAGGGTTGGTTTCGCACTGGGGATATGGCCTCGCGTGATGAATTCGGCTATGTCACCATCGTTGGGCGACTTAAGGAGCTGATTGTCAGGGGAGGAAACAAGATCACCCCACTTGAAGTCGAGCGTGCGTTGATGAGGTGCGCGGGGGTGGGTGTTGCGATGGTCGCTGGCCTGCCAGACCCGATTCTCGGTCAGCGTATTCATGCCTTGATCGTCCCCAAAGCGGGTGAGGCAGTTGATTTGCAAAAAACAAAAAGTGAACTGACTGAGTTCTTGGAAAAATACAAGTTCCCGGATTTTTATTACATTGGCGACGCATTACCTACGGGCAGGACAGGGAAAATCGACCGGGGACAACTCGTCGGCTGGATCCAAGCCGGACGTGTTTTTCCAGTCGCACCCTAACGCAGCATATGCCGAGGAAAAACTCATGAGTCATGCCGGGACGTATCAGTTGATTCGTGTCGAGAAGCAAGATGGTGTGGGCCAGCTTCAATTGCACCGCCCGGAGCGTTTGAACGCCCTCTCCAAAGAGATGCTGCTTGAAATTGGAAGCGCAATGACAGCGTTTGAGCAGGATGATGAGGTGAAAGTCATTGTCTTGAGTGGCGCAGGCCGCGGGTTTTCATCGGGTTTTGATCTGAAGGATCAGATGGCGCGAAACCCCAAGGGCTCGAAGGTCTGGAGAGAAATTCTGGAGTTGGATTTTCAGACGACCATGTTGTTTTGGCGCTGTCCGAAACCCACAATCGCGGCAGTTCACGGCCCCTGTGTCGCGGGTGCGTTTGAAATGGCGCTCGCGTGCGACATGACCATAGCGGGTGCTGACGCTGTTTTCGGCGAGCCCGAGCTGCGCTTTGGAGCCGGAATCGTCACCATGCTGTTGCCTTGGATGACCTCTCCCAAACATGCCAAACGGATCATTTTCAGTGGCCAAGACAATGTGAGCGCGCAATTGGCAATGGACATGGGACTGGTCTCTGAAGTGGTTCAGGCCGGCCAGCATCTGGACAAAGCCATGCGCATCGCTAGAAATATTGCACGCATGGACCCCGACCTGGTACAACAGACCAAAAAAGCCATCCAGAAAACTTACGATATGCAGGGAATGGAAGCCGCCCTGTCTGCCGCGCTGGACATTGACCATGCGATTGAGTCGCAGGGTTCGCCTGACAAGGTCAAATTTATGGACATCGCCAGATCGGGCGGGCTGCAGGCGGCACTGGCATGGCGGGCGCAGCGCTTCGAGGCTGAATGATCTGTTTCGGTCCCATCCTGCACCGGTCATGGTGCAGGTGTAGCCCTTCTGGCGTGGGAACCACCCGCTGCTTGGTGGGTGGCTCCGTAGACTGCTGAAATTACTGCGGCGTAGCGCCCGAGCGCTTGATCACGCGGCCCCATTTTTCGAGCTCGCTGCGGTTGAACTCCGCCAGCTGCTTGGGCGTGCTGGTCATCGGCTCCAAGCCCAGCGCGGTGAATTTGCTGCTGAACTCGGGCTTGGCCATGGCCGACACAATGGTTTGATGGAGTCGGTCAACCACCTGCTGCGGCGTGCCGGTCGGTGCATACAGGGCATACCAGGCCAGCAGCTCGAACCCTTTGAGGGTGTTGGCAATCGGTGGCACGTCGGGCATCAGCGCTGACGACTTGGCGCTGCTCACGCCAAGCGCCTTGACCCGCCCGGCCTTGACCTGGATGGAGCCGGTGGCCATGTCGGTGAACATCATGTCCACAGTGCCGGCCATCACATCTTTGAGGCCGTCCGGAATTGATTTGTAGGGCACATGGACCATCTCGATGCCGGCTTCGAAAGTCAACATGGCGCCCGGCACCAGGGTGCCTGCACTGCCGGAGGCATAGGAGAGTTTGTTCGGCTTGGATTTGGCCAAGGCAATCAGCTCGGCCAGGTTATTGGCCGGCACTGAAGGGTGAGTCACCAACAGCGCGGGGGTGTTGGCGATGCGGCTGATGGGGGTGAAGTCCTTGATGGGGTCGTAAGCCAGCTGCTTGTAGAGGTGCGGGTTGGCTGCCTGCGTTGTGTTGGTGGTCAGGAAGAGGGTGTAGCCATCGGCCGCAGAACGAGCCGCCGCTGTGGCACCGATAGTGCCGCCGGCTCCCGCTTTGTTGTCGATGATCACGGGCTGGCCCAAGACACTGCTCAATTCCTGCCCAATCAGTCTGGCGACTTGATCGGCTCCACTGCCCGCACCGAACGGCACAATGATCTTGATAGAAGCCTGGGGCCAGTCGCGTGTTTGTGCGCCGGCGGCCCATGTCAGCGCAGCGGCTGAAAAGGCGACAGCCAATTGGAGAAAATTCCATCGTTTCATTTCATGAGCTCCTGGGTTGGTTGAAGTGTCAGGGGGGTGAGCCAGTGCAAGATGCCATCGAGCACCTGATCGCTGTTGCGGTCGAGCATGGGAAAGTGTGAATTGCCCGCGATGCCGCGCTGCGGCAAATCCAGGGTTTCAGCTTGGGCGCCGATGGCGCTGAGCTGTTGCTGATGTTCGTCGACCCGGGCGCGGTATTTGCGCCAGACCGGATGCTCATGCACATGGTCTCCCCATACCATCAGGTAAGCGGGGCAAGCTGGCCCTTGGGGCAGCTCTTGGGGCGCGCCCGAGGGCTCGATGGCCACCACGGCCTTGAGCAGATCTGGGCGTCGTGTCGCCATGCTCAGGGCCAGACCGCCCCCCTGGCTGTGGGCGATCAGCACACACGGCCCGATCTTCTCGAGCAGGGCCTCATAAGCCTGCAGCGTGATCGCCTCATGGTCAGCCCAGCGGGGCACCCACTGGGCGGCAAAGGCCTCAAATGCTTCGGTGGGGAATTGTTGCCCCGCATACGCCTTGGCTTCCTTCAGGCCATGGGTCAGGGCCGGGCCGATGCGGAACATGTCCCAGCCTTCTTCCATGGTGCGAAACAGGGGCGGGTGTTGGTAAATATCGGGCCAGCGCGACCAACCGGCGCGTCCGCGCTCGACCGCATCGCACACATACACATCCAAGCCGCTCTCCAGCAGCCGCTGCAGCCAGCCCGGGCGACCATCCGGGGTGGACTCCCAGTTGGCCCCTGTCATGCCGCCGCCATGCCACAGCACGATCGGCCATGGGCTGAGCGCCTGTTGCTGCAGGTAATACTGAACGTACATCTGCCCGCTCACATAACTGCCGTTGGGGTCCACGCTGCGCGCGGCCGCACCTACGGCCAGCCGCACCTGCTCGACCGGCAAGCCTTGCAGAGTCTTGCGCTGCCCCCCGATGTGAAAGCTGCCCACACTGCGCAGATTCAGGCGCCCAGGCGTGGACAGGGCACGCGCTGTCACCGCACCGCTCCCAGGGTGCTTTGCTCGACCGCAAAGCTGCGGATCCGGGGCTGCTGGCCAAAGGCCAACTGGACAGCCTGATCCACCCCCTGCAGGAATTGCGCCAGCGCGGGGCCCTTGCGGTCGGGCCGATCCCGGTAGTGCGCCTCCACGAGCACCGGCGCGCCATCGAGCATCTGTACGCTGGGCACCAGCATCAGCTGGATCGCATTGGGCTGAGCGCCCATGGGGCCGATGCACAAGTCGCGCAAGGTTTGCGCCAGGCGCTCGCAGGCGTCTGTGTCAGGGCGTTGGGCGCAAAAAATCTTGATCACGGGCATGCGGGAGTCTCGGAAGTAGTGGGATGGGGGGCGAGTTTGCGTCGATTTATTGATGCGGTAAAGTGAGTTTTTTTGTATGATGCATGCATGTTGCGCATCAATTACCGCATCGATGACCTGCGTGCCTTGTTGGCGCTGGCCCAGCATAGAAGCTTCGTCCGTGCGGCAGAGACCCTGTACATCACCCAGTCTGCCATCAGTCGGCGCATCGCGCAGCTGGAGGAGGTGGTGGGC
>Ga0129336_10002451_pt1 | contig 11482 bp, 8 predicted proteins | sample CPB6_02_DNA_FD_96878 | JGI IMG/M metagenome (GOLD analysis project Ga0129336, IMG submission 96878) | Freshwater to marine salinity gradient microbial communities from Chesapeake Bay, USA - CPBay_Sum_0.6_0.2_DNA | ecosystem: Environmental > Aquatic > Marine > Coastal | place: USA: Chesapeake Bay...
AAAAACGCTAACTACCCTAACCTACAAAACTTTGAAAACGCGAGAGTGATATAAAGACTTTAAAAAAATTTCCAGGGACTCAAAAAAATAAATAACTAAAAATACCTCAGAGAACCATGTCAAGATTTTCAGAATTATTCAATTCCCCTGCAGAAGCCCCTGTAGAAGTTCAAGAGACTCCCAAAGTAGAAGAGAAAAAAGTAACCGCAGAAAAACCCAAGACAACCAAAAAGAAATAAAAAAAATCCCCCCAGGCCAAAAACCTGGGGGGTCTTTTTATAGCCCAGAGAATCAATCAAACCTGCTACTCATGTTGTCTTGTGATCTCTGAGTCGCAGCACGACGCATTGCTACTTTTTGTGCAGGAGATCTTGGACCACCATATTCACCAGCTTTAGGTGGTTTTGCACCTGGAACCTTCTTACGTTGGCCAGCGGGAGTGCCTTCCATTTTACGAATGGATTTCTTTACCATACGAAAAGCTTGGTCGTCACTCCCACCACTCTTTTTTCCTTGTTCTCTCTCAAGACGATTGAGTTCAACAATACTCTCTCTCCACTCTTCACTCATGTTTGACATGATTGCGATAGCATTCTCATTTGTCTCTGCATATCCTTCGGAAATCAGATATTCGAGAATTGTATCGAAGATATTAACTTCCTCATTAGCCTTCTTCATCTGAGGAGCACTTGCAGGATGAGTGTCTCTATAGAAAGTCGAAGATCTTGATGCTTTATCAGCATCTTGCTTTTCTCTCTTTGCTTTTTCAGATGCATGGAACATCTTACTAAATCTTGTAGTGTTTTTCTTTTCAGAATCACTTACATTAGGATTAGGTTTGTTTTCAGTTTTTCTGCCATACACAGAACCCTGTCTTGCCTTCTCCATTTGTTTTGCAACTTTCTTAGCAGGAAAAGGTTGTTTTCCTTCATCAACCATCTCACCTTCTGGTTCATAATGTGCAACCTGAGTGGTTTTTTTAGTATTTTTTTGAACCGAAGGAAATCCATTAGGAAATCCTCTCAATTTTCTAAGATTAATATTAATTGCATCCATATCTTGTTTCATTGCATCGGCATCGCCATGAACACCTGATCTTTGATCACCAACAACTTTTCTTGCTCTATCTCCAATATCACTTTCATCTACCATCTCACCTTCTGGTTCATAACCAGCTTGTTGAAGAAGAGGTTTTTTGATACGAACTTCACCAGGGCGCCCAGCACCTTGATTGGGCACTAACTGGTTCATATGAGAATCATACTTAACAGGAGTACTTGGACCTGCATTAAGTTCATCAATCTGATCACCTTCTGGTTCATATGATTGATTCATAAGAGCTCTCGCCTGTGGATTCATTGAGCTCATACCAGTATTTCTCATTTTCAATGCTGCCACACCTCTTTCCATGCCAGTCATTGGTGTTACTGACTTATTACCCTGTCTATCATAGGTAACATTAGACAATTGACCACTTTGTAATGCTGGATATTTTTTACCAACTTCTACGGACTTAGTTCCAGAAGGGCTATTCTGTGGTTTTACAGTATCTGGTCCAAAAGGCCAACCTTCTTTCACTTGTTCTACTTCACTTTGAGTCTTTTCATAAATCTTCGAGTATGATTCAACTAAACTTTTGAAATCTTTGTTTTCCATTTACAACTTTTGTGTTCTATGATATTATTTAGTTTTTATGATTCTTATTGGGCGGCGCGTTTGGGCGCAACCTCCTTGACAAGAACTAAATAAGAGAGTATGATACGATTGTGAGTATCACCATTATTACAAACTGATCTACAGGAATTAAATTTTATGTCTAAAGGATTTCGTGTAATTGCAAAGACACCCGAAAAATCTAATGAAGATGAACTGAATATGGAGGCTCTGGTAGAGTCTATTCGTGGTAAGAAGATTGTATTTTGTCTTCCTGGTCGTGGTTGTTCATATCTGTTTCTTAAGAACTTTGTTCAACTTTGTTTCGACCTAGTTCGAGTTGGTGCTGAGATTCAAATTTCTCAGGATTATTCTTCGATGGTTAATTTTGCACGTTGTAAGGTACTAGGTGCAAATGTACTATCAGGAAAACATCAGACTCCTTGGCAAGGCAAACTGGAGTATGATTATCAACTCTGGATTGATAATGACATTGCTTTCAACACTGAAGCATTCTGGAGAGTCTATGCAATGGATAAGGACATTGCATGTGGATGGTATGCAACTGAAGATGGCGTCACAACCTCTGTTGCACATTGGCTCGAAGAGGATGATTTTCGTAAGAATGGCGGTGTCATGAACCATGAGACTGTCGAAACCATGAGTAAGCGTAGAAAACCATTTACCGTTGATTATACTGGTTTTGGTTGGGTACTAATCAAGAAAGGTGTATTTGAGTCTCTAGAGTATCCCTGGTTTGCTCCTAAGATGCAAGTCTTTGAGTCTGGAGAAGTTCAAGATATGTGTGGAGAAGACGTATCGTTCTGTCTCGACGCAAAAGAAAAAGGCTTTGAAATCTGGTGTCATCCTGGTATCAGAGTCGGTCACGAGAAAACTCGCATTATCTGATGGAAAAGTACAGCATCTATGTTAAAGGTCGTAAGATCTATAGAGAGATAGATGAAACGACTATGTTAGATGTCATGCAAGAATTGGCGGATTCGTATTATAATACTGGTTCGCCAAATCCCGATGACGTTGAAGTTAAATCATTCACTAAGGTTACTAAGGAGAATTAATTATGGCAAAAAGACCATCTCTTACCAATAAGGTTGTCATTGAACACAAACCTAAAAAGACTCGTCAGGGTCGTAGTGTCATGACTATTTTGAGTTCTACATCTCGTAATGGTCGTAAAAAAAGATATAGAGGTCAAGGTAGGTAAATATGTATCTCCTAGAAGGCAACGAAGAATGGGATAATATTCATTCAAGTGACCTCTGGATTTATAATAAGTTATTTTTAAGTCGGGTTTTGGGTTATACTTGTGGTCCTGTTGGAACCACAGTTCCCAAGCCCGACTTTTATATTGTTCGACCATCCATTAATTTACTTGGAATGGGTCGTTATGCAAGAAAAGAATGGATATCAAGATACACAGACATGCATCACCCAGCTGAATTTTGGTGTGAAATCTTTTATGGAGAACATTTAAGTGTTGATTTTTATAAAAAGAAATCTAATTTAGTGGTTGTGGGCGAAAAGAATGAAGAAGATCCTCTATACAAATGGGAAAAATGGACAAAAATTGATCACTCTGTCAAATTTCCAGAAGTTCTGAATGATTTAAAGGGAGATTATGACTGGATTAACTGTGAATTTGTCGATGGCAGATTGATTGAAGTGCATTTTCGACAAAATCCAGACTTTCGATATGGTAATTCTGTTGCAATTCCAGTCTGGAATGATGAAAAAATAGAAAATATTGAAGGATATACTTTTATCAAAGATCAAGACTACAGAAGAAAAGGGTTTTTAGTGCAATAAATATAAAAAAAGGGATAGCAACCCCTTAAAAAGTTCTGATTTTCACTAATCAGGAGCTAAAATGACCAAACAAGTTGATGTAAATAGAGATTATATGTATGAAATGTGGGGAACTACCCATTTAATTACAGAAGTTGGAAGTGAAAAATTAATTAAGGTCAAAAATAGTCAAGAAAAAACGGATTTCTACGAAATTCCAGAGGATAGATACTCAAGACATTGTGGTGGTAAAGGTGGATTTGACGATTTCGTAGAAAGATGGCACGAATAATCACTAACCTAAATGGCAAACATCTCTAAAGGATTCACAGACATCGATCTTTCTTTTAAGAAGAACTTTTTTACGAATGATCTATCGGTCATTCGTAATGAAGATGCCATTAAGAAAGCTGTAAAAAATTTAATACTAACTAAATTCGGACAAAGATTATATAATTCTGATATTGGAACGACAATAGAATCGACATTGTTTGCAAATTATGGGCAAGCAGAAACTTTAGCTTTAGAAGATGGTATTAAGAATGTTCTAGATCGTTACGAACCTAGGATAAATACTAAAAGCGTTGATGTAACTTTCAATGAAGACACCTATGAATTGGAAGTCACCATTGAGTATTTAATTTTAGGTATAGAAGCGTTTCTTCAGGATGTAACTTTCATTCTACAACCAACTAGAGGCTAATGTCATTTACACAATATACTACTTTAGATTTTATTGAGGTTAAAAATAGTCTAAGAGACTATCTGAGATCAAATTCAAAATTCACAGATTTTGATTTTGAAGGATCTAATTTGTCGATTCTTCTTGACATTCTGGCGTATAACACATATACGACAGCTTATAATATGAATATGGTTGCGAATGAATCTTTCATTGACAGCGCAACATTGAGAGAGAATGTAGTTTCTCTTGCACGAAACGTAGGTTATATTCCAAGATCAAGAAGATCCGCAAGAGCTGTAATTTCCTTGAGCGTAGATTTGGGATCTTCTTCAACTGCTTTAACTCTAACTTTAAAAGCAGGTCTAATTTGTGTAGGCAATTTCCAGGGTAGTAGTTACACATTTTCAATTCCTTCAGACATTACAGTTCCTGTAACAAATGGAATTGCAGGTTTCAATAATATTGAAATCTATGAAGGAAATTACATCACAAAAACATTTACAAAAAATACTGCATTAGAAGATCAAAGATTCATTCTTCCAAATGAAGGGGTTGATACATCAACTCTAAAAGTATTTGTAAAAACCTCGGAAGCAAATCAAATTTCTAGAGAATACAGAGCTATAGATAATATTATTAATGTTGATTCTACAAGTGAAATATTCCTACTTCAAGAAGTTGCGGATGAAAGATATGAACTTATCTTTGGTGATGGAATAATCGGTAAAAGTTTATCCAATAACAATTTTATTACAGCTTCTTATATTACTACGAAAGGTAGTATTGGAAATAATGTATCTAACTTTGCATTTAATGGAATTATCGTTGATAATAATCAAAATCAGATAACAAGTGGTATTTCTGAAGTCACCATTGAATCTAAGTCTCAAAACGGTGATGATATTGAATCAATTCAATCAATCAAATATTATGCGCCTAGATTGTATTCTTCACAATATCGTGCGGTAACGAATCAAGACTATGAATCGATTATTCCCTCATTATATCCAAACATAGATTCAATTATTTCTTATGGTGGAGAAGAGTTAGATCCACCTCAATATGGTAGAGTGTTTATTGCTGCAAAGCCAAAGAATGGAAGTTATCTTTCAAGTTTTACTAAAAGAGATTTAAAAAATAAATTAAAATCATATTCAGTTGCAGGTATTGAACCTCAATTTATAGATCTTAAATATCTTTATGTTCAAGTAGATAGTGCAATCTATTACAATCCTACTCTTGCATCAAATTTCAATGTTCTGAACACAAAGATAAACAATGCTTTTCTTTCTTTTGCTGAAGAATTTGATGTTAATAAATTTGGAGGAAGATTTAAATATAGTAAATTGACCTCAATTTTTGATAAGACTGATAGATCAATTACTTCAAATATTACAAAGATAAAAATGTACAGAAAACTTAACTGTATATTAAATGTAAATGTTCAGTATGAGTTATGTTTTGGAAATTCTTTCCATGTTACAAACAATCTTTATAATATCAGATCTACTGGATTTAAAGTAAATACTCAACAAGAAACAGTTTATTTTTCTGATTCTGTAATAAACTCGACAACTGGAACATTAATGTTAATTAAACTTGATGTTGATAATAATCCAGTAATTGTAAATGCAAATGTTGGAACAATTAATTATTCCACAGGAGAAATTCTAACAAACAATTTAATTATATTATCTACCTCATTGGAAGACAATATAATTGAAGTTGAAGCTGTTCCAGAATCCAATGATGTTTTAGGTATCAGAGATCTTTATCTCCAAGTAGATACTCAAAAATCTAGTATAAATCTAATAGAAGATGTAATTTCTTCTAAGTCGAATACCTCTGGATCAATATTCAAAACGACTTCTAGTTATTCTTCAAACTACCTCGTAGAAAATACATACACAAGATAGAATGAGCAACCAAGTAAAAATCAAAATCAATAAAATCATTGAGAGTCAAATTCCAGGTTTTATTGCAGAAGAGAACGAAAACTTTGTAGATTTTCTTAAGCAATATTATATTGCTCAGGAATACTTTGGTGGTCCAATTGATATTGCAAGAAATGTAAATGAGTACAAAAAGTTAGACTATATCAGTGAGTCTAAGTTAATAGAAAGTACTACATTAACTTCAAATATAACTTATTTTGAAGAGACTATTCCAGTAACTTCAACTCATGGTTATCCTGAGGAATATGGTCTCTTAAAAATTGATAATGAAATCATCACTTATACTGGAAAAACCAATACTACATTTACTGGTTGCATTCGTGGTTTTAGTGGAGTAGAAAAACTAGGAAAACAAGGTGATTTTAATGAATTAGTTTTTAGTCAAACTTCTTCTAGTGATCATGTTTCTGGATCAGTTGTAACAAATTTAAGTAACTTATTTCTAAAAGAATTTTTTACAAAATTAAAAACTCTCTATAGCCCTGGTTTTGAGGATAGAGATTTTTATTCTGGTCTTAATGATGCCAACTTTATTAAGCAGGTAAAAGATTTTTACAAATCAAAGGGTACAGAGGAATCCTTTAAAATTCTCTTCAGAGTTCTTTATGGAGAACCTGTAGAGGTTGTTAATCCATCAAAATATCTTTTTACTCCATCTTCAGGGAATTGGACAGTATCTAGAACAATTGTATGTGAATCAATTTCTGGGGATCCAAAAAAATTAAAAGGATCGACTATTTCAAATGAATCTGGTACAATTTCAGCAGTTGTATCAAATGTATTTTCGTTAAGATCTAGTAATAAATTGTATTACAAAATACAATTAGATAGAGATACTGTCTTTATTGATTTTGAAGATACTCCTAAAACTTTTTGTTTAGATAAAATTAATTCCAGTGATTCAATCATCTATGTTGATTCTACTATTGGATTTCCTAATTCTGGTCAGTTATTAATTAAATCTGATGAAGATTCCACAGTAGTAAATTATTCCAATAAAACATTAAATGAATTTATTGGTTGTTCTGGAATAGGTCTAACTTCAATAGGAAAGAGTTTTGATTATTTTGCCATTGCATTTAATAATAAAAATTTAATAACAGGAATTGATAATGAAGGGAATGAGGTTGTATTGTCAATATCTTCATTAATTTCAGACCTAGATGTACAAGAAGATAATCACAATTTCTTAGTAAAAGATACTATCAATATTAAATCTATTGGTTATGATGTTTCAGATGATTTAAAATTTACTCAATGGATTTATAATGTTCGATCTTCACATAAAGTAAAATCCATTGTTTCTCAAGGTGGTGGTCAGTATTTAATTACTTTAGCTGATTCAAATCATCTTATTAAAAATAGTAATAAATTGGAATTAGTATTTGACAATTCAGTTATTGATGCTACTACTTTAAACGTTGATTCACTTAAAAGAGTACAAATCTATACAGCAGATTTTATTGATATTACAAAATCTTTTTATATTAGAAGAAAATTAACAAAATCTTCTGGTGCAACTGATAGAGCATATCTAACAGATGTTGAAGCAACTTATCTGGGATCAGATGGAAATGTTTATGTATCATCCGCTGCATTACCATCTCATGAAATTCTTGCAACAAATAGATCTAAAACATTCAATATATCCAATGTAAATCTGGATAGTAGTATTACTGTAACAAATCATCAATTTTTAACTGGAGAAGAAATTTACTATCAACCAGTAAGTGGCAATCCTATAACAGGAATTACTACATCTTCATACTTTATTAAGAAAATAAATGAAGATTTAATTGAGTTATATCAAAGTAGAAATGATATTTACACTAATAAAAAAATATTACTTTCGACAGATAGTGGATCTATATCCATAACTCATCAAATTACGCCGAAATTATTAGAAAATAAATTTACAACCGCTCAAAATTTACTTAAAAAAATTCCATCAGTTCCTTCTGATAAAAAAACACTTGAAAAAATTACATCAGAGGATGTTGGTATTTTAGTTAATGGTGTAGAAATTTTCTCATCAAAAGCAAATAGAAGTATTTTTTATGGACCATTAGAAGATGTAAAAGTTTTAAGAAGTAATGATGAGTTTGATGTAGTTAATACTCCTAAACTAAAAGTAAATTCAAATAATGAAGAGGGATCTGGCGCTGAATTAATTCCCCATGTCAATGGATCTTTTAGACAAGTTATTGTAGATAATCCTGGTTTTGATTTTCTGGAAACTCCAAATGTATCCATAAAAGGTGGTAATGGGACTAATTTTAGTGCAGAAGTTGTTTTAAAGAGAGTTCAACATGTAGTAACTGTTAGTGCAGATTCATCTAATGTCATTGGAATTGGAACAACTGTTAGTACTATAACTTTCAATAATCATGAGTTTGAAACTGGAGATTCTGTAGTTTATAATTCATTGGGATTTACTGGTCTTGCAGTAAGCACTTTAACTGGAACAGGAAATATTCAAACCAATGATATTTTATACATTGGAAAGGTAGATAATAATACATTTAAACTGTATGAAACAGAAGATAATGCTTTATCTGGAATTAATACAATAACAATTTTGAATTATAGTAATGGAAATAATTCTTTTAGATTAACAAGAGATATATCAAAAATTGACTCAATCATCATAAATGATCCTGGCATCAACTATAGAAATAATACTATACAAGTTGATTCTAATCAATATCCAATTGATAATTTTACTGATACCGTTTCTAGATTATCCGTAAGAACTGGAATCAATACCTTCGATAATTATATTTTTGCTAAGAATCATGGATTTGCAAATGGTGATTTGATTTCATATCAAACCGCAGGCACATCAATTAGTGGTTTATCGACATCAAATCAATATTATGTTGTAAAAGTAGATAATGATAAGTTTAGTTTATGTAATGCTGGAAATGAAAATGAATTTGGAACTTTAAATTATGATCAAAAGAATATAGTCAATTTAAATTCGGTTGGAGTTGGAACTCACACTTTTAGATATCCAGAAATAAAAGTCAGCGTTATTGGACAAACATCAAAAGGTATTGTTTCATTAGAACAAACTCCAATTGTTAGAGGTAAAATCGAAAATGTTTTCATCTATAAAGGTGGAACTAAGTACGGTGCTTCGGATATAATCAATTATCATCTAAGACCATCTGTATCTGTTTTATCTGGAAGTGGTGCAGCTGCAGGCGCAATAATAAAAGATTCAAAAATTAATAGTGTTTATATTACTAACTATGGTAAGGGATATACTAGCCCACCAGAGATAGTGGTATTAGGAGATGGTACAAATGCAGTATTGAGAGCAACTATAGATTCAGATACTGGTAGATTATCTGGCGTATCTATTGTAAATCCAGGTAACGGATATTCTTATGCAAAAATTAGATTCATTCCTCAAGGATCTTTATATACTAAAGTTCTAGATTCAAGTGGAAGAGTAGTAGATATTAAAATACAAGATGTAAGAGGAACTGATATTTCAGCGTCATTCAAGTCATCAGTTAAAAAATGGACTTTTGATTTGTTTAGAAGATATTTTAAAACATTCAATTCTTCAGATGATGGTCTTATTGTAAGAAGTTCAAACGTTATTTTAGGTAATAAGTATTGTAATGTTTTCCCATCTAGAAAACTTAGATATCAAGTAGGTGACAATATAAATGTTGATGGATCTGAAGTTAATAACCCCACCCATTCTCCAATCCTAGGATGGGCTTATGATGGAAATCCAATTTACGGTCCATATGGATATAACGCAAATAATCAGATAGTTAGAGTTAAAAGTAGTTATCAAGTAATTTCCAATATTACAGATTCTGATGGATTAAGACCACCATTATCTCAATTTCCACTGAAAACATTTGTCGATGATTATGTTTATAATGGAAGTGGTGATCTGGATGAAAATAATGGTAGGTATGTTCAAACCCCAGAATATCCAAATGGAGTTTATGCATATTTTACAACTATTGATGAGTCAATTTCTTCTAACCCACCTTTTGTCGGATCAAATGAGCCCGTTTATCCATATGTAATTGGAGATTCATTTACTAATGAACCAGAAGCATTTAGTATTAAACAAAGATTTGACTATCAGTTAATTGATGGGGAGTATCAAAATTTAATTAAAGATGTTCAACCATATGGAATAAATCAGTCAGACATTTTCTATGAATTTATTGATAGAAATTATAAAGAAATAGATTTCAGATATAAAGTTGATTCTGTAGAGGATAAGAATAATATTGTAGATGCCATTGAAGTTGAAGATGGTGGATCGAATTATAAAATTAATGATATCGTTTTATTTGATGACGATGACACTGAGGGAGTGGGAGCTCAAGCTGTAGTTTCAGAATTGAAAGGAAAAAATATTTCTTCTATTGTTGCAATTACTTCTTCATATGCAAATAGTGATTTTGGTTTTGATGGAAAAGTTGTATCTGGAGTAACAACTATTCCACATGGAATTAAATCTGGATCTTATGTATATGTTGATGCACTAAGAACAAAAGATACGAATCCAAATAATGATATAATTGATATTCAATATTTTAAAAATATTGCTGGGTATAGAAAAATATCTGTAGAAAATGCCTCTGCTAAATTAGTAATTGGACTTTCTAGTTATTCTGGAGCTCCAGTTACAGGATTTACTACAAATATAGTTGTCAATGAAAATGTAAATGATATCAACTTTAAAGAGAATGATATTATTCAATTAAAAAATGGATCTTATACAGAATTTGCTTTAATTGATCAAGTTCTGCCTTCCATCAATGGATATAAAGTTTTAAGAGGTTATGATTTAAATAATCCATCTTCTCCAATTTCAAGTGGATCTTCCATTTCTATTGGATCAACCATAACTTTACAACCAACTAGATTTACATATTCTGTTCCTGGAGTTGGTACTGATGGATCATTAATTATTGATAGAACGGTAAATTTTGATCCCAGAAATTCGGTTGGACTTGGCACTACTGGAACATATAATTCCAATGGAAGTCTTTTCATTAATGGTAAAACTATTTACATCCAAAATCATAAATTTTCTACTGGCGATAAAGTAATATATTCAAATCTATCTGGATCTAATATTAATGTTTCTATCGGAAATACATTATCTCCATTAGTTGATTTGACAACTTTCAGTGATCTATATGTTTATAAGTATGATAACGACAGAATTGGATTGACCACTTCTAGAGTATCTGTAGGAAGTACAACGGGTCAATTATATTTTGTCACTTATGGATCTGGATCGATACATCGACTAAAGACTGATAAAAAGGAAAGTTTAACTGGAGAAGTAACTTATAAGTTTGCTACAGTTAATACTTCTGAAGATCCAAAATTAAAT